>JAEEGH010020701.1_pt1 | contig 13647 bp, 11 predicted proteins | sample 9134181 | NCBI WGS metagenome assembly JAEEGH01 (sample SAMN16246544, study PRJNA631951) | gut metagenome | biome: gut microbiome; feature: rumen; material: DP-attached | host: Bos | place: Iran: Karaj | collected 2018-10
CGAATGGAGCGAAAAAATAATGTCCGAGATTCCAAAGAAAACTATTATTTTGAAAATTACACCAAAAGATGATGGAAGAAGAATTATAGAAATAGATAACTGGAATAATGGTGAAATAGAATGAAAGCACTTGCAATAGATTGTGCAGTTTCAAGATTAGTTATAGCTGCAAAAAATGATGACAAAAGTTGTACATCTATCTTTGATATAGGAATGAGACAGTCAGAAACCCTTATTCCCGCAATTGAATATGTTCTTACAAAAGCAGGACTCACATCTGCTGATTTAGATTATACAAGTCTTACAATTGGTCCCGGCAGTTTTACCGGCCTTAGACTTGCAATTTCTGCATTAAAAGCAATTGAACTGGCTTACAAGGTTCCAGTTTACGGTATTTCTTCACTTAAAACTTATGAATATCCTTTTTTGAGCTTTAATCTTCCTGTAGTTTCAGTAATTGATGCCAATAAAGATAAGTTTTATGCAAGAATTGTTGACGGTGATAAAGTTCTTCTTGAAGACGGTGATTATGAGCTTGAAGAAATAACAAAAATCCTTGCAAAACTAGATAAGTTTATTGTTGCCGGACCAGATTCTTTTAAGTTTAAGAACCTGATAACAGATACAATCACCAGTGATAAAATCATTACGGCAAATACACTGCAGGTTACTACAGATGCCCTCTTTATTCTTGCCGAAAAAGAAATTGAGTTAAAAAATAAACCTTTACAAGACTACGATGGACCAGTTTATTTAAGGGCCAGCGAAGCAGAACTTGTAAAGGCTGCTAAAGATTCTCAGAATCAATAATTTTATTTTTTAAGCAACTTTGAAAGCGCGCTTACAGCATTTATAGCTTTTTTGTTTTCATTTTCCTCTACGGATGCAAGAGCCGCTTTATTTTCACTCTGAATTGCATTAAAAACTTCCTGACGGAAAACTTTTACATTTTTAGGCGCTTCAACACCAATTTTTACCTGGTCACCACGCACATCAATAATTGTAATTGTAATGTCATTGCCAATTTTGATTTTTTCATCAATTTTTCTAGAAAGGATTAACATCATTCAACTCCTTTCTTGTTCAAAGACTCAATTATATTAACTTTAGTTGACCAGCGGTTATCATTAAGAATAACCTGCATACACTGACGATTATTCTTGTTTATTACAAGAGGTCCCTGAAAATTAGCTGTAATTGCAGAACCGTCGGCAGGAACTGTAACAATTGTCATTATGATTATATCTTCCGGATTTTTAATTCCAATTTTGGCAAGGGAATCGTCATCAATGTCCGTTTCATAAGAAGAGCAGATTAAAAATGGATCTACAATTAAAAAAGCAAGATTAGGTTCATCTGTAGATTGAAGCCAGATAAAAGGTTCATAATCAGAATCTACCAGTGCAAAGTTTTTATAATCTTCAAATCCAAACAAACCTTCGGGTATAGTAAGCAGCCTTTCCTGAGAAACATCAACCAGCCCTTTAGCTTTTGTCATAACATCCATCTTAAAACTCCATCAAAAAAATATTTTTACATTTAAATATAATTATCGCCTATAAATTATCGCAAAAAAATTATCGCATATAATTCAAAAGCGTTGAATTATACATTTTTCCAGCCTGACTTAAGGTTGCCTGATTTGTATAATCCAGCATCTTCAAATCTGTTACAGCTGTAGTAAAATCAAGGTCACCTTCGCGAGATAAAGCAGAAGATACATCAAGAGCGACCTTAGAACTTCTGAGCGCATTTAACTGAGCCCGTTCATATTCCGCTCCAGATTTAGCGATTCTTGTTACGAGCCCGTTAATTCCCTGGTCCAAGCCACCAAGAACACGACTACCGATTGCTTCATGATCCCCAATCAACAGGGCATTTCTAAGGGCAATAACTTCATCAAACATAGAACCACCAGAAACTCTAACGCCATCACCAAAATTATAAGGAGGTCTCTGAGAAGAATCTTTTATAATTCCAAGCTCATTCAAAGTTCCGCCGGAAAGATCCTGGAGCCAGAGCTGACGGGCATCTGTAGTAGTAAGATTAAGACTGTTTCTTACAGGGTCTAAGCTTGCCTTTACTGCTGCCCCACTATTGTTAATCTTGCTGATTAAAGAATAAATATTATCACCCTGACTTACCTTAATTTCAACGCCATCAACAGAAATAACATTATCACCTGCAGCCTGCCACTGACTTGCGTCACGAGCTCCAAAAACCTGCTGATTTTCTGCCCAGAAGGTTTTATTTCCGGCATTGTCGTTCAAAATGTATTTATTTTCATCAACTTCAACTTTGTTTACATCGATATTTCCGTTGTATTTTACTTCCTGAATTAAAGGAACGCTTGAACCTTCAACATTTCCCATTTCAATATTAAAAGCTGTTGCCTTAGAGTTTGTTCCGGCAAAAATTGAATTACCGTCATAGTCGATTGCATTTGCATTCTGAACAAGGGCTTTTAAAAGCTCATCAACTTCGCTGGCCATATTCTGCATGTCATCTTTATTGTAAAGACCGTGGGCTCCCTGAACAGCAATTTCTCTGATTCTCTGCATAATATCAAGGGAATCAGTCATATAACCTTCACGAAGAGAAAACTCATCAGTAAGAGCCTTTGCATTTTTTTCAAAAGTATTTACACGTCCTAAATAAGACTGATAACGTACAACATGACCGGCAGCAATAGGATCATCACGCAGATTCAAAATCTTTCTCTGGCTGGTAATCTGATTATTTACACGGTTTAATTTTGATTCCTGTAATCTTAAACTGCTCTGAGTATTTGTATTGTTCATCTGACTAGATATTCTATGCATAATTTATCTCCTTACACTCCAAGTCTGTTTATAATTGTATCCAACAAGCTGTCCCAAACCGTAATAAACTTAGCGGCTGCGTTATATCCATGCTGAAACTTCATGATTTCAGCAAGTTCTTCATCAATATTTACACCACTGATTGAATCACGCATATCACGTAAATCATTCATAATAGCTGTCTGACTTAAAAGATTTGTTTCTGCCTGTTCACCTTTTAATCCAACATTTGTAACAGTGTCAGCAAAGTAATCATCAAAGGTTTTCATACTGCCAACCATAACAGAAGTATTTCTGATTGCGGCAATTTCTACAGCTGCACGTCCATCACCAACTACAACTGCTCCAGTTGCATCTGAGTAGCCGGCTGCAACATTCATAACATCATTTCTGATTGTTTTATTAACTTCGATATAGGCAGAAGGATTAAAATATGGAGAAACTGCAAACTGAGTATTCTGGGCAAGAGCATTTACACTGTCTGCCTGAGCAAAATCATAAGCATTTTCCGGGCCAGTTCCGCGTAAAATACCAGAATATCCGGCAAGGAAGTAACCAGAATCTTCAACATGGCGAATTACAAAATCAGGATTTTCTTCATTCTGAGCTGTAGTTGCCTTTAATACAAGATGATTATTCTTATCAAGATATGCTTTTACTTCACTTGTACTGTTGTTGATTCTTGCAATTACTGTTTCAACTGTATCTGTATGATAATAAGGAATCTCAACATCGCCTTGTGAACCTGAGAAGGTCATACTTCCTTCAATACCTACCTGCTGCTGCATATCAAGTTCGTTTGTACCTGTAAAGCGGAATACATAAGAAGTATCGAGCAAGCCGTCTCCATCACGGTCAAAGTTTCCGTTGGCATTTTCTACAAAAGGATGCTGAACAAAGAAATCAAGGCCTGTAACACCGTTGGCACCCATAGCATTTCTATGAACATCATTTACAAGGTCTGAAAAGTTCATTGTAAGAGTATTCAAAGACTGGATTTCACTGCGGATATCTACATCACGAAGTTCTACAAGAGCGCCAAGTTGTCCGCCGGAAAAATATGCATCATTTCTATTGTCTGACCAGACCAATTTGTTATAACCAGAACCATCATTTTTTGGAGCAAAATCTATTTGACGCGGAAAACTTCCCTGAACAAGTACATGACCATCAACATGAACTAAAAATTCGTCATTATCGCGATAATCTGTACTTACATTTACTAATTTTGATAATTTATCAACGAGTAAATCACGGCGGTCCATTAAATCATTAGGATTGTCACCCATGGCTTTTGAACGAACAATTTCTCCATTTATATCGGCAATCTGTTTTGCATAGGAATTAACCTGTCGAACAGTTGCTTTTATATCACTATCTACAAGATTTGAAACTCCGGAAAGACTTTCCCATCTCTGTTTGATTGAATCTGTCAAAGTTTCACCGCGAGTAACAACAGACTGTCTTGCTGCCTGATTTTCAGGATGAATTGAAAGCTCCTGCCAGGCTTCCCAGAATTTATCCATATTTGAGCGGACAGAAACATCATCAGGCTCATTATAAATCTGTTCAAGCATCATGTAATATTTGCTGCGGGTATCCCAGTAGCCTTCCTGATTAGCCTGACCAACAATTCGCTGATCTAAGAATTCATCCCTTATTCGGTTGATACTTTCTACACTGATTCCCTGCCCTATCATGCCGGCTCTTTCTGTTCTTGTAAGGTCAGGTCTGTAAAGAGGATCAAATTCCTTCATCTGAACTCTCTGGCGAGAGTAGCCTTCTGTATTTGCATTGGAAATGTTGTGACCTGCAGTTGTGATGGCATCTGTATTTGCCATTATACTGCGTTTACCAAGTTCTATTCCTGAAAATGTAGATCCCATATCTTCACCTCTTTTTTTTACTTAAAACAATTGATTTACAACAAGGCTTTGTGGCTGTGGCTGAACGATTATACCTTTACTTGAATAAACCCTGTTACCTGACTGCGGTAATGCATTGTCGATAACTCCCTGCACAAAGTTTTTTGTAATATTTACATATTTTCCCAAGGCCTTGTTTTCTACCTTGCATTTCAACAATTTTGTTCTGAGTCTGCCCAACTGATCAAAATAAGGTCGTAAATCTTTAACTGATAATTTGTCCTGAATATCTTCACGTTTTTTATCTACTTCCATAAAAGAATCACTAACTGAATTAATCTGAGAAACTACGTCTGTAAGTTTTTCCCAGTTTTTTTCTGTAACAGAAGCCCGCAAAAGAGCCTGTTTATCCGATAGCTGATCCAAAATAGAATCTTCAAGGTTCAAAATGTTTTCAAATTCAGCAAAAGTTTCCTTCATATTCAACCACCTTATTTTCAGTTATAAGATTTCACTTGATTATCGGGATTTGAAAAAATTAGTTTAGATATTTTTTTATTTATGATTTATCAAAATAAATATTGGAAACAAGGCAGAGAAAATCAGAAATTATAAAATTATGTGGCTTATGACAATTGACTATAATTTATATATTTGATATATTAATTTCACTTATGGTGCCTATAGTTCAGCGGTAGAGCGCCAGATTGTGGATCTGGTTGTCGTCGGTTCGATCCCGACTAGGCACCCTTAAGGTGTGAGCTTTGCTTACACCTTTTTTAATGCGCCTGTAGCTCATCTGGATAGAGCAACGGACTTCGAATCCGTAGGTAGCACGTTCGAATCGTGTCAGGCGCATGCTGCTTTTTTAAGATTTTTTGATAATTTATTAAAAAATCCTAGAAAAAGCACTTGATACAAAACACGAGTTTTGGTATTATTTATCTCATCAAATTAAACATTTGATATGGGCCATTAGCTCAGCTGGTAGAGCAACAGACTCTTAATCTGTGGGTCGCAGGTTCGATCCCTGCATGGCTCAGAGGACTTGATCCTATTTTAAGCGAGAGTGGTGAAATTGGCATACACGCTAGACTTAGGATCTAGTGCTTCGGCGTGAGGGTTCAAGTCCCTCCTCTCGCAAGGAAAATCCTTGTAAAATATGCGGGAATAGCTCAGTGGTAGAGCGCCACCTTGCCAAGGTGGATGTCGCGGGTCCGACTCCCGTTTCCCGCTCTATCTTATAAACAGAGACCTGAAAACGCATATTATTTTGCGGGAATAGCTCAGTGGTAGAGCGCCACCTTGCCAAGGTGGATGTCGCGGGTCCGACTCCCGTTTCCCGCTCTAAACGAAGAAAGCGATTCAGCTATTGTCTGAACCGCTTTTTTTTTAACTATTTTTTATAAAGGGGATACCACAGTGAAACTTACTAAAGAATTCACAAAATTGGAGAAATCAGCAGTTAAATTAACTGTAACAATTGCTAAGAAAGACGTTGAAGACGGATACAACGCAACAATTTCAAAATACGTAAAAAATGCCCAGATTCCAGGCTTTAGAAAAGGTCATGTACCTGCATCTGTGTTGGAAAGAAAATATGGTGACTCCCTCAAAGCTGACACAATCGGTGAATTAATTGATTCTTCTCTCAGCGAAATCTTTGACAAAGAAACAGAAAATCGTCCTTTACCATATGCTCAGCCAGTTATGGAAAAAATGCCAGAACTCGACATAACAAAGGATTTAGTTTATACAGTAACTTACGATGTTTTCCCTAAAGTAGAAGTTAAAAACTTCAGTGGTATCACAATCAAAGAACCACAGGTTACTATTGGTGCCGCAGAAATTGATGACGAAATCAAAGCAATGCAGGAACGCAATGCTATGGTTATCGATAAAAAAGACGGTACAGTTGCAAAAGATGATATCGTAACTATCAACTACTCTGAACTTGATGATGACGGAAAAGAAATTGAAGGTTCAAAACGCCAGGACTTTGTATTCACAGTAGGTTCTGGAGAAAACATCTACAAAATCGATGACGAAATCATCGGTATGAAAAAAGATGAAACAAAGCAGATTACTAAAAAATACGCAAAGAACGATTCAGATCCAGACCTTGCTGGTAAAACAAAGAAAATCAGCGTAACTGTTACTGCAATCAAACTTCGCGATTTACCTGCTATCGATGATGATTTTGCTCAGGATTGCAACGAAAAATATAAGACTCTTGCAGACATGAAAGCAGACATCGAAAAGAATATGAACGTAGCAAAGGATAGAAGAGTTAGAGAACTTAAAAACAACTCCCTCCTCGAACAGCTCGTAGAAAAGAATCCGTTTGAAATCCCACAGTCAATGCTGGATGCAGAACTTTCTGGCAGATGGAATATGATGGCACAGCAGTTCCAGACAACTCCAGAACAGCTCGAAAAAATGATTACAGCTTCTGGACAGACAAAAGAAAACATGCTTAAAGAATGGACAGGTGACAGCGAAAAAATGCTCAAATCAAGAATTATCGTTGACGCTTTAATTCGTGAACGCAATATTTCTGTAACACCAGAAGAAATCGAAGCTGAATATGCAAAAATCGCAGAACAGGGCGGAATCACAATCGAAGAAGTTAAAAAGCACTACGACGATGCTCGTTCAAAGGAATATCTCATTGATGATACAAAAGAAAACAAACTTTATGACCTTCTTTACAAAGAAGTTAAGGTTACAAAGGGTGATAAAATGAGTTTCAAGGATTTATTTGCACAGAAATAACAACAAATCCTGAATAATAAAAGCTGTCTAAAATGCAAATATAATTGCTTTTTTGACAGCTTTTTTTTTATAAAAATATATTCTTTTTTCAAAATTATTAGTATATTAATTGTAATCAAGGTTTTATAAGGATAAATTATGAACGTACAAATGAATAATAATATCCCTAATGTTTGGGAACGCACGGGTAACGGAGAACGCGGTTACGATCTTTTTTCACGACTTTTAAAAGACAGGATTATTTTTATTTACGGTGAAATTAATGATTATACTGCAGATTTAGCAGTTGCACAGATTTTGTTTTTGGAATCTGAAAACCCTGAAAAAGATATAAGCATTTACATTAATACACCTGGTGGTTCTGTAACAGCTGGTCTTGCAATTTATGATACAATGCAGTACGTAAAATGTGATATCCAGACAATTTGTATGGGACAGGCAGCCAGTATGGGAGCAATTCTCCTTGCTGGAGGAACAAAGGGAAAAAGATATGCCCTTCCTTCTTCACGTGTAATGATTCATCAGCCTTGGGGTGGAGTTCAGGGACAGGAAAGTGATATTTCCATTCATGCAAAGGAAATTATCAGATTAAAGAAATTGTCAATTCAATATCTTGCAAAACAGACAGGCAAAACAACAGAGCAGATTGAAAAAGATATGGAAAGAGACTTCTTTATGTCTGCACAGGATGCCTTGTCTTATGGAATCGTAGATCAGGTAATGCCTGCCAGAAAATAATTTTACAGGAAGAATAGAGATAAATTATGAAACGATTTAATACCAATACTTGCTATTGCTTTTTCTGCGGAAAGCCAGCTGACAAAGACAGAAGAATGATTGCCAGTCCTACAGGTGCTTTTATCTGCGACCGTTGTGTTTCAGCCTGTCAGGATAAGCTTGATATGGATGCAGAAGATATTAAACCTATTGAACTTGCAGACGTACCTACTCCAAAAGAGTTTAAAGAATATCTTGATCAGTATGTAATAGGACAGGATGAAGCAAAAAAAGTTTTATCGGTTGCTGTATATAACCATTATAAGAGAATGTCTTTGCCTAACTTTGGTCAGTTTGATGAAGATTCAGTTAAGATTGAAAAATCTAACGTTCTTTTAATTGGACCTACAGGAAGTGGAAAAACTCTTCTTGCAAAAACTCTTGCTCAAAAGCTTAAGGTTCCTTTTGCAATTGCAGATGCCACTACCCTTACAGAAGCCGGTTATGTTGGTGAAGATGTAGAAAATGTTCTGCTCAAGCTTATAAATGCCGCTGATGGTAATATCGAAGCCGCACAAAGAGGAATTATCTTTATTGATGAAATTGATAAAATCTCAAGAAAGAGCGAAAACACTTCAATTACCCGTGATGTAAGCGGTGAAGGCGTTCAGCAGGCTTTGTTAAAGATTATTGAAGGTACAAATGCCAGTGTTCCACCTCAGGGAGGAAGAAAACATCCTAACCAGGAAATGCTGCAGATTGATACAACAAACATTCTCTTTATTCTTGGTGGTGCTTTTGTTGGTCTTGATAAAATTATTGAACAGAGAGTTGCTGCTCATTCGATGGGATTTGGTTCAAGCGTTGGCCAGATGACCGAAGAAGAAAGAATGAATCTTCTTAATCAGACTACACCAGATGATTTGGTTAAATTCGGCTTGATTCCAGAGCTTATTGGTCGTATGCCAATTACTGTTGCTTTGAAGGAACTTACCCGTGATGATTTGGTATGTGTTCTTACTGAACCTAAAAACGCCATCACAAAGCAGTTCCAGACTTCTTTTGAAATTGATGATACTAAGCTTGTATTTGATAAGGAAGCAATCGAAGAAATTGCAAATGAAGCCATCCGCCAGAAAACCGGTGCCCGTGGATTAAGAACAATTGTAGAAAAAATGCTCAATGATATTATGTTTGTAATTCCGGATATTAAGGGCAAAAAACAGCTTACAATTACAAAAGATATGGTTCTTCAAAAGAAGCATGATGATGTGAGAAATCTTATTATCAAGCTTCCAGATAACGAACCGCTTGAATTAAAAGCTTAAGCCGACATAAAAAAAACTTGGCTTAATTACATAACAAATCAATGATTTTAAAGGTTTGAGAAACGGTATCTTCCCAGTTGAATCTAGAAGCCCATTCCAAACCTTTTTTTGTGCACTCTTTGTATAAATCTGAATCTTCTACAATTTTCTGCATAAAATCAGCAATCTGTTCAATATTGTGTGAATCAAAGAATACAGGAACATCTCCGCCGATTTCTTTTAAGGCACCTGAATCGGAGCATAAAACAGGAATACCACAAGCCATTGCTTCAATAATAGGAAGCCCTACTCCTTCGTTTACAGCAGGGAAAATACAGGCAGTTGCTCCGGCATAAAGTTGAGAAAAACTAGAGTGCGGGAAAAATCCAGTAACAAGAATATCGCTTGCAAACTCGCTGTTATATACGGCATCATGAACAATTGAAGAATAAGGTCCTTCACTTCCCGAAAGAACAAGACGATGAGGATAATTTGTGCGTTTTTTAAAAAGACTAAAGGCCTGAATTAATGCTTCATGTTTTTTATCTGCATCAAGCAGGCGGGAACCATAAATAAAATATGGACGTTTGATGGAAAAAGGTTTTACATCAATATAATCTGCATCAAGCTGAATTGACGGAAAAAAGACTTTATGGTCAATTCCATTATAAATTACAGATATTTTTTCCCTGGCAACGCCATTTTTAATAAGGTCATTTTTTATGTATTCAGAACCGGCAATTATATGACTCATCTGTTTTAAGCCCTTATGTAAAAGTCTGCGGTCTCTTTTTGAAGAAGTCATAAGAACTTTTGAAAGAACGCTTGAAAAAACGGCTATTCCCTTTGTCTTTAATTTTTTAGGAAGAATTTTTTCGGCAGCCGGGAAAAGAACTACATCAAAGCCGTTATTTTTAAAAAATTTTCTGGCTTTTCTTTTATGCCAGCGTTTTACTGTTTTAGGTGAATCATTGATATCTACGGAAATAAATTTTAAACCGTTTTCACCAGTATAAACAAAACGGTCAATTTCATTTCCGAACAATTCGATTTGATACTCAGGATTTGACGGAAGATTTGAAAGGAAATATAAAATATAAGACCCCTGACCGGACTGCGAATGATTGCATCCAAAAGTATCAATACCAATTTTCATATATTATATTATAGCAGATATTTCTACAGTATGCTATATTTAATTCATTATGAACAAAGATAATGTATTTGATTTGCTTTCAGAAGAGATTAAAGAAAAACTTGCCGGATTGAAAATTACGGAAGCTACCAAAGTACAGGAAAAATTAATTCCTCAGATTCTAGAAGGAAAAAATATTGTATTTCAGTCAGAAACAGGTACAGGAAAAACCTTTGCATATCTTCTGCCACTTATAAATAAACTTGAAGCCGATGCTGATGCTTCTAAAATAAGGCTTCTGATTATTGCGCCGACTTTTGAACTGGCATCACAGATAAATGCAGCTGCAAAATCAATCACAAGTAGAAAAACTGCCCTCTTAATTGGAGGTGCACCTTTAAAAAGACAGATTGAACTTTTAAAAGAAAAACCTCAGATTATCTGTGGAACAGCTGCCCGCATAATTGAATTAATCAAACTCAAGAAATTAAAGCTCAACGATTTATCTGCCTGTATTTTTGATGAATGTGATCGTCTTGTAAAAAAAGAAAGCTTTGAGGACACAAACACACTTCGTCTTCTTCTTCCAAAAGAAACTCAGATAATAGCCTGTTCTGCTACAATAAACAAAACTGTAAAAATATTTTTTGCCGGTATTGAAAATGAAATCCTCCCGCCAGAAGATATTCTAAAGAAAAAAATCACCCATTGGGCAATTTATGCGGAATCAAGAGATAAAATCGATACTCTTAGAAAGTTTATAAATATTGAAAAAAACGAAAAAATATTGATTTTTACCTCTCGTGCAGATCAGGTTCAGAATATTTATTCAAAATTGCGCTACAAGGGAATTGATTGCATGGCTCTTCATGCTAAGGCAGACAAACAGGAAAGAAAAGCTGCAATTGATAAATTCAGAAGCGGAAAAATCAATATTTTAATTACAAGCGATCTGGCAAGTCGTGGACTGGATATTCAGAATATTTCCTTTGTTGTTCAAATGGATTTACCTTCCGATGATGATTTCTTTATTCATAGAAGCGGACGTACCGGCAGAGCAGGCAAAAGTGGTGTCAATGTAGTTATAGGCGATGAATTTGAAATGCGCAAATATGCAGCTCTTGAAAAAAAGCTGGGAATAATAGTCTACCCTAAGCAGATATACAATGGAAGAATTGTTGAACCAATTGATTTATAATTCAAAAACATTTCACAGTTTTGCCAGCCAAAACTGTGAACGAGCCTAGTTTCTATTGAAGTTATAATACCGATACAACGGGCTCGTAATTGATATATCTTGCTGAAAACAGTATAATAGAAAAGTTAAATGTATCTTATTTTTTAAATGATTAGAGGAAATTTGTGTTTTTAAAAAGTCTTGATGTTTATGGCTTTAAATCCTTTGCAGACCGTACTCATATTGATTTTGCTGAAGGAATTACCGCATTATTAGGTCCAAACGGCTGCGGAAAAAGTAATGTTGTCGATGCAATTAAATGGGTTTTAGCAGAAAACCGTTCAAAAAATCTTCGTGCAGAAAAAATGGAAGATGTTATTTTCAACGGTACAGAAAGACGACCGGCTCTGAATACTGCCGAAGTTACATTAACTTTAAGCAACGATAACGGACTTCTTCCTCTTGATGAATCAGAAATTGCAATAACACGTCGAATATACCGCTCTGGCGATCAGGAATATTTTATTAATAAACGACAGGCTGGTCCTACAGAAATCAGACGTCTTTTTATGGATACAGGTGTTGGTAAAGCCGCTTATTCCGTAATGGAACAGGGTAAAATTGACCAGATTCTTTCAAGTAAGCCGGAAGACAGACGTTATCTTTTTGAAGAAGCTGCAGGAATCAGCCGAAGTAAAGCAGAATGTGCAGAAGCAGAACGAGAACTTGAACGCACACGCATAAACATGCAGCAGATTGAAATTGCCTTAAATGAAATAAAAAGGCAGTATGATTCCTTAAAAATCCAGTCTGAAAAAACAACAAAATGGCGAAAAATCAAGGAAGAAATCTACGGTTACGAACTCGATATTACTCTTTTAAGGCTTAAAAGCTTTGTTCAGGACAAAAACCGCCATGAAGAAGAATTAAAAAATGTTCTTCAAAAGCGTGATAAAGTTCGTAAAGAAATTGAAGACATCAATAATACAATTTCCGAAAACATGGATAAGGCTAAAGCCCTTAACGAAGAACTTTATGCCAAGCAGTCAGAATTAATCGGAATTGGACAGGAAAAAAACGGCAAGCTTGAACTTATAAAACAATTCAATTTGCGTTCTTCAGAAATTAAAGAAAAATTAAGCAGCCTTGAAGTTAGAAAAACTGCAATCCAAGAACGAATTGATAATATTCAGGAAGAAATTGACGAGCAGAAAGCTGTTCTCTACGAAAAAACAAAGCAGCTTAAAGACATAAAAAACAATATTGAAGCTTTCAGTAAGAATATTGATTCCTCAAGTTTAAAAATTACAGAAAATGACAGAAAAGCAGATTCATTAAGAGATTTCAGACAGGAACTCGAAAATCAGCGCCAGAAATTGCAGGATCAGCTTGCGGCAATCACAGAAGATATTGTTTCTGAATTGGACGAAAAGCTTAAAAATGCTGGTTTCAGCGAAAATGCAATAAAAAATACTAAAGAAGAGCTCGACACAAATCTTAACAAGCTCAAGATTTATGTTGAAGGCCGTAAGAATATTTTCTCTGATTCTTTAGCTCAGAATCTTTCGGAACAAAATCTTCACAAAAATTTTGAAGAAGCAGTTGAAGCCTTTGCAGAAATCCAGAATTATATTTCAAATGTTGAAGAATCCCTCAATAAATACTTGCAGGCCTCTCCTTCATTTATCACTGAATTCCTTTCTCCAGAAGGAATCATGACAAAAAAACGCACAATCGATTCAAAAATTACAGAAAATATAAAACAGGCAGAAGGCCTTTCTGACACAATCGATTCGCTGCACTCACAGAATTCTGAACTTTCCAAGAAGATTGATGAATACAAAGAAAC
>JAEEGH010020702.1_pt1 | contig 13646 bp, 6 predicted proteins | sample 9134181 | NCBI WGS metagenome assembly JAEEGH01 (sample SAMN16246544, study PRJNA631951) | gut metagenome | biome: gut microbiome; feature: rumen; material: DP-attached | host: Bos | place: Iran: Karaj | collected 2018-10
CGTGCGTTCAAACGTGGTATACGCGTTTGCGCTCGCACCGGTCTTTGCATATCTTGCAAAGGTATCTGTTCCGTCCTCGTTTTCGAACATTTTGTGTTCGAGAAAATGCGCCGTTCCGTCGGGAACTTCGATTATTTTTCCATTTACCGAAAATCTGCTGTCAACCGAACCGAATTTCGTTGCGAAAATCGCGTATGCCGTCGACATTTTCTTCGGAATAACGTATATATCGAGTCCGTTTGAGTGCTTTTTATAATAATATTTTTCGTTTATCGCTTTATTTTCTTTAAGTTCGAAATTCATATTATTCCTCGCCTCCGCCGTTTGCGCCCGTACCTTTGATGAAGAACACCGTGTCGAGCGATACCCTCTGCGATACGCTTATTATTTCTTCCTTCGTTACGGACTTTATCTTTTCAACCGTGCTTTCGGGCGTCTCCCCGTTGTTTACGATTATTCTGGACAAATACCACGTGCACAGCGTTGCGGGATTGTCGTCTATTTCCTTATACGCGTTGATAAGGCTGCGTTTTGCGTCGTCGATTTCGTTTTCGTCGAAATCGCCGTTCTTTACGTTTTCAAGCTGCTGCATAACCGCGTCAACCGTCTTGTCGCGGTTTTCGTTTTCGATTCCGCTTGTTACGAACATTACGCTCATATACATATCCGGAATGGATTTGCAGTAATAGCAGAGGCTCATCGCCTCCCTGACGTTCATAAACAGCTTGCTCGACGGAGACGAGCCGAAAAGCTCGTTGAAAACGCGGAACGCGGCGTCTTCCTCCGACGACACGTTTATTCCGTCCATGCGGAAGCCCATTACGAGTTTTCCCTGCGCAACCGGCATGCTTTCGGTTACTTCCGTTATTTCGTCGGCGCTTTCCGAAAGGAATTCTCTCGTCGGGAAGTCCTCTTTTCTGCCCTCGTTTGCGGGTATAATTCTTTCGATTATGCTTTTAAGTTTTTCAAATTCGCATTCTCCGCAGAAGGAAACTTCTATCGGATACGTCTTTATCATTTTGACGTATCTGTCATAAACCTGTTTTGCCGTCGCAAGCTTCGCCTCCTCAACCGTTCCGAGCTCGCTTGAGCCGTAAGGATGTCCCTTGAACATGATTTCGGTGCATTTTTCCTTTGCGTATGCGGCTTTATTGTTTATTACCGACTTTATCGTGTTTATAAGGTCGGTTTTCTCGCCTTCGACGTATTCGTCGCTGAATTTGCCGTCTGAAACCAGGGGATTGAATATTATTTCCGCCAAAAGATCGGTAACCTCTTTTGTAAGGTCGGTACCGTCGTTTATATAACCGTCCTTAATGAAATCAGCAGCAAATCCGACGATAAGGCTTTGTGCGCGTTTCACGTAAACGGGATAAAGAGACGACGCGTAGAGATATTCGAGTCTTTCGGATATTTCAGCCATATCGGGATATTTTTTACAGCCCCTCATAAGAACCTTCGGCACAAGCGCCGTCAAATGATTGAACTCGCTTTCAAGGGGAAGAACAAACGCTACCGACAAATAATTTGTCTTTAATTTTTTCGATTCGATATAATTAAGGTGTACTCCCTTTGATATTTCCGTTCTGGTCATATTTTTACCTTTCTTTAATACACAAAATTACGGTATTTTATAGTATACTACATTTTTTTTCAAATGTAAATAGTTTTTTATGAAAAAAAGGCATATAAATATGCCTTTTTAACAGTAAATATCTATAACCGCGGTTCCTTTCTCTATAAGAATTTCCCTTTTTGAAAACTTATCGTTTTCATTTTCGGGCAGGAAATTTAAAGTGTATTTCGCACCTATCTCCCCAAATTCAAAATCAAGGCTTACCGGCAAAAGCTCCCTTAATACCGAAAGCGCGTTTTCCGAAACCGTGATTTTCGCCTTTCCCTTTACCGTAACGTCTGAAAGTGCAATTCCGAAAAAGCTTTTTAATATTGCGTTCCACATCCAGCCGGCAGAGCCGGTATACCAGCTCCAGCCGCCGCGCCCCGCAAAGCCTATACCGGTGTAAATATCCGCCGACATGGCGTACGGCTCGCTTTGATAACTTTCCTTCGTCTTTTCGCTTTTGCATCTCACGTTCGGCAGAAGATAGATAAGCGCCTTTGCGCCTTTTTCAACAAGTTTTTTATCGTTCGTCCGTTTGCCCGCCTCCATAAGCGCTATACTTCCCCATATCGCCGCATGGGTGTACTGTCCGCCGTTTTCTCTTATTCCCGCGGCGTATCCCTTTATATATCCGGGATTCTTCTCCGTCTTTTCAAACGGCGGCGCAAAGAGTTTGAACACTTTCAGTTCGTCGTCGTAAAGGTATTCGTACGCTTTGTTCAGCGCCGAAACAATTCTTTTTTCGCTTCCGCTTTTCGAGAAAAGCGCAAACGCCTGTGAAAGCAGCTCTATTTTACATTCGTCGCAGTCGGATTTTCCTATCGGCGTTCCGTCGTCGTACCACGCCCTTATATAGTAGCCGCCCGATTCGTCAAACGCGTGTTTTTCTATATTATCTCTGAGCATATCCGCTTTTTCGCGGTATTTTTCAGCATCGTCCGGTTTCCCCGTCTTTTCGCAAAGGCGTGCGAATTTTTCGGTAACGCTTACCAAAAACATACTCAGCCATACGCTCTCGCCTTTCATGTTTTCGCCCGCCTTATTCAGCCCGTCGCACCAGTCGCCGCTTCCGAGCAGGCAAAGTCCCCTGCTTCCCGTGTTTTTATACGCTCTTTCAATCGCCTTTGAAACGTGAGTAAAAAGACTTTCCGAAAAATCGGTTTTTTGCGTTACTATATATTTTTCCTTTTCATTTTCCGAAAGTTCCTCGCCTTCGATATAGCATATATTTTCATAAAGTATACTTTCATCTCCGGTATAGAAAACGTATTCACACACCGCGTATGCAAGCCAAAGATAGTCGTCGCTGCATCTCGACCTTATGCCCTTGCTTTTTCCGTCTTCAAGCTCGTGCCACCAGTGAAGCGCGCTTCCGTCTGTAAACTGGTGTGAGGCAAAACAGCAGATAAGGCCCCGTGCTCTCTTTTTATCCGAATACATAAGGCACACCGCGTCCTGAAGCTGATCGCGAAAGCCGTATGCGCCTCCCGACTGATAAAATCCGCTTCTCGCGCTTATTCGGCAGACGGCGTTCTGATATGCAAGGCAGGTGTTGAACATAATTGACAGCGCGTGCATATCGCTTCCCGCTTCAAAACGTGAAATTTTTATTTTGGGCAGCAGTGATTTTGCGTAATTTTCGGCGCTTTTGCGGAGATTTGCGGCGCTTTCGTTTATTATATTCTCAATCTCGCCGTTTAGCGCGTCATCATTTTCCGCAACGCCGACAAAAAAGCGCGCATTTGGCTCATCCGTTTTGCAAACGCAGTAATTTTCAAGTATTCCCGATTTTTCAAGCGAAAAACCGCATTTTTTATCGCAGAATACAAAGCCCGTATTGTGAAAAATTTCCGAAAACGGATTTTTGAATAACACCGCTTTTTCAGTCAGTTTTACTCCGCACACGTTTTCGTCGGTTTTCGTGCTTCCCATGACGGGTTTTACGGCAAACAAAAGGTTTCCCTGTTTATTTTCCGTGCGCACGTCAATTATCTTGCAGCTTCTGTTTTCGGGGATATATACCGAAACGCTGTAATCCGTTCCGGAAACGTTCCCGAAATACTGTGCTTTGCCTATCGAAAAAACAACCTTTTTTGCGCAGGAAATCAAATCGTAATACGTTTTTTCACATTCCAGATACAGTTTTTCACCCGACATATCGGAAAAAACGTCGTTGCAGAACGGGGTTATCCTCTTTAACACCGCGTTTTCATAAAAAGTATATCCGAGCGAGCCTGTTGTGAGCACGCATGAAAGCTTTCCGTTTGAAAGGACGAAAGAATACGGTTTTCTGCCTTTTTCGGTCAGAACAAACGCATAATTTTCATCAAAATACCCGTTATCAAGGAAATAAAAACCGCTGTTTTCCTCGGTTTTTTCGAAGTTTCGGCTATTGCCGCCGTCTTTTGTTATTAAGTTAAAGGATTTTATTTCTCTCGTTTTTTCCTCGGCAATGCCTTCAAAAACGGCGCTTGAAAACGCAAGCAGGGTTTCTCCCTTATCCGTCAGTTCCTCTTTATTGAGCACGAAAATTCCGCCGCCGCGCTTTTTCAAATACTGCGATGCGCCCGTTCTTTCGAGCATGGCAAGAATTGCCTTTTCCAGAGGCTTCGAATATGCGTCCTTTTCCTCGCATAATATCACGAAATCAATTTTTACGTTATTCTTTTTCAAAAACAAAAAGGCTCTGCAATACTTCTGCGCCCTCGCCTCGTCGAATTCTTCCGAAACCTTTATCGTTTCTATCGGAATATCTCCGGATATTCCGCATTCCCACAAAGCGCCTCTTCCGAAGCAGAGAGCGTCTGTACGGTATTCCTTTTTATTATCGGGATATATGACGTATTTGAGCATTTCCGATACGGCGTTTCCGTTTTCCTTTGCCAGCTGCGAGGAAATCTTCATCATAACGTTCTGATTTTCGGCTTTTTCGTATTCCTCGTCGATATTCTTCTTTCTTGCCGAAATGAGATTTTCCACCGCCTGCGCTTCGCTGTCGGCAACGGTTACGAAAAGAACGGCTTCATATTTTATTTCGTTCTTTTTATCGTTAAACTCGTTTTGCGTTTCCTTCTCGAAATCCGTCGTTACCGCGCAGTACGGGAATATGCACGCGCCCGAAACGCTTTTCTGCTCTTTTTCAAAAACGCATTTATAATCGTCCTTTGAAATCGGGGACGAAAACAGCTCATCTTTTTTGGTAAAAAAGCGCGCCTCCTGCTTTGCGTTATCAAGGCAAACAGCCATATATACGTCTTTCTGCGGATTTTCTTTGGAACGGCGTCTGAAAATTAAAATTTTTTCGTCTTCATTATATCCGCTTTCGACAAAAAGCGAGTGAAACGCCTTATGCATCCCGTTTTCGTGCAAATTCATCAGAATCGGTTCGAACAAAAACGCAGTTTGTATTCTGTTTTCCTTTATTATATCTCTCTTTGCACAAAGCCTGCTTTTTACGTAAAGCACAGAGCTGCCCGCAAAAACGCCGACGTCGGTTGAAAATTCAAACTCCTGTGTTTTTGCCGAAAACACGACGGCGGCACCCTTATCGGCAAAGCTGTAATCAACTTCTTTATCTTCAAACGGCAGATACGACGACGAATACGCTTTTTTATTGAAATAAAGCAGATTAAAAAACCCGTTATTTACGTTATTTGCACTTTCGGGAGGTGCAAAAAGCGCTTTTTCGCCGAAAAACGCGTTCATATATCCGTTATCCGATACTACGGCTCCGCAATAGCCGTCCGAAACGACGGTGCAGTACGGTTCTTTTTCAGCACTGAATTCCATTGACTTTTTGGCTCCTTCGGGATACCTTTCGTGCTGCTTTTTGATTATCGTGGGGTATTTTACCTTTCTTACAACGGCGTCGACGGGGATTTTTTCTTCGAGAAGTCCCGAAGCGCTTCTCATATTAGGATCGCTCATGAATCTTTTGACGTTTATATTTTCAAAGCAAGCGTTTGCACACGCGCATATACTCATTCCGACGTGGTGCGACATATAGCTCTTTATGACGGCGGGCTTATCGTTTACCCTTTCTTTTGTGAAATCGATAGCCTCATAAAAGCCGTATTTGCCGTACATTCCGTATTTTTTCAGATTTTTCAGGTTTTCAAGCGGGATTTTCGTATTTACGCACATTGATATGAACGACGAATACGGCGAAATAACAGTATCCTCCTCAAGTCCTCTTTTGAGCCCCGTTTCGGGCACGCCGAAAGCCTTATATCTGTAATTCATATCGCTGTCGAACGAATAATATCCGCTTTCGGATATTCCCCATACCTTCGGGTTGTTTTTATAAGACGCGCTTCTCTGTCTTTCGCATCGGAATGCAAATCTCAACGCTTCATACAATGCGCTTGCGCGCCTTGAGGGCATAAAGACGGCGGGCATAAAGTATTCGAACGCCGTTCCGCTCCACGACGCTATCCCGACCCTGTCCCTTTTCTTTACGAGCGGTCTTGAAAGCGCGCTCCAGTGCTTTCTTTTAACTTTTCTCTGCGCAACCGCCATAAAGCTTAACGTTCTCGCTTCGCTCATCAGCATATCGTAGCAGTTTTCGCTCATACTTTCGGTTCCGTTTTCTATCGAAATTCCAATCGGGAAAAGTTCCTTCTGCTCGTCGTACAAGGTTTTCAGGTCGGCGTTTTTAAGCATTTCGTCAATTTTTTTGACGGTTGAAATCAATTCCGTCTTTTCAGACGCGTATTTTTTTATTCCCTCTTTTAAAGTAACGAGGCAGGCGCAGAAATTTCCGCAGTCCACTCCCGACACGAACGCCGGCCTCAGCACCGAAAGATCGGTCGTATCGTACCAGTTATAAAGGTGTCCCTTCCATTTTTTCATTGCCGAAACCGTACTTATCGTATTTTCAAGTCTTACGTACATATTTTCGGTATCGATAAAGCCGAAATCCCTCGCACAGAGAGTACTCAAAAGATAAAGCCCGATATTTGTCGGAGACGTTCTGTGCGCGTAGGTTACGCTGGGATACAGAGCGACGTTATCGACGGGAAGAAAATTATCGTCGGCGTTTACGGTGTTTTCAAAGAACTTCCACATATCGCCGGCGTATGCTTTTATTAAGTCTTTATCCTCCTGTGAAACGGTTTTCTTTCTTTTATTCGGGAGCGAAATCATATACGAAATTACGGGATACAGAAACCACAGTATTCCTATCAGTCTCAAAACGCCCTGCGGCGCGAAAAATACGAGGTATGCCCCGGCAAATGCCGAAAAGACGTTATTCGCGATATATCCGAAAAGGTTGTCGGTCGTTTCGCTCTTTTGCGCCGTTGTCCATTCGAGAAGCTTCTTATGTGAGAATAATATACGGTAAAAGCTTCTCGCATAGGCGTTAAGAGTCGTATACGTCTCTTTGGGAAGCATAGATATCCGAAGCACCGTAAGCAGAAAGCTGTTTAACGTTCCCGAAAAAACGCCCTTTGAAAAATAACGCCGCGCGGCGCATTCAAAGCCGAGTTTACTTACAAGGTCTATCAAATTTGTAATGAACGGCACAATCAGATACAACAGTGCAAAGAGAACAAGCGCACGTCTTGCTCCGGTTTTTGCAAAGCAGGAAACGCAAAGCAGTATAAACGCGAAAACGGGCGTCATTTCGCGTCTGAAATTATCAAATAATTTGAATTTGGAGAGCGGCGAAATATTATTTTTTACGACTTTATTTTCGACGTTTCTGACGTTATCGGCAAGGTAGCGCAGATTCTGAAAATCTCCCCTCGCCCAGCGGTGATGCCGTTTATAATACGATATTTCGTTTTTCGGAAAACCGTCTGTAAAGCTTATATCCGTTACGAGAGCCGTTCTCAAAAGGGAGCCTTCGAGTATATCGTGGCTCAGCACGTAATCCTTTGCAAAATTGTTTTCGCTTTCGTTTATAACGCTTTCGTAGGCGTATTTATCGATTATTCCTTTTCCGCAGAACGTCGATTCGTCAAACACCGTCTGATACAAATCGAACTGTGTAAAAGAATACACTTCCGTTCCGCCTGCTCCGCACATGATTCTCGAAAACGCGGTTTTTCTCGCCGACTCAAGCTCGGTGCTCACCCTCGGCTGTATTATTCCGTAGCCCGATTTTACGGTTTTCGTCTTTTCATCGATTTCAGGCTTATTAAGCGGGTGAAGCATTGTTCCCGCAAGCTCCTTCACCGCGTCTATCGGCATATTCGTATCGGCGTCGAGCGTTATAATATAGCGTATTTTAGCGCAGCACGCTTTATCGGGAACAAGGGATAAATCGCCGTCCGAAAATGCGTTCTTTTTTCCGCAGAGGTACGACACGAGGTCGGACACCGCGCCTCTTTTTCTCTCGTATCCCGTAAACTTCTCTTCCGTTTTGGAATACGTTCTGCTTCGCATAAACAAAAAGAACTTTCCGCCGTATTTTTCTCTTAACGCGCAGATTCTGTTTTTTGCGTCGGAAATAATCTTTTCGTCTTTTGAAACGGTTGCCCTGTCGGCGTCGGGCAAATCCCCGAGAACGCCGAAATAAACGTTTTCCATTCCGTTTGACAGATAAAGATTTTCAAGTTTCGTGAATATTTCATCATCGCTTTTATCTCCGAAAAGAAGCGTGGTTATCACGACCAGGACTCCGTCCATATCGGGAAGTCTTTCGGTTTCAAGTTTCGGAAACGGCGGAGTTTTGGCAAAAGACGCGTAAATTCTGTCCGTCAGCGTTTTAAGCGCCGCCCACATGGGAAAAAATCCCAAAAGCGCATAAGGCGTCATGGCTGCGGATCCTGCGCAAAGGCCTGCCGAAACGGCTGTTATGATAATAAAATACAGCACCTTTACAAACGTCGGTTTACGGGTATAAAGATAGTATCCTATATGTTTTTCCTTTTCAGTTTTACCGTTTTTGGCTTTTTCGAGAATAATTTTTGCGGCTTTTGCTTCCGATATTTTTTCTTTTCTTGCGATTTGGCTTATTCTGCTTCTGTAATAATCCTTCGTCTTATTCGTCATATTTACGTAATATCCCGACGGGTCGAGCACCAGATATTCTTCCGTTTCGCACTTTTCAAAGCATTTATCAAAGGAATAGGTCGACAAAAATTTCAGCGACACGATACATTTTTCAATTTTTCTTTCATATTCTCTCTCTGATTCGTCGTACGGGTTCTCTAACATTTTTTTGCACACGTTTGACGTAAGCGATAATACCGACGCGCAGAAAAGCGTTTCGAACGCGTAAAAATCGGAAAATTCAAATCCGGACGCGCCCGACGTCTCTGAGCATGCGTTTATGAACGCCCCGGTCAATTCTTTTGTCAGAGAAGTGGAAACGTCCGAAATATATTTGTAAAATGCCTTATAAATTCTCGGAAATCCCTGTATGCTCAGCTGTATTCCGTCTATATCCTTTACCGCGCGTTCAACCTGCATCGCTTTTTCTTCTATAAAATAGTAGTTATCGGCAATCCATTCGAACGAAACGGGCATTGATATTCCTCTCTGCGAGAATTTTTTTGCCTCTTTATACGCTTTATTTACCGCTTTCAAGTCGTTCTTTACCGTTTTTTTGAGCATGGCTGCGCCGCCTTTTGATTTTACGGGGAAAGCATTCAAAGACTCTTTTGCGAGCGCTTTATATTTCATATATGACGATGAGTTCAACATTTCCTGTCCTCTCTTTTATTTTGCGTTTTTGTATATTATCTGCAATTTTGCTTTTCGATATACCACGAAAAACTGTTTTTGACATAAAAAACAAGGCACGGTTTCCCGTGCCCTGCATTTTATTTTTTTACTGTTCGCTTGTCCGTTCGCGAATTATGATTTTAATCGGCGTGCCCTCAAATCCGAACACCTCGCGAAGCTTGTTTTCGATATATCTTCTGTACGAAAAATGAAACAGCTCCTCGTTGTTGCAGAATATCACAAACGTCGGAGGCTTTATTCCGGTCTGGGTGATATAATATATCTTCAGCCGCTTTCCTTTATCCGTGGGCGGCTGAACGCGCGTCGTCGCATCGCTCAGCACGTCGTTTAGCATTCCCGTGGATATTCGCGTCGACGCCTGGTTATTGACGTAATTTACAATCTCGAAAAGTCTTTCGATTCTCTGTCCCGTTTTTGCGGATATAAACAGAATCGGCGCGTATGTCATATATGAAAGCGCCGTATAGACGTCTTTTCGGAATTCGTCCATGGTTTTCGCGTCCTTTTCGATAAGGTCCCACTTATTTATCACGATGATGCACGCTTTTCCGCTCTCATGCGCGATACCGGCTACTCTCTCGTCCTGTGCGGTAACGCCTTCCGTCGCGTCAACCATGATAAGACACACGTCGCTTCTGTCAACCGCCATTTCGGCGCGCAGAATACTGTATTTTTCAATACTGTCGTTTATCTTACCGGTCTTTCTTATGCCTGCGGTATCGATGAAAACGTACTTTCCGTATTTATTTTCAAAGACAGAATCTATCGCGTCCCTCGTCGTTCCCGCAATATCCGACACAATCATTCTCTCGGAGCCGAGAATTTTATTGACAAGCGAGCTTTTTCCCGCATTCGGTCTTCCGATTACCGCCACCTTTACGGTATCGTCTTCCTCTTTTTCTTCCTCTCCCTCGGGCAGCAGTTCGCACACTCTGTCGAGTATATCTCCCGTACCGCTTCCGTGCACAGACGACACCGGATAAGGCTCGTCGAGTCCGAGTTCGTAAAATTCGTAAAGTTCGGGCGGCGGCGCGCCTATCGAATCGACTTTATTTACGCAGAGCACTACGGGTTTTCTGCTCTTTCTGAGCATTTCCGCAATTTCTCTGTCGTCGGCGGTAAGACCTGCGCGTATATCGGTAAGGAAAATGATTACGTCGGCGTGCTCGATTGCAATCTGCGCCTGATTTTTAATGTGCATCATTATGACGTCGTTTGTGTCGGGCTCTATTCCGCCCGTATCTATCATCATCATTTTTCTGCCGCACCATTCGACTTCAAAATAAAGTCTGTCGCGCGTAACGCCGGGGGTATCTTCAACTATTGCTATTCTTTTTCCGACTATTTTATTGAAAAACGTACTTTTTCCGACGTTCGGTCTTCCCACTATCGCAACAATCGGTTTTGACACGTCCTCGCCTCCTTTTCCTAATTTTGCGCTCCTATAATTTTTCTTACGAAATCGAGTCCGTCAGGGAGAGTCGGCTCGATTTTTATCTTTAATTTTTCCGAAAGCCCGCTCATACTCGTATTATCGAGGAACAGTTCCGTTCCGTGCTTGAGCGTAACCGACGGGATAAAGAGTTTTTCTCCCAGCTCCTTATCTTTTAAGCATTCGTACATATCGCTGCCGGTAAGCAGTCCCGCAACGGTTATCGTCTCGCCGAAAAAGTGGTTGACCGCGCAGTAAACGTTCACTTTCAGATTTTCAAATTCATTTTCGAGCGTTTCGCACGATTTTTTTATGAAATCGTACGCCGCAACGCCCGTAACCACGCTGACTTCTCTCTTTTTTTCAATTTTGAAGCCGATTTCCTTCTGATATTCGATTTCCGCTTTAATTTCGCTCTTCTGGCTTGTAATGCAGCCGACTCCGTTATCGAGCTGCGGATATCCGTCGTAATATTCTTCATCGGGAAGTTCTTTTTTTGCGAGAATATACCATTCGTCAGCCGCCTGGACTATTCTTTCGCCGTATTTTTCTTCGTTTTCTCTTCTCTTTTTATCGATAATATCAATCACTTCAGCCGCACTTTCCTTGTCGAACGCTTCAAGCGGGAAAAGTCCTTCTCTGTGCATGGTAAGGCCCGACGGAACGACGGCTATGCTCTGCATATTGGGATAATACGCCGACAAATCGGTTATCGTCTTTTCAAGCTCCTCTTTATCGTTGAGTCCTTTGCAAAGCACGATCTGCGTATTCATCGAGATATTTCCTTCGTTGAACATTTTGAGATATTTAAGGCTCTCCCCCGCGTTCTTATTTTTCATCATTTTCACGCGAAGCGTGGGATTTGTTGTATGAACGGAAATATTTATCGGTGAAATATGCATTTTTATTATTCTTTCGGCGTCGCTTTCCGAAAGATTGGTCAGCGTAATATAGTTTCCGAAAAAGAACGACAGTCTGCTGTCGTCGTCTTTGAAATAAACGTCCTTACGCATTCCTTTCGGGTTCTGGTCGATAAAGCAGAACACGCATTTATTATTGCACGTATGCTTTTTATCCATAAGATAGGTCTCAAATTCGAGCCCGATATCGTCGTACTGCCCTTTTTTTATTACCGCATTTATTTCCGTCTTATCTCTGCAAAGGCGTATTTCAAGCTTTTTTTCCGCAATATAAAACCTGTAGTCGAGCACGTCGGTAATATTATTTCCGTTTATCGAAACGAGCATATCTCCCTCTTTTATGCCGGCTTTATCGGCAAAAGAGTTCTTTTCGACTTTCTTTATTTCAACCAAAGCAAAACTCCTTTCGTCAAAAAATCAGGGAAGGACGCGTCGGCTATCCTTCCCTAAATTTCGCTTTTAAAAAAGAAGCCTTGCTTTTTATGCTTCTTTTGCTGTGCTTTCCTTGGAAATATACTCCTTGCCCGCATACGTTCCGCAATTTTTGCATACTCTGTGCGAGAGTATTATTGCTCCGCATTTGGGACATTTTGTTATTCCGGGAAGCGAAAGCTTCCAAACACTGCTACGTCTTTTATCGCGTCTTGCTTTAGACACTTTTCTCTTCGGTACTGCCATCGACGGCACCTCCTTTTATATACATTAATTATTATTTTCAACTAACACAAAGCATATTGTATCATAAACTTTTTTAATTGTCAAGTAATTTTTTTAAATCCGCCAAACTATTTGAGCCCGTGCTCTTTTTGCACGTACACGGCCCTTCGTTTAAGTTCTTTCCGCACGTTTCGCAAAGTCCTTTGCAGTCCTCCTTACACAGCACGCAAAAAGGCAGTTCCAAATAAAAAACCGTATCCGCAAGCTCGCGTATATCGAGTATTCCGTTCGGCACCTCGATGATATCCTCGTTCTCGCTTTCCGTTTTCTTTACAAGGTCGTATTCCTTGAATACGTCAATTTCCCCTTCTATATCGGCAAAGCATCTTGCGCAGTGAGTCTTGTATTTTCCCGAAATACCGAATTCAAGTCCCACGTAGCTGTCGGCTTTTCCCCTGCCGCGAGCCTTTTCAAACGCCCTTCCGGAGACCTTCGGTGCGCGCTCAAAGAAAAGATCCATGTTCTCGGTATTTTCGGGTATTATATCAAATTCAAACTTTATTTCTTTTTCTTCGCCGTTATATATTTTCGAAACGTCTATTTTATTTTCGTTCGTCTGCATATTCTTACCGTTTATCATACGTCAAGATTCGTTACGTACTTTGCGTTCTGCTGTATAAACGCCCTTCTCGGCTCGACCTTTTCGCCCATAAGGAGAGAGAACGTCTCGTCCGCTTCCATGGCGTCCTCGATTTTAACCTGAAGAAGCGTTCTTCTTGCGGGGTCCATCGTCGTTTCCCAAAGCTGTTCCTTATCCATTTCACCGAGACCTTTATATCTTTCCGCGTCGACGTTTACTCCGCCGAGCTCCTCGATATACATATCCCTTTCGCTGTCGGAAAACGCGTATCTTGTCTGTTTACCCTTGAACACCTTATAAAGCGGCGGCTGTGCGCAGTATATATGTCCTTCTTCGATAAGAGGCCTCATATGACGGAAGAAGAACGTAAGCAGTAGCGTTTTTATATGCGCGCCGTCGACGTCGGCATCCGCCATTATGATTATTTTGCCGTAGCGCAGCTTGGTTATATTGAATTCGCTGCCGATCCCGGTGCCGAGCGCCAGGATAAGCGGCACGATCTGCACCGAGGAATATACGCGGTCGACGCGGTTTTTCTCGACGTTGAGTATCTTGCCGCGCATGGGTAGGATCGCCTGGAACTGGCTGTTGCGCCCGTCCTTGGCGGTGCCGCCCGCCGAATCGCCCTCCACCAAATAAAGCTCGGTATATTCCATTCGTCTTTCGTTGCAGTCGGCGAGC
>JAEEGH010020712.1_pt1 | contig 13641 bp, 16 predicted proteins | sample 9134181 | NCBI WGS metagenome assembly JAEEGH01 (sample SAMN16246544, study PRJNA631951) | gut metagenome | biome: gut microbiome; feature: rumen; material: DP-attached | host: Bos | place: Iran: Karaj | collected 2018-10
CGTGCACACAAGCACAGCATCCTTGTGTATCCTCGATAAGATTGATTATCTTCATGCCGCTACTTATCCGTGGCAATTCCCATGTCCGCAGGAACTGCCTTCTTCATGCTCGTGATGGCTGCAGTTAGCCTCGCCGTTTGCATCAAGCGTTCCGGCTATCAGTGCTTCGACAGCTTCATCAGTGTTGCCGCTTGCGCCTGCATAAAGCTTTATACCGGCTTCCTGCAAAGCATAGACCGCTCCTCCGCCGATGCCTCCGCAGATCAGAGCATCCACGTTTGCAACATTCAGTATGCCTGCAAGCGCTCCGCAGCTTTCTCCATTAGTACCAAGGATCTGAGAGTTTACAACCTTTCCGCTCTCGATGTCATAAACCTTGAACTGCTCAGTCCTTCCAAAATGTTCAAACACGTTTCCGTTATCGTAAGTTACAGCTACTCTCATTGTCTTGTCTCCTTTTGTTTTCAGTTACACTATTTCAACTTTAAACTTCGATAAGAATTATACATTCATTTCTTCCACTACTGAAACAGGCTTAACCGTCATTTCAACCCAAGCGGGTATCAAAGCGCTCTTAATGGCATTTCTGAGTGATCTGACGTTCGACCATGCCGTGCAGTAAAAAGGCACTTTGCCACGGTTTAATATCTCCAGGGCAAGTTTAGAGGTTATCGCCGAGGCTATTCCCTTCCGTCTGTATTCAGGAAGGACGTCAACTCCGATCTGCCACATCTGCTCGGCATCGGCGGAACAACCGGCCAGACCGACAAGTTTCCCGCCATCGTAAGCTCCTACGGCGAGCATGTCCAGGTGTTTTCTGTCACTGCACAGCGCATTGGGCCACTCCGGGCAATAGAGATCGTCAAACCGGTCTTTCTCCAGCGTGCGTAGTTCATAGTCACAGGGCAGTTCAGTCAGCCTGCCAAGATCCGGAAGATAGTACTCAGCCATAAAGCAAACGGTCAGCCCCATAGGTTCAAGGCGCTCATTTAGCCAGCGCATGTTAGGCGTTTCGAAGCAGTGATAGAACTTAAACTTTGAAATGTATTCTTCCACTACCGCTTTCGTCTCTTCAGTCGCAGCTGCGACAATGTTGTTCCCATAAGAAATGAAATTGCAGCCTATGGGCAATTGGTAGTACTTCTTGGCATTCTTCCCAAGCTTAAAAGGAACGATTCTGTTATCGTCTGCAAGAAAATCCTCTACGGTGCAACCCATAGCTTCTGCAGACTGCCGCATAGCGATCTGCAATACTTCTTTATTAGTCATCATTTTTCACCTATCCCAATCTATTGACGTGCCTCTTTGATTTCTCCACAAACCGAGCATTTATATATTTCGACAATTGAGGCAGGATACTTAAAGCACGCTTCAGGGGTTCTGCAGAAATTACAGATATAATCGTCATTTTTGTTTACGTTGCCGCACTTTCCTGTTCCGTAAACCACTTCACTGTGATCAAGCCGGAAATCATGATTTCCAATGCTAATACCACAAATGCTGCACTTCTTGCCGCAAGCGGTGCTTATCCAACTGTGTTCGGGCTCGGTTAAATACCCGCACACTTCACATGTTTTAAAACAGCTGTTCTCTTTCTTAACAAAGCTGTGCTGTCGAAATTCAATTCTGCCACAGTATGTACATCTGACAATACATTTTTGCGCTATGGATTCTTCTATCTGATCATTCGAAAACTGACTATGTAAGCATTGGAGCTCATTGCATTCTTTCCTCTTAAGATCAACTTTCAGGCAGGCCTGGCAATTAACGCCTTTCCAAACATGACCCGTATCTCTTATTTTGTTGCAACGCTGGCAAGCGCAATGATACCAATTATGATCCTGATCACGGACACTGCCGCACCTGTCACATTTACAGCCGGTCCATTTGTGGCCAAGCATTTTGCAAATTAGGTTTTCGCGCTTTCTGTCATCAGAACCCATACAGCTTTCCCTTAACATATCAACATTTAATCCCGTGAGCACGCATTTCATGTAACGAATCAGCGTTGATCATAGCCTCTTTATATCGGGATTGTGCTTCTGCCTCTTTTTCTGCTTTCTCTTTTAAAGTTATCTTTTTTGATTCATCACGTTCTCCGCAATTAGTACAAATCCGTATATTCGTATAATCGCCTTCGGTGACAGTTCTCCAATTATGCTTTCCTTCAGGATTCTTTTTTCCGCAAATCATACAGAAGCATAGTTTCTCCTGTTGTATCTCATTCGGGTCATATGCCCACACAGGATTACTACCCCACCACATATGACCTTCGACCTTAAGCCCGCATCTTTCACAAACAAGAACACAAACACCATTTTCAGTTCTGCCGTTCAAGCGATGCTTTTCGTTCATCTCTTCTCCGCACACTTTACATCTGCTGAGGCACTTTCCCTCAACATATTCATACTGATGCTCTGTTTTAGCGACAACCCCGCATTTTTTGCACACAGTTGAACATTTATCTTTGTATAAATCATGCGGTGACATGGAAAGAGCTGACTGCTTTCCGCATTTAATGCATTTCTTTATACACACTGATCCTGATGCTTGCCATTTATACTGGTGAAAACAGATCAAATTACCAATACCCGTAGTCTGGACCTCCTCTAAATGCAATTACAGCTTGCCACTTCATTACGGCATCCAGCCGCCAAGACCTGCCCACGCATACTCCATAGTGCTTATGGAGAAGTTGCCTGCATTTCTGTTTCCTGATTCTGCCAACTTCCGGCATAAGACCTCTGCACGCTTAACTACCAGGATCTGTTTGTGATTATGATCGATCTTTTCTCCGATCTTCCTGAGCTCGCTTTGGTACGTGTCCTTATTCAGAGGCTTGGCGAAGATATTTGTTATTTCCTTTGCATACCCCTCGTAAGGATCAGGCAGTTCTTTAAGCACAAGCGTTCCAAGTGCGAGTTCAAAATCAGAACCGAAATATGCGATCCTTCTGGCCGCAAATTCATTCCTTTTCGCCTGAACGGCAGCATTTATTTCTTCAACACTGACGGTAAATCCCATGCCGTTAAGTTCGTTCCAAACGGACTTTACTGATTGCGGTATATCTTCAGCTGTTGTTTTCGCTGCCTCGGAAACGGTATCAGTTTTTGAAGAAGTCTGTGGAGCCTTGGGTACATTAGTAAAGGTGTTGATTTGGGGAGACGTCTTCTGGGGCTGCGGAACCTTTGAAACATTGGGATTCGAAGAACGCAGCAAACTGCTGAGATCAAATCCGGGATCATTGATATCATCAGGCTTCAGCTGAGATACAAGCCAAGGTGTCATATAAGTCAATCCGGGTTTAAGCATATTCTTTGCTTTCATCGTTTGAATGAAATCGCTGGATATCTGTTCGTCAGTCCGGACCTTTACCAAATCTATGATCGTGCTTACGATATAAAACCCACCGATGAGGATCATTATGATGCCGACTGTCATAATAATGCTTTGAAATCCGGATATCGGTTTGATGTTCAGGGCACCTAAAACGATAAGGATAACGGCGATGGCGGAAATGATTATCCCGAACCGGATGTATGACATATTGTTCTTCTTTTCACAACAACGGCATAACCCGCCCGTATGGGGTTTAATGTTGGAATACCTGGTCTTTGTCAGGACCTGATTATACGAGATGCTACTGCTGATCGAACTTTCAACAACACCCGTATAGTATTTGACTCCTGAATATGGGGTCTTGCAGTTCGGGCAAGTTAAGTGACTATTGTCTATCTCCGGAGTGATTGTTTCGAGCTTAGCCATTACGATCTCCTTTCTGCTCAAAGAATCAGTGCGATAAACGCATCATAAACAGCCTTAAAATACCAAATCAGTTGAAACGGATATTTAGTGCCCAATTACAAAAAACAAATACGTTAAACTCGTAGTTCTCATCCGCAGAAAAATAGAGAATAACCAGAGCAAATAGAGTTACACCCAAATCGTAACATGGAGGCCGATTTTAATCAAATAAATTTAATTATAAATACAGCCCGGGATGGTCACCCGAGGCCAATGAATGCTTTGTATTAGTTTAATGAGATCAATTTATTATTCCACATACATGACCGTCTCAAGATCATCAAACCCGTAGTGCCTGTATGCGATCTTATAATCAGGATGCATACCGAGAACGAGATCGGCTAATGTGACAAAGTCCTCGAACTTGTGATATACGGAGATAGCCATTCTGGGGCGGTTTTCCATAATGAGTTTACGCGCACCGAGAAGCGCTTCATACTCTGCGCCCTCAATATCCATCTTAATGAAAGTGATCCTCTTTCCTTCAAGCACGTCATCAAGTGCCCTTGTCTCGATCTCCTCTACGCCTTCAAAGTTTCTCTTCTCTGCCTCTTCCCTGCTAATTATGCGGGAAGTCTCAAAAGCCTCTGCGGCAAAATAGACCTTCTTATCAGCATCAGCAGTACCAAAGGGGAAAAGATCGCATTTCCCGAGCGGTGCTAGTGTTTCCCTGCACTTCTCATAATTCTTCTTATCGGCTTCAAATGCATAAATGTGGTCAAAACCCTTATGGCCGCACCAGCCTGCGAAGTTAAAGCAGGTAGCTCCGTCAAAACAGCCGCAGTCTACAAAGACTTCATTGTCTCCGGCCGCAAAATAATCGAAATACTGTCCCTGGTTATTGCGCCAGTCATAGATTCCCATGCGGATATTGTTTTCGTCTATTCCTATATCCTCGATAAGACGCTTTCTGACCTCATAAGCGACAGGCTTGACCGGATAAGAGACAACTACAGTCTTATCACCATAAAGAGCCTTATTCTCCAACAGTTCTCTCTCGGTGATCACCTTGATCCCGGTATCTTTATCAACAGGACCTTTGCTCTCATCCTGATCGATGAAGCAGTCTATATTCACACCAAACTGCTTAAATCTTCCGGCAAGATAATGTCCTGCTACACCTGCACCATAGATCAGGCAGTGTGAGCCTTTCTGAAGTTTCTCAACATACACCTGCATGTCGCTGTTCAGATTTCTGTACTTTGACTCAAGTCCCGTAATATAGCCCAGGTCTCCCGTAGAGGCGTACAAGCGCCTGGCCTCGAAGATCTTCTTGGATATCTCATCTTCAAGATGTGCAAAGACGTTATCCGCCATCTCCCGAAAACCGGAATTCATATTACCGGCTTTTCTGAGAGTTTTTTGATTGTCAGCTGCTTTGTCAGAACCGTATTCTATTTGCTTTTCAGATATGCCCATTTCTTTATCCTTAAGTATTCATCTCTTTTAAGACATCATTGATTTCATTTAAGATCTTATCCATTTCTACCTTTTTCTCTTCTATCTTTGCGTTGATCTCATCAGTTTCAGACAAAACATGCTTCTTTTCTTTCTTTTTGCGGTCAAGAAGTTCCAGCAGCGCGGCAAAGATAAAGAAGCACGTCACGATCATTGCGAAGACCATCGCGGATATCAGCCAGCCGGGAGCATAAGGATCGGATCCCAGCATAAAAGCAGCGATCCCGAAGATCACAACAGCTATTGAAGAAAACAGGACGATCTTCTTCAGTGTTCCTGCAGATGAATAATATAATAATCCCCCGCCGTAATCCGTGTCCCCGGGCTCAGAACCTGCAGCTTTTCTTTCAAGGTTCTTCAATGACTTTTTCAAGGCAAGATAATCTTTATAAAGGGCCATGATCCTGTCCGTTTTATCTATGAACCGGGACGCCTCAGGATCGCATTTATCCCTGTACTTCTCAAGATTAAAGGCAGAGATAACAAAAGATCCGTCCTTGATCTTATCGGTAATATCATAAAGCCGGTTAACGCCGCTATTCGCAAGGACCAGGCCCTTTAGCGCTTTCACGTTAGACGGCTCTTTGTCCAGCATGAACATATACATATCCTTGGCAGCAGAATAGTTTTTGTGCGCCAACGCCTTATCAGCAGCATTAAGAAGGTTTTCTGCGCAGAAATAGTCATAGTCATAAACATTTCCACATGATCTGCAAACCATGAGTTTACGACTGTCATCAGTCTCCAAGCGTCCGCCGCAGCTTGGACATACATATGAAACCAGATTGCTTATATGCTCCTCCATCTCAATCCGAAACTCCGATATGAGGATAACAGATTCATCTATTCTTTTACAGCATAGTAACGCACAAAATCCGAGATCAGGGTTTCTCTTGATCTCACATTGGAATCCTGAACGCCGCCGTTCTCAAGGCTGTCGATCCATTCCTGATCTATCATGCATCCGACGTCAAAACTGATGCTATGCTTAACTTTCTTCAAAAGCTCACTATCCGATCTATCACCTAAACAGAAGAGATACCCGCAAAGGAGGCGGATATATTCCGAACTTCCTTCCTGATATTCAGACAGCTCTATTTCTATCAACTGTCTGACCCGTTCTTTGTTGATCTTACCAAAATCAAATCCCAGCTCATCGATCAGGGTCTTAGCCCTCTGTTCATTCGTCAATTCCGGTGCGGCAGCAGCTGAAGTCTGTGTCAAGCCAAGCATCTTTGCATGCATATCAACAAACCCGATCAGTTCTTCTCCGAACACGGCGATCTGCATAAGCCAGGGATGCCCGAATATACCGTATTTCCACTTAGGATCGACAAAGAAGCAATAATCCCCGTCAGGATAGTAATGCGGGAAATAAACATTACAGTTTCGTTCTTCATCGTGATACTCTTTTACGAGTTTCCAATGATCACGCGGCGGGAATACAAAGCAGTCATGCTGCCAATCAAGCGCATAGAGTTCAGAGCTCCCCAACCGGATAAACAGGGAATTCATTAAGCGGTCCCAATGCGTTCCGACAGCAGAAAAGTCAAGCTGGTACATCTTGAAAGACGCCGGAAGCTCTATCCAGGGGTATGGAACATCCTTATGATCAGGAACGAACTTGAAACCGTTGCAGATCTTATCCCACACGGAATCTTCAAGCTCTTTGTTCATGACGGTATATCCGTATTTTCCGTGTCCGTTCATGGCCATGCGCATTCAAGAGCTTCAGTCTTCTCTTGTAAGAAAATAATCATATTCCTTCGACCTCGTATGAAAGATCCTGACATTCAGTCTGCATTCAAGTTTACCGTATTTTTTCTCAACATAATCTTTGGCAAGATCTGTGACTCCGTTACGAACGCCGTCTTTGACTGATGCTATTTTCAGTTTCAGACTCAAATAATCAAAAGTGCTGTATACAATACTTATCCCGGGTTCACTTGAAGCATAGATCTTATCCGGCGCTTTTCCAAGGGTGCTTATCAGATACCGCAAAACAAGCTGTTTTTCCTCACGGGCAAATCTCTCATAGCATTCGTCATCGAAACATTCCGCTCCTATAAACATCTCAGGATCGTAGTATTCCGAATAATCCCCATATTTCCCGGAAACATATTCAAGCCAAAGAGCAAGGATCTTTTCATGGTATTCCTTATTTACCAGTCCCTGCGGTCTGTAATCACATATGATCTTTTCAAAATCCGGAACTCTTGCTTTAATGCTGAGGTACGGAACTGATCTCACTATTTTTCTTTTCTCCTCAACTGCAGCCCAACTGTCCTTGCGCTTGATTATCGTAACAGCGCCGGTCTCTATTCCAAGCTTATCTTTCAATATCTTGCCGAAAGCTCCAACCGAGTATTCTTTTGGAAGCCAGTCATCAGTCATTTTAAAAACTCCTCAAGTCTTCCGGATTCTCAACAGATATCTTAAGTCTTGGAATCAGACCAATAATCCACTTCTTCGCGGGTAATCTCAGTCTGGCTCAGCAAAGTGTAGTCCTTGGTCTCATACTCGCATCTGCAGTGTATGTACTGCCTTTTATCGTAATCGTATTTATTGACCGGGACCGTCAAAGTCTTGCCGTCATCAGAATAAGTGCAATACACGTCAGTTGCCATATAAGTCCTTGGGAGCGTTACCTTTTTGACAACTTCAAAGGTCTCGAGGGATATTACGTGAAAGTGTTTGCCGTGTTCCAGGACGACCATTTCCGACCCGTCAGATTTGACATCTCCTGTCACCAGATCATGAAATCCCATTATCGGCTTCAGCCTCTTCTTTGTCTGCTTATCAAGGAATATGACCCTTCCGGTCTTCACCCCGATCACATAACGGTCGGTGATTATAATGCAGAAAGCTTCCGCCCCCTCATCCGGATTTATCACCCTTCTCCAATATCCCTTGGGAAGATCGTGTTCTTTCAGAGCCCAGGGGGCCTTTTCTGCTTCTTTCTGTATCTTATAAAGTCCAAGCAGAAGATCTTCTCCGCTGAATCCGCCAAATCCTTCCATATCAGGCTCCTAATTCTCTTCAAATATGCAGTATCTGTGATCCGGATCGGCTTTTGCCTTGTACATCGCCATGTCGGACCTGTTGAATATCTCAGAATAGTTTTTCGCCAGACCGTTATAGAAGGAAATGCCTATGCTTACGCTTACCTTCTTGTCCTTGTCCGGCAGCTTGACTCCGGAAGACACGCCGTTTGCGATCTCTTCTGCAAGTTTTGCGGCAGTTTCGGGATCATTCGTATTCTTTACGAACACCACAAACTCATCCCCGCCGAAACGGCCTGCGATCAAGCCGGGATTTACGAGGCCGCTCAAGAATTGCCCTATCTGACGGATAACACTGTCTCCAACGTCGTGACCGTATGTATCGTTGATCGATTTGAAGTGATCACAGTCTAAAAGGAGCATAGTGCCCTTATCTGTATTCCTGTCAGCCAGGAATCCGTTGATCTCCCTTGTCAGAGCGCCTTTATTGCTGATCCCCGTCAGTTCGTCGGTATCCTTTTGGGTCCTGATCTGCCTGGTCAGGACGAATTCCTTGATGCGGATTGAATTGGCTATTACGTTAAGATAGCATCCGACTATCGTAAATGGAATGATGTTCAGCAGATCGACCTCCCACATTTCAGGCGTTTTAACGCCGCGCATCCATATCAGGTACACGATGGACGCACCGCACAGTTCGATCGTCATGAAGAACGGCTTGTCGATCATGAACATAGGCGTTACGATCAGGAACACTATGAAGGTCACGCCCGGATATCCGGGATTGTTCTGTGACAGGAAGCATCCGAAAACAAACAGGACCGAGATCGAAAGATAAATGAAAAACTGGGCTACGATGGAGTCTTTTTCCAAAAAGAAAAAGACCGTAATGGCAATAGCGGTATAAACAAACGCTGTCAGATAGAATTTTCTGTTTGCCGCCATCGGAGCAACAAAAAAAGAAGCCAGAAGCAGTCCGCCGAACGCGGAAGCCATCAGGAAATGAAGTATCCTCCACACTTTATAGTTTGAAATATACGCATCCTTTTTTAAGGCATTGTATTCATCCTTCTCAATGCCGCAGTAAAGAAAGTAATTCCGTATTTTTCTCAGAGTTTCCATATTTGAATTTTACAATAAAGAAAAAAGCACACCTTAAATATGTTGTTACGGTTCTGTAAATCATGAACAGGTGTAATAAGAAGCCTGCATCACTATTTGCGGAGCTTTGCAAAAACAACTATGGCGATATATAAAAACACAAGCATTCCGATAAAGAAGAGTAACGTCTTAAGGAAATGCGATTTGGTCTTGCTGTTCAGATAGTACAAAGTGCAGTTGTCATCCGGGTCGTTCGGATCGTAGCAGATCGTCTGCTTATACCTCTCCCAGAAGGCTCCGCTCCCCTCACCTTCCCCGTAATAGACCTGACCATTGACTTCAAACTGATAACTGATGATGGTCAGGTATTCATAACTGTCATTTTGTTCAGGATCAGTACTTCTATAGCGAAGTATCCGTTCTTTACGATAGTTCGTAACGGTACCCTCCGCTCTGCCCGAAAGATGCTCAAAAGCAGCCTTCTCTTTGAGCCTTTTAGGGATCCTGGTCAGCTCAAAGATGACGTAAAAAACTATAAACGCGATAATAACCGGCGCAAAACGCTGAAGCAAAGTGAAGTCGATCGGAAATACAGCAGCTGACATTTTTACCCCCTCCTTTTATCAATAACAGTTTACTACATTGCGCCGTTCAAAACGGATCTATTCTTCCTTATCTTTTCTCTCTTCGCGTTTCTTTCTTCGCTGTTCCCTGTTATTTGCCTCTGAAGCAAAGAGTTCAACCGCGGCATCAGTCAGTGCCTCAGGCATTACCGTTTTGCTTTCAGGGAGCTCTGCCCAGGGGCAAAGTGTTTTGTAATCGTCATCCAAAACGACCGTATACGGCGGACCGCAGCGGTCATCAATATCCATGTAGAGCCTTCTGCCGTTATCGTGGATCAAACAATATTTCTCATCATCTGAAAGTTCATCAGACTGAAGCTTTTCAAACGTTTCCTTATTGATCTCAAGAAGATAGATCGCACCGGGAACGCTTGTCCTTGCAGTATAAAGATCACGCTCTTCATCAAAACAGGCTTTCCAGCCGGATCCTTGAATCAACATCATTTGCTTACCTCTTTCTTACCTTGAATGATCATAGACAGCGGAAAACCAACGTTATCAAGTTCTGTGAAACCGCCGCTGAGGTCATGTTCATATTCCTTGAGTCCGGTAACGACGATACCGTTATTGCACATACCTGAAATGATATCTGACATCGGGTGCGTATAATCAGTGAAGGTCTTGGATTCATAACACTTTTGAGTCATGTAATACATCCCGCCGTTCCCTGTCCATTCGTGCTCGAAATAAGAATAGTGACACTCGAGCCTGTGGTCGGGATCATAGAGATCCTCACCGGGAGTTGTGAGCATGCTCGTGCAGGGATGCTGCTCATTTATCAGGATCACTGCACCTGGCTTCATTGTTTTAGCGACCACGGAGAAGAAACGGTCGAGATCGTCAAACCAGCAAAGCGCTCCGATGGTAATGAGAGCAACATCAAACTGTTCCTTAAAGGTGTCATCGATATCATAGATGTTTTTAGCCACAAACTCGCACGGCAGGTCAAGTTCTTTCGCCTTCTCATTTGCAAAAGCCACCTGGTTTTCTGCAATATCAAAGCCTACGCCTTTCGCGGCTTTTCCGCATTTCACCAAAGAAAGGAGTTCTCTTCCGTTGTTGCAACAGAACTGACCGACCGCTTTTCCTTCAAGATCCATACCCTTCAGAATGGTTTTCGTCTCTTCGTTGAAAAAAGGATAATCCTCAGTCTTTACGCGCTCTGTTATATCAGCTCCCCAGGTTTCGTCTCTTTTGTCAAAAGCCTCTTCCCAGGCTTCCTTATTGCCTTGTATGTATTTATCCATGTTTATAACTCCGCATTTCTATTGCTTTGTATAAAGTCTAACATTTTCTTTTCGGTTTCTTCAGGATAAGCAAACCCGCATTTCCCCGCTACCGAAACAGCCGTCCTGTACCAAAGTTCAACTGCCGAATCAAACGCTTTCCAAAGCTGTTCAGGTTCTGCCGTAGGATAGGTTTTCTTGTAAAGAAGAAACATCTCTTCTTCCAGCAGTTTTTCCATATTTGCGTCCAAGACACCCATATCTACAGGCTTTCCCTGCTTGAGGTATATGTGCCAGCGGATCATCTTATTCAACATTCCGCGGACCGGATCGTTCAGATAGAACATCGCTGCAGGCAGTTCTTTGCGCAAAGCATATTCAGAAAAAGTCTTAAGCACCCAGAAGAACTCATTGCAGGTTCCAAGGAATTCTTCCTCAGAAGGCTTGCCGGCAAATAGTGTCTGCGTCTCCTCCATTCTATCCACTTCAGGAAGAACGTTGTCCTTATCCAGGATTACTTTGAAAGTGTCACCGATCCAGACGTTCTCATAGATGTTTTCCCTGTTGTATCTGGCCAGAAAAGCCTTTATTTCAACAGCGTTTACGACTATTGTTATCCCATCCCTGAAAACCATCAGATGAGCCTTCGTGTCAGGAAACATTCCGGGATAGTTCTTATCCGCGCGGTATAAAAGGATCCTTTCACCAAAGGCCTTTTCAAAAACATCATCTTCGAACTTATCAGTATCATTCACGATGAAATAGAATTCATAAGAATGAATGTATTCTCTCTTGACCAGGTTTGCCCTGACGACGGCCCTCACGGCATCATCTTGCTTTGCAACTGACAGGATGTTTTCGATCACTTCGTTTTCTTGTCTCATAAACTTTCATATCTCGTCCAAGCCATAGACGTATCTGAATTTAAGAAGTGCAGATGAATCCTTCTCCTGGCCTTCAAGTTCTTCTTTGAGCGAATTGTTCTTGTCAATTATGAAATAGATTATCTCGCATCCATACTCTTTTGCCTTGGGCATGAAGTATTCCGCTACCCACTTCGTGTCAAGCGGATTGTCCTCAAATCCGTCTCTCGTATCTGCTGTATAATTACAGCCGGGATGCTCCTTGATGACCTTCAGAGCGCATTCCAAAGGCTTTCTGTATTGATCCAGTTCACAGTACTTCTTCCAATGCACTAAAACGATGTTCTTTTCCTTAACGTAGAAGACATCGCAAGATTCAGAAAGATAGATCTTTTCACGGTCCGTATCCACGATCATCTGCTCCTCCCAGGCCTTATATGCCCCTTCCCAAGTCTCAATGGAGAACGGTCTTCTGTCATCCCCAATATCTTCCGCATACTTTTCCGCAAAGTTCAGGAAATAGTACAGATGCTCCCTCGATGTCAGGAGTTCCTTTATTATAACCTTTGTCCAGACGTTGGCCTCGGCATACTGCGCAGTCTTCTTCAGTTCTTCCACATAAGGCAGCATGGGGAATGGGAGCCTTATCTCTTCCACCGAAGTTTCTCCTTTAGCGGATATCGTAATGATCGAATAAGGAACGCTGTCCTTTATTGCATCAAGCGGAAGCCCGCACGATCCGGGATTTACCAGCAAAACGTTCTTTGACTTATAACTCCACTGCACATGGCTGTGGCCAAAGACATATATCCCTCTTTCCAATCCGTCGGCCTTTTCAGCAAACCCGGGATCCGCATCCAGCATTTCATGAATGTCTTTTCTTAAGACTTCTGAAGTATTATCTGTACCTATGTACTTCTTTGAAATCTTAGCAGGTCCGAACTTAGTAAATTCGTGATCGCCTATAAAGCTTACGGATGAATGCGCCAAATGGATCTTCACGCCGTTTCTTTCAAATTCAGTTGTATGCGGTAAAGACAGGATGAAATCCAGCCGCCCGGGATCGATGTTCCTAAAGCAATAGTAAGAAATCTGCATCTGGCCGTCGGTCCAGGCGCTCTGATCCTTTCCGATCAGGTTCTCCAGATAACTTTCTTCGTTTCCGCGGATCATCACCTTGTCCGGGATCTCCATAAGGGTCTTGATACACTCGTCTGGCCAAGCTCCGCTCAGGCAGTAGTCTCCCGCGATAATGAACTCATCAACCCCGCGTTTCTCTGCATCTTCCAGCACTTTGCGAAGTGCTGGACAGTTTCCGTGAACATCCGACAAGACCGCGATCTTCATATTTCAGACCTTCTCCATATAGACGAACACGAGTTCTTCGTCAACAGCCTTCTGATCGAACTGCTTATATCCGCAAGACTCATACAAACGGATGTTGCTCTTGCTCCTCGTGCTCGTAAAGAGCTCATAACGTTTGCCGGGGAAATACTTCTCAACTTCAAGGAGAAGCCTTCTTCCGTAGCCTTTGCACCGGTGATCGGGATCGACCATCAGCTTG
>JAEEGH010020714.1_pt1 | contig 13640 bp, 10 predicted proteins | sample 9134181 | NCBI WGS metagenome assembly JAEEGH01 (sample SAMN16246544, study PRJNA631951) | gut metagenome | biome: gut microbiome; feature: rumen; material: DP-attached | host: Bos | place: Iran: Karaj | collected 2018-10
GCGGCAAACAACGTAACCTTATCTTCGGAAGTTTGGATTGACGGCGTAAAGAAAACAAGCACAAGCAGAAACAGATACATTGTGGTGGACACAGAGTCTCAAAGCGCCACAAATGCAGTTATATATAAATACAATTCCGCAGGTACATGCACGGGTATGTATGTGTGGTTATTAAACTACGCTAATGGCGGATATTCGGTAACATATGAAAGCGAGTTAGAGGACTTGCTTAATATTGTCGGGTTCTCGATTAGAATCAAAGGTGATTCAGGAATAAGAGCCATGACATCGATCAATAGAAACTTGAGGTTGAAACTCTTAAATCAAGGAGTCGATGGCTATAAGGCGACGGAATATGGAACCGTTGTAATGACGAAGAACAACCAAGCAGTTTATCCGTTTGTAAGGGGCGGTGAAAAGACAGCCGTAGGTCTAGCGTATGGAACGGATAGTTCAGGAAAAAGAATTGATGCCATCTATGAGACGGTAGATGGAAGAGATAGATTCACTTCAGTTTTGATAGGACTTCCGGCTAAATCATATAAAAAAGACTATTCCTTCAGAGGATATATAGTTTTAAAGAATTCTACCAGAACGATAGTAATCTATGGACCACCTTCATCAAACAGTATTTATAACTTGGCAAATATTTATATTGCCGGAAGATATTATAAACAGGGTTCAGCTGCAGATATTTTCTTACGACAGATAATTGCGGATGGCGATAATCCGCCAACACCATAGGAGGGACAAAGATGAAGAAAAATAAATCTATATTCTTATTAGCATCGATTCTTGCATCGCTGGTTCTTCCGGCATGCACGAATCCCTTTGAAGCAACGATTCACAGAGGCAATGAAGGATTATTTGATTCATCAAAGAATAATGCGAGCCAAGGCTCATCTCTTTCAGAATTAGACGGAGAGCTAAAAGAGGTTCTTTCGCTTATGCAAAAAGAAACCGCAGAGGGCTTAACCAAAGACGAATACATGACACTTGCTTCTTTGTGCGAAGGAAAGGGCATGGTGAAAGCAAAGAGGGATGTATTGGAAGATGCATACAGACTTTTTCAAGACCCTGAAATTTTGGAAGAGTGTGAAAATATAAGCGTAAACGGACTTGAAGAAAGCGATGAAGTTGTTAAGCTTCTAGACGCTGTTCTAACCGGAATGGCTACAGGAACAGGGGATTTGTCCGAGGCGGCAGATCTGATTGACAGTGACGGTTTCTTCGATACCTTGATGCCTAAACTTAAAGAAGGAAGAAGAAATTACTTTTACGAAGAAGACGCTGAGCCTTATTTTGTGCTTACGGTAGGTTATGCCGAAAACGGCGAGAAGGCTGTGGAGGCATACTTCTTTGATAAAGCAACAAAAACTTGCTATATACTTCAAAAAAGGTTAAACCAGTTTTCTTTCTTTACCGAAATGGGTGAATTTGAGAACCTTGAAGATGTATTTAACAGATTCAAATCAGAAACCTTTGAAAAACTAACAGTCGATAGCTATTCGGGAGTTATGAAGAAAGAAACCGGAAGCATAAAAGAAGGGAAGCTTGTAGGAGACTACGAAGCGGTTGTTGCATACTTTGATAACTATGCAAACGACAAGGTTTCTACCCTTATAAAGAACATGGATAATTACTCAAAGGTAGTATTTAAAGGCGCCTTTGATGAAAACGGAAAACCTTCCGTTGAAGCGCTTAGCGATAAAAACATAGAAAAACTCGTTAAAACCGAGGATGGAAAAACGGCAATTGCTTACGCTTATACAGAAGACTTTTTGAAGTGTCTTTATAAAGAAGTAAGTATCGATGAAAAGGACTCGGTTTCTTTTAACAAGACAGAATTAAACATTCCTGTCTATCCACAGATTGTTAGATATGATTATGCAAAGGCAATTGAAAATAACAAAAAGCTTCTTGATGCAAGAAAGTCGATTAACGAAATCGGTGACGGAAAGCAGCTTGTAAAGGTAGTCGATTCTAAGATCATGATTTATTTAGACGGCGAATGGGTTGAATACGGAAACCTTTCAGACCTTGCAAGTGAAGACCCCTTCCGTGAGTACAATCAGAAGAATGACGGCGTAATCGCAAACGTAAATGCCGGAACTGAAAACACTATCGTAAAAGAAGTTGCTTCCATAGATTCAAATAAAGAAGAAGTAAAAGAAACAACCAAGAATGCAACAACAGGAAAAACTCAGACCGGCACATCTAAGCCTGCAACGAGCACCAAGAAACCTGTTGTGGCAACGCCTACACCTCAGGCACCGACACAGACTCCTGCGGCTCAGCCTTCTCAAGGTTCTGATTCCGGAAGCAGCGGAGGCGCATCAGACCATTCAGAATCTCATGACAGTGGCTCATCAGGCGGTGGCCAGGCAACGACTCCCAATCCCGGACCTTCAGGAGGCGGAGATTCAGGTAGCGGTTCATCAGGCGGTGGAGATTCGGGCGGAGGCGACAACGGCGGCTCCGGTGGAAATACTGAGAGTTCAGGAAGCGGTGGAGATGGTCAGGATGTAAACGCAGGTGATATAGATGATGATGGATGGGGACCAGTTATCCCTGCAACACCTTAATCGTAAAGGAGACAGATATGGTATCAACAGCATCAGTGGTAGTTATGGTTATCAACATGATTTTCGGAGTGGCTCTTCCGATATTTTTGCTTCTTTGGTTTAAAAAGAGGTATAACGCAAGCATAAAGGCCTTTTTATTCGGCCTTTTAACCATGTTTGTGTTTGCATTTATACTTGAGAGCATAATGCATTCAGTGGTTTTATCCACAGGCTTAGGACAGAGCATTTTTGCAAGCACTTGGGGCTATGCGATTTACGGAGGCTTTGCCGCAGGTATCTTTGAAGAGTGCGGAAGATTCATCACAATGAAGTTCTTTTTAAAGAAAGAAGCCGATAACCCGCATAACGCTTTAATGTACGGCGCAGGACACGGCGGAATCGAGATGGTGATGCTTTTGACCATGACCATGTTTAATAATCTTCTTTACTCGATAATGATTAATACAGGCCACGCCTCAATTATCACAAGCGCTTTGGATGATGCAAACAAGGCTGTTTTGGAAGAAACATTCAACACTCTTATAGCTTATCCTCCCGCAAAATTCCTTTTATCTTCATGGGAAAGAGTGTCAGCAATGGCGGTACAGCTTTCTTTATCCGTACTTGTGTGGATTGCAGTAACCAAGGGCGCAAAGAAAATATGGTTTTTATTCCTTGCAATTTTAATGCATGCTTTTCTTGACGGAATGCTTATGCCTTTAAAGGCAGCAGGCCTATCGGACGTTTTGCTTGAAGTTTGCATTATGATAGTTGCGGCAGTTTATGTGTGCATTGCCTACTTTACCTGGAAGAAGAACTTAGCGAAAGAAGAAACTGCATAAATCTTAAAAGACTCCTTGTTTTCTTTACACATCTTAAGTAAATGTGGTAAAGTGTCATTGTGCTTTTTACAAAAAGCAAATGAACTATAAGGAGGACAAAAAGTTGGGTATTGAATCAATCGATGCTGAAGACGATCAGTTTGCGTATCGTTATGACACACAGCTTTTAATTGACAGAAGAGACAAAGACTTAGACGAAGATGAAATAGCAGATTATATTACAGATCATTTCGAAGGAAACAGCCTTATTGCAGCAGGCGACGAGGATTTGATTAAAATCCATTTCCACACAAATGAACCTTGGAAGGTGCTTGAGTATTGTAACACTGTCGGAGAAATCTACGACATCGTTGTTGAAGATATGATAAGACAGTCTAACGGATTACAAGGTTAATTGCATTTTAAACCTCAAAGTTATCGCTTTGAGGTTTTTTAATGCTTTTTTTATTGATGCAACTATTGCTATAAGGTAGAATCTTTGTAAAAGTCGACACAATAAGGAGAATTTACTGATGAAGACTCAGTCAAAGATTTACAAAATGGTTTTAAGCGCAATGTTTTTGGCACTTGCCATGGTGCTTCCCTTTTTAACGGGACAGATTCCTCAAATCGGAAAAGCACTTTCACCTATGCATATTCCCGTGTTTTTAGCAGGTTTCTTTGTGGGCCCTGCTTATGCGGCAATCCTTGGATTTGTGGCACCTCTTCTTAGAGCCGTAATGTTTGGAATGCCCGCACTTTTCCCAAATGCCACGGCAATGGCCTTTGAGCTTTGCGCATACGGCCTTTTTTCAGGGCTTATATATAAGGCACTTCCCACAAAGAAAATATACATTTACGTAACCCTCATATCATCCATGCTTCTTGGAAGACTTGTTTGGGGCGCCGTGATGTTTTTCCTTATGGGAATCGGAAAAGCAGAGTTTGGAATTGAAAAGTTCTTGGCAGGCGGTTTTATAAACGCTGTTCCCGGAATCATCCTTCATATTGTGCTTGTTCCAATCATCGTTATGGCACTTAGAAGCTATACGATAAAGAATCAATAAGCTTAAATTTTATTGACATTATTTTCATAAAGATATACGATACTAAAATGAGTTAGCCAAGGCTAACCAAAGAAGGAGTTATACTATGAAAAAAGAAATAAGCCTTAACGACATCAAGAAATTTGATGATAATTTTAACAAAAATCCCGGCAATATTATTGCCATGAACGCCGTTAACGAAAACGGTATTATCGCTTCTTCAAAAAGTTTTGAAGCAAAAAGAAACAATCAGTTTAGCTTTTCTGTAGAAGTGGAAGCAGGAAAGGTTTGTAACCAAAAGCAGTCCGGACGTTGCTGGATGTTTGCATCATACAACGTTATGAGACTTGAAATAATGAAAAAGCTTAACCTTGAAAATATGGAGTTAAGCCAGAACTATCCTTTGTTTTACGATAAGCTTGAAAAGAGCAATCACTTCCTTGAATGTATGCTTGATACCATTGATGAGCCTGTAAATTCAAGAACAGTAGCGTTTCTTTTGTCAGCCCCCGTAGGGGACGGCGGACAGTGGGATATGTTCAGAAGCCTTGTTAAAAAGTATGGCGTTGTACCTAAAGAAGTAATGCCTGAAACAAACGCTTCTTCAGCCACAAGAGAGCTTGACGGATTTCTCACAAAGAAGTTAAGAGAGTTTGCATGCACCTTCAGAAAAGAACATGCTAAGGGAAAGAGCGTAGCTGACTTAAGAAAACTTAAGGATGAGATGATGGAAACAATCTATCGCATGTTAGTTATTTCCTTAGGAAAGCCTCCCGTAAAGTTTGACTGGGGCGTTAGAGATAAGGATAAAAAGTATCACAGCGAAAAGGGTATCACTCCCGTAGAATTCTTTAATAAGTACGTAGGCTGGAATCTTGATGACTTTGTAACTGTTATAAACGCACCTACAAAGGATAAGCCTTACAATAAGACATATACCGTTAAGTATCTTGGAAACGTGGAAGAGGGTGATTACCCCGTTAAGTATTTAAATCTTCCCATGGATGATTTAAGAGACCTTACCATTAAGCAGTTAAAGGCAGGAAGAGCCGTATGGTTTGGAAGCGATGTGGGACAGTTCTCTGACAGAAAGGGTGGATATTTAACATCCGATATTTTAAACGTAGATAAGCTTTTTGATACAAAGTTTTCAATGACCAAAGAAGAGAGACTTGACTTTGGAGAATCATTAATGACTCACGCTATGGTTATTACAGGTGTCGATCTTGATGAAAACGAAAAGCCTATCCGCTGGAAGGTTGAAAACAGCTGGGGCGAAGACGTAGGCGAAAAAGGATACTATGTAATGGACGATAAGTGGTTTGGAGAGTTTGCTTACCAGATTCTCTTAGAAAAGAAGTACTTATCAAAAGAACAAAAGAAACTGTTTGAACAAGAGCCAATCGTGCTTGAACCCTGGGATCCCATGGGAAGCCTTGCAAGATAATAATAAGCCCGGTGCACTAATGCATCGGGCTTTATTTTTACTTTGCTTTTCCTTGATTTGCAACGGCATCCATTTTGGCCTTCAAGGCTTCCTGGTCACCAAGATAGTAGTGCTTAATAACTTTAAAGTTATCGTCAAATTCATACACAAGGGGAACAGCTGTGGGAATATTGACACCGATTATTTCTTCGCTTGAAAGGTTGTCAAAGTATTTAACCAAAGCTCTTAAGGAATTTCCGTGAGCTGCGATAATTACTCGCTTTCCGTCCTTCATGTCTTTCTTTATAACTTCTTCAAAGTAAGGAATTACACGTTCAATTGTGGTTTCCAGACTTTCGTTTGCAGGAAGTAAAGACTTGTCAAAGTTTCTGTACATTTCCTGCTTTGTGGCGCTTCTTTCATCGCTTTCCTCAAGTGCCGGAGGCTTTACGTCAAATGAACGTCTCCAGATCTTAACCTGTTCTTCGCCATATTTTTCAGCGGTTTCAGATTTGTTTAAGCCCTGAAGTGCACCGTAGTGACGTTCGTTTAATTTCCATGATTTGTGAACGGGTAGCCATGCCCTATCCATTTCATCAAGTGCAATGTTTAAAGTGTGAATCGCTCTCTTTAAGTAAGAAGTGTAGCATACGTCAAAATCGTATCCTTCTTCTTTCATTATCTTACCGGCATTTTTTGCCTCTTCACGGCCCTTATCGCTTAAGTCAACATCGGTCCAACCAGTAAAAAGGTTTAACTTGTTCCATTCGCTTTCGCCGTGTCTAATCAGTACAAGTTTCATCATAATAGAAATCTCCTATCTTTAAACGAATATTACTTGTAGCCAATTACACATATCTAAAGATAAAATACAGCATTTAAAGCAAATTAGCAACCGCTAACTAAAGAAACCATATCGCCCTATCGGCGATGACTGGTAAATATAAGCCTATTAGTCAATATAGTTCGCAAATTCTCTCGTTATTATTGTTTACATAATCAATAAGCAGTGATAAAATTTATAAAGAAGTGCAAAGGTGGGGTAGGCAATTTGCCCATCCTGCTTGTGTGTGTGGGATAAAAGGGAAATTTAGTTAGAAAAAACTCTTAACTTAATACTCGGATGCAAATACTTAATGAAAAGAGGTTTTTTTATGACTAAGCAGCAGTACAAAGTAGCAACAAGATTTGTGTTGCCCGTAGTGATTCTTGTAATGATATCACTCATCGCAACAGACGTAATTGTTATGAACAGAAATGCCAATAACGCATTGTTTGCCATCATTTCACTTGCGTTTAACGTTCTTTCACTTATCGCTATCGGCGTAAGTGCAATCAAGTTAAAGGGAACAAAGACCACCGGCTATATTGTTATATTGTCAGGTTCTGTTGCCTTCTTTATTTTTTCTTTTGTGACAATCGTTCCGTCAATCTACAGTTATGCTATTCCAATCATGATTTGCTCAATTGTATATCTTGATAAGAAACTGACAGTGATTTCTACTGCTGTTCTTTCTGCGGCTATTGTGATTCTTAGCATAAGAATGGGCATGCAGGGGCTTTTATCTCAGGATGATTTGATCGCGCTTGCTTTCACGTCTATAGCCTGCATCTTTGCGGTTATAGGTGCCAGAAAGATTGTTGCGAATTTTGAAAACGAAAATCTTGATGCGGTTAACGAGTTTGCGGCATCGCTTCAAGATACCAATGAGAAGGTAGTGGATGCGGCAAGACAGATTATGGAAAGCTTTGAATCATCAAAGGCAGCCACTAAAAACCTTGAAGCTTCTTTGGAAAGCAACCAGTCATCGGTTTCTTGCATCGCTGAAAGTACAGAAACTACGGTTGAAAGTATTCAAAAAGAAGCCGAAATGTGTACAGAAATTCAAAACAGCACAAAGGAAGCTGACACTTGCGTAAATGCAATGCTTTCAGACTTTGAAAACTCTCAGGCAACAGTAAAAGAAGGAACCGAGCTTGTAAAAGAACTTGGTGTTCAGGCTAATCTTGCAAAAGAAGCAAGCAGTAAGACAATCGAAAGCACAGGCTTACTTGTTACAAAGGTTTCAGAGGTGAGAGATATCTTAAGCGTTATTTCTGAAATATCAGGTCAGACAAACCTTCTTGCACTTAACGCTTCAATTGAAGCTGCAAGAGCGGGAGATGCCGGAAGAGGATTTTCAGTTGTTGCCGAAGAAATAAGAAAGCTTTCAGAGCAGACCCAGGATGCAACAGACAGAATCGATGCTGTTATCACTTCTTTGGAAGAAGAAGTTTCAAATGCCGAAGAAAACGTTAACATCACAATCGGTAACGTTGATAAGCAGAATCAGATGATTGAAAAGAGCAACGAAGTATTTGCCCGCATAAATGAAGACATGGAAAGACTTGTAAAGGGCGCTGCAAGCGTTAAATCTCAGATTGACAGCATCGTTGAACATACAGGAAAGATTACAGACAGCATCTCAGACCTTTCTGCCGTAAGCGAAGAAGTGGCCGCAAGCTCAAATGAAGGCGTAACAACAGCGCAGGAAGCTTCAAAGAATATGAAAGAAATGGCTGATATCTTAGATTCAATCAATGCTAAGGCTAAGGAATTGGAAGATATAATAAACGGCTAAACGGAGAAGGTAAATGAAGTTACTTTTAAAGGGCGGTAAGATTTATGACGGAACGGGGAGCGAGCCCTACGTTTCCGACATTCTTACCGAAGACGACAAAATCGTCTTAATAGAAGAGAACATAGATGTAAAAAGGGCGGACAAAGTAATCGATATTACGGGGCTTTCAATATCCTCAGGATTTATTGACATCCATTCTCACAACGACTGGTTTGCAATTAAAAAGGATCCGGTTCCTTTCTTTGAGCCCTTCGTAAAGCAGGGTATCACCACATTTGTGGCGGGAAACTGCGGCATTTCAACAATCGGCTTTAATGAAGGAAGCGAATACACCGACAAGCTCGGAGGAGGATTATTCTTCTTTAAAGACACAAGGGGAAAGTATCCTGATTTAGATTCTTTGAATAAAGAAATCGATAGGAAAATCCCTACAAACATGGCAACCTGCGTGGGACACTGCTCTGCAAGAGCCGCTGTTTCGGGATATGCAAACAGAAAGCTTACAAAAGATGAAGAAGAAAAGATGCTTTCTATCCTTGAAGAAAACCTTAAGCAGGGCGCTGCAGGCATTTCCCTTGGCTTAATGTATGAGCCGGGTTTATACGCTGACATTGAGGAACTAAAGAAGGTTGCGGCTCTTTGCATAAAGTATAATAAGCCACTAACCGTTCACCCAAGAGCCAATTCGGCGGTTTCAATGGCTTATCCCGAGCTCCTTGGAAGGTCGCACCTTTTAAGAGGCGTTGATGAATTATATGAAATCGGAAAGGGCACAAACTTAAAGCTTCAGTATTCCCATGCAATATTTGTGGGAAGAAGGTCTTTAAAGGACCAGCCCGAGTTTTTAAAGCTCATTCAAAAGATGCGTGAAAGCGGCATGGATGCCTGGTTTGACATTTACAATGAGCTTAAAGGCGTGTCGGTTATAACAGTCATTCTTCCCACCTGGTATCAGGGCATGAGCGAGGAAGAAAGAAACAAGCCTTTAAATAAGCTAAAGCTTCGTCTTTTAATTAAGGCTACGTCTATGCTTTTAGGCTTTGGCTTTAAGGATATTGAAGTGGCATACATAGGCGAAGGCTTTGAAAAGTACGAAGGAAAAACTGTCCATGAGCTTGCAAAAGAATATGGCATGAGAGACCTTGATATGTACTTAAAGCTTTGTAAGGAATCTGACTTTAAGGGCCGAGTAAACATGGGCCCCTACACATCGGAAAAGATCATTCACGATTTTGAAAAGAATGAATTATGTCTTTACATGACGGATGCATGGGTGGAAGAAAATGGTATCCAGAACCCCGCAATTTATGATTGCTTCCCTAAGTTTTTAAAGGATTCAATAAAGGGCTACGGAGACACCCTTCCAAACACCATAAGGCGTATGACAGGTCAGAGCGCCGACAGATTTATGCTTAAAGACAGAGGATATGTAAAGCCCGGTTTCTTTGCTGACTTTACGGTATTTGACGAAGAGGAATTGCTCATTTCTCCATTTGATAGGACAGAGTCTTTTGGAATCAAGGACGTAATTGTAAACGGCGAAGTGGTGATGCTTAATAAAGAAATCGATTATAAGGCCTTTAACAGTGCGGGAAGAGCGCTTAAAGTTTTATAAGTTTATATACGATTAACTTAATCTGCTATAATAAAAGATAGGGGGAATGAGAATTCCCCCCTTTTTATTGCATTTTTTGAAAGGAAAAAGGTATATGAAGAAAAAGTTTCCCTTCTTTATGGCTATAATACTTGTTTTGCTCCTTGTATTTTTAGAGCTAAACAAAAACACTGTACTAGGATTCATGCTGGCAATTACTTTAAGCGCCGTTGCTTCTTTTTATTATCTTTACTTCTATGAGGATAAAAAGAAAAAGAGATTGACTATTCTTTGCTGGGTAGCTTCTTTGTGCTTAACGGTTCTTTTTACATGGCCTCCCGTAAAGGCTGTAAAAGCAGTGGATGTGAGGAATCCTCAAAAGACTGAAGTTGTAAGCATAAAGAACGGTGACGTGCAGGGAGTTTTAACGAAAGATAAAAAAGTGGAAGTCTTTGCAGGAATCCCTTATGCAAAGCCTCCCGTAGGAGATTTAAGGTGGAAAGAGCCCGTAAGCCCCGATAACTGGGATGGCGTTCTTTTGGCGGATAAATTTGCGCCAATGAGCATGCAGCCTGTGAACCTTCCTATTTATGATTCGCTGGTTCAGATAATCGGATTTCATGACTATAAGATTTCTTTAAAAGATAATTACCGAACGCCCGTTAGCGAGGATGCTTTGTACGTAAACCTATGGAGACCTGCAGGGGCAAAGAATGATGATAAGCTTCCCGTCCTTGTGTATGTTCACGGAGGTTCTTTAAAGACAGGGCAACCCTGGTATGCAGACTATAGCGGTGAAAGCCTTGCAAGGGACGGAGTAATCGTTGTAAACATGGGCTATCGACTTGGAGTGTTTGGATATTTCGCAGATGAAGAACTGGCCAATGAATCTGATAACCATACAACCGGCAATTATGGTCTTTTAGACCAGATTAAGGCTTTAGAGTGGGTTAAAGAAAACGTAGAAAGCTTTGGAGGAGACCCTGATAATATTACAGTTTCAGGTGAGTCCGCAGGGGCAGCTTCCGTTAGTGCAATTTGCGTATCGCCTTTAGCAAAGGGACTATTTAACAGAGCCTTGTTAGAAAGCTCCACCGTAGCACCCGTAAGCCCCACCCATTCATTTAGACTAATGGATGAGGCCTTTGATAGCGGAAAAGAGCTTAAAAGTAAATATGGCGTAAAAACTGTTAGTGAATTAAGGGCTTTAAGCGCCAAGAAACTGGTTAAAGAGGCAGACACCCAGCATCACATGACGGTAGACGGATATGCCTTAGAGAAGACTCCCTATGAATACTATATGGCGGGAGAATACAACGAGGAAGCTATGATTCATGGCTATAACAGGCGTGAATCGGAGTCGTTTCTTCTTTTTGACAATGCTAATTTAAAAAACTACGAAGAAAAAATGCGTGGGTATTTTAAAGAGTATTACGAAGAGGCCATGGTTTTGTACCCTGCAAAGACGGATAAAGAGGCCAAAGAAAACTGGATGGAAATTTGGGGAGCCGTTTTCTTTGATTATCCTCACTATTGCTTAAACAGGCTGGAAGTAAAAAACGGCGTGCCGGTTTATCAGTACTATTTCACCAAAGAAAATGGACGTTTAGGCCCTTGGCATAGCGGAGAGGAAGTATATCTTTACGGCAATATTCCCGATAAATCCAAGCTCTACGATTCTTATGACAGAGAACTTAGCGGAAAGATGAAGGGGTATTTCTTAAACTACATAAAAACAGGAAATCCCAACGGATCTGACCTTCTTTTGTGGGAAGAAAATTTAAAGAGCGAAGATGTGATGGAATTTGGAGACAACTACTCCATGATAAAAGAAAGAGAGCATGAGCTTTTTACCCTTTTAGATAAAATGCAGGGATTTAGCTTAGATTAAGTATTAAAGCCACCGAAATAATTTCGGTGGCTTTGTATTTACTCATTTTTAAATTGTTTAATAAACTCCCAAGCGGCTTCGATGCTATGATGCCTGCATTCATGGACCTGTCCGCTTACGCTTGCAAAGGCGGTTCTTATAAACCCGTCTTCGCTCTCGTAATATCTTACTGTCAGGTCGCTGTTACGATCCGTGTCGTGAAGGACTTTTATTTCATCCGGTTCTTCACCGTAAACAGGGTCTTTCCAAGCACTTTTATCGTTAAAGTCAAAATCAAATTTCTTTTTTAGCTTATTTATTTTAGCTACGTGCTTGATTCGCACTAAGCTTTCTTCATCCTGAGAAGGAAGCTCAGGAAGTGTGGAATCTTCGCCTCCCGAATAGAAAATAGGCTTACTGACACTTGTGTTAACCCTGGGGTCTCCCAAAGATAGCCCCCAAGGATTGTTTCTAATGGGGAATAGAGCAGAGCATGGCATAAAGCCTGCAAAGGCATCGGGATACTCCATAAACAAATCAAAGGTCTTTCCGCTTCCCATTGAAAAGCCTGTTGCATAGATTCTTTTTTCATCTATGTTATAACGATTCTTTAAACTATCAAGAATCTCCATGATTTCCGTAGCTCTTAAAGATAAATGGTCGTCTATTGCCACAAGTAAAAATCCGTCTCTATGGCAGATATCAATCCATCCCGGTACGTAAGTAATGTGAAGGGCGGTGTCTCCGCCTCCGTGGAAAGCAAGCACCATCGGAACCGGACCATTATCAAATAAGCCTTCGTTGTAGAAAGCAAAGTATCCTGCTTTGTGAGTGGGCAAATCCTTGTATTTGCTTTCGTTATCGGGAGAAGTCTTAACTTCTACGATGCCTGTTTCTTCTTTTATCTTTAAAGCTTCAAAGTCAGGCTCAATCTGAATCTGACCGCACCACATAAGGTACTTCTTTACAAAGTTGTCAAAGTCTTTTTCGGTCTCTGCTTTTTCTTTTATGAGAACGTGCTCACTGTCTTTAAACGCTTTGTTTATTTCTTCGCTGTTTCCGACACTTAATACAGCGATGTCTTTTCTTTCTACATTAGGTACAACGGATAATCTTTCCATTGAGCACATGGGGGGAGTGATTTCTCCGGGGCCCCAAAGGTATTCGCCGTTAATGGTTTTTAAAAGATTTTTGGCAACGTAATCTGCCGACTTTCCGTAACTGTAGATGTCAGCTCTAAACTTTGCACCCCTTATAAAGTATCCTTCAAAGCGCTTTTTAAAGAAATTATCCCATGCAACCACTCCGTCTTTATAATCAGGATAAAGACTGATTTCTTCAATCAAATCCTGATACAGGCTTACGTCTGCTTGCTCCCAACCGCCTTCACATGTTGGATATACAAACACTACCGGCGCATCATAACGAGCGGCAATCTTTGTAAAGCCTTTTTCATCAGAAAACTTCACTGCCATATCTATGCACATCTTATTTTCTTCGAATATCAAAAGAAGCGGAGCTCTAAATCCATAATTATTTACCTGCCCCTCCAAATCATTATCAGGCACAAATACTTTTGCATAAAAGGTTTTGTATTGGTTTTCCCAATATTTGCCCCCGGCAATCGCATGCACCAAAGGTCTTTCTTTAAGTCCCATATACCTTCTCCTTTACGTGAAATTTTAAAGAAACCATCAG
>JAEEGH010020720.1_pt1 | contig 13635 bp, 11 predicted proteins | sample 9134181 | NCBI WGS metagenome assembly JAEEGH01 (sample SAMN16246544, study PRJNA631951) | gut metagenome | biome: gut microbiome; feature: rumen; material: DP-attached | host: Bos | place: Iran: Karaj | collected 2018-10
CAAGAAGAGAGGCATCGAGATCTCTTTTACATCAATACAGAACGAACCCAACGCTACCCAGACCTGGGATTCCTGCAGATATACAACCGAGCAGGAGGCGGACTTTGCATTAAAGTACCTTGGACCTGCGCTTGAGAAGGCGGGACTTCTTGATGAAGTAAAGGTTCTTGTTTGGGATCACAATAAGGAAGTAAGCTACAAGAGATTTAAGGATATCATGGAGAAGGACGGAGCTGACAAGTATATCTTTGGCTGCGCTGTCCATTGGTACACAGGAGATCATTTTGAGAACCTTGGTCTTATAAGGAAGCACTTCCCCGAAAAAGAGATATTCTTTACCGAAGGATGCGTTGAGTATTCAAGGTTTGCCGGAGAAGGTGACATTCACAATGCCGAGATGTATGCCCATCAGATGCTGGGTAACCTCAAAAACGGCATTACAGCCATCTTTGACTGGAACCTGATGGTTGACTTTAAGGGCGGACCAAATCACGTAGGAAACTACTGCGATGCGCCGATTAAGGCAAATGAAGCAGGAGATGACTATGAAAAGAAACTCTCCTTCTATTATATAGGACATTTTTCAAGATACATAAAAGAAGGCGCCAGACTTATCTGGACTTCCTGTTACACAGACAGGATCAAGAGTGTAGGTTTTGTTAACCCCGACGGAGAGAGAGTTGTGATCCTCCTTAGTGAGTCTGATGTAGATACTGCAGTTACGGTTACTGAGGGAGAATCTTCAGCAAAACTCATTGTCAAAGCGCATTCTATCCAGACTTTGACATATTACACATAAGTACGGGTTATTTAATAATAAGAATTCATTGACAAAAGGTAAAGTTTAGCTTAAACTTTCTGTCGTGCAATTAGCAAGGAGTACCCATGTGCAATTCACGTGGGTATTTTTTTGCCGAAATTTTGATAACGCCTTATTAAGGCAGGAGGAATTATGAAGAGATTTTTCGCAATGATGATCGCAGGCATTTCATGTGTAACAATGCTTGCAGGATGCGGCAATTCTGCATCAACAGAGACAGCAGAGACACCTGCTGCAACAGAAACTGCAGAGACAACAGAGCAGGCTGAAGCTACAGAGGTTGCTCCCGCTGCAGCAGAGAACGTAAAGGTTGACAAGCTTACAATCGGTTTTGTACCTTCACGTGACCCTGATGAGATCGTTACAGCTACAGAGCCACTTAAGGAGCTCCTTACAACAGAGCTTGCAGGACTTGGCTATGAAGTTGGCGAAGTTGACATTACAGTTGGAACCAGCTACGAGGCAGTAGGCGAGGGACTTTCAGCGGGTACTATCGATGTAGGTCTTATCCCCGGTGGTACATACGTACTTTACGAGGATGGCTGCGATGTTATCCTTACAGCTACAAGAGATGGTCTTTCAGTAGAGAGCCCTGATGCTAAGACATGGAACGACAACAAGCCTACAGAGCCCACAGAGGAGCAGGTTACATTCTATCGTGGACTTATCATCGCAGGACCTTCAGAGGCCGGTCAGGCTATCGCTGAGAAGGTAAACAATGGTGAGGAAGTAACATGGGAGGACCTTGATGGTCTTAACTGGAGTGTTATGAACTCTTCATCTTCTGCTGGATATATCTATCCTTCACTCTGGCTTCAGGAGAACTATGAGAAGCACATCACAGACCTTACACATGCTGTACAGGCTGATTCTTATGGTAACGCTTTTGCAAGACTTGCTTCAGGCCAGATCGACGTTCTTTGCTGCTATGCAGATGCAAGACGTGACAACGAGGAGAAGTGGACAACAGAGTTTGGCAGAACTGCTTCTATCTGGGATGAGACAAACGTAATCGGTGTAACAGACGGTATCTACAACGATACAATCAGCGTAAGCAAGACATCAAAGGTTATGGATGATGCTTTCAAGGCTGCTGTAACACAGGCATTTATCAACATCGGAAACTCTGATGCAGGTAAGGAAGTTATCTCTATCTACAACCACAACGGTTATGTAGAGGCTAAGGCTGAGGACTACGAGTCAGAGAGAGCAGCTCAGGAGCTCATTAAGTCAATGCAGTAATTGGCGCCGGAGCAGAATTACATTGTTTTTAATATTGGGGAGGACGTTATGCCTCCCCAATTTTTTCGAGTTTTGAGTTTATATCAGGAGAAAAGAAATGATCAAGTTTGAAAACGTAGGAAAAGTATACCCCAATGGTTTCGAGGGACTAAAGGATATCAATCTCGAGATCGATCAGGGAGAATTTGTTGCTATCATCGGTTTGTCCGGAGCCGGTAAGTCTACACTTATTCGTACCATCAACAGGATGCACGATGTAACCAGTGGTAAACTCACCGTGGATGGTGTTGATGTCATGAGTCTTTCCGGCAAGACTCTCAGGAGATTCAGAAGAAAGATAGGAATGATATTCCAGTCATTCAACTTGATCACACGTACTACTGTTATAAAGAACGTGCTCACAGCATTCGTTCCTGATATGCCATGGTACAGATCAGTATTTGGAATCTATACCAAGGAAGAGAAAGTAAAAGCCCTTGAGTGCCTTGATAAGGTTGGTATTCTTGATAAGGCCTTTGTTCGTGCTGACCAGCTCTCAGGCGGACAGCAGCAGAGAGTTGCTCTTGCAAGAACCCTTGCTCAGAACCCACAGATCATCCTTGCAGATGAGCCTGTTGCAGCCCTTGACCCCGTTACAGCCAATCAGGTTATGGGAGACTTCAAGAGGATCAATGAGGATATGAATATCACGATCCTTATCAATATCCACCACATCGACCTTGCTCTTAAGTATGCCAAGAGAGTCATCGGAATCAGAGAAGGTAAGATCGTATTTGACGGACCTGCCCAGGGAACACAGTGGGATGAAGTTCTTGATAACATCTATGTGGGAAAGGTCGACCGCGAAGGCAATTTACAGGAAGAGGGGTGATTTAGGTGAATCTTACTTTTTACGACAAGATTTTTAAGCCAAAAGAGTACGTCCTTCCTAACGGTAAAAAGGCCTACAAGAAGGCGTCAAGAGCACCTATCTACGTTATACTCGTCCTTGCAATGTGTGCTCTTTCGGTTAAGATTACCGGTTTTGATATGGAGGTCCTTGTCTCAAGGATTGGTCAGTTCTTCGTTATTTTAGGAGAGATGTTCCCGCCAAAGACTGATTACATGCCCAAGATCTGGGAGCCTCTTTTTGACACAATAAAGATGTCACTTCTGGGATCGGTGGTAGGAGCTCTTTTGTCCGTACCATTTGCAATGCTGGCAAGTACCAACGTATGTCCCAGTAAGATCGTAGTTTCCGCGATGAGAGTAATGTTCTCCCTTATAAGAACACTTCCTACCATCGTAATAGCTTTGGTGGCTACGCTTGTTTTCGGACTTGGAACACTGGCAGGTACAGTTGCCATCGCCGTATTCTCCTTTGGTTATATTGGTAAGCTTACCTATGAGGAGATTGAGACTGTTGATATGGGAGCCTTTGAGGCTATGCAGGCCATGGGAGCCACAAGATCTGAGGCTTTCATCTCTGCTATCATTCCTCAGGTTCTTCCTTTCTACCTTTCAAACTGCCTCTTTAACTTTGAAGGTAATGTAAGATACGCAGCGGTTCTTGGATATGTAGGAGCCGGTGGAATCGGACTTATCCTCAATGAGAAGATCAGCTGGAGAGAGTATCCAAGCGTTGGAATGATCCTTCTGGCACTTTTTGTAACAGTCTTCATCATTGAGTCTGTCAGCCGTATGCTTCGTAAGAAGCTCGTCTGAAGGCGGAGGTAGATAAATGAATCAGAGAATACAACAGGCATATGATAAAAGACCCAAGGACTGGGTTTACAATTTGATAACTGCCGTAATAGTAGTGGGACTCCTTGTATGGAGTGGCAGCGCTGTTGAAACCAGCGGATCCACACAGGACGGTGGACAGATCGCTCTTAACGTTTTGTCCGGAATCTTCCATCCTGACCTTAGCTTTTTATTCGACTTTTCAACAAAGGGAGTTCCTTACCTGATGCTTGAGACCGTTTGTATCGCATTCCTCGGTACGATCGTGGGAGCTATCATTTCAATCCCGCTTGCATTCATCTCAGCATCAAACTTAACTCCTCTTCCGATAGCATTTGCAGGAAGACTTATCATCATGGCAGCGCGTACAATTCCGGCATTCGTTTACGGACTTATGTTCATCCGTGTAACAGGCCCCGGAGCTTTCGCAGGTCTTTTAACCATGGGCGTATGCTCCATCGGTATGATAAGCAAGATGTACATTGAGGCTATTGAAGATCTTGACACGCGTGTCATTGAGTCTTTGGATGCAGCAGGCTGCAACACCTGGCAGAAGATCCGCTACGGAATCCTTCCCCAGCTGATGCCTAACTTCGCATCAACAGCTATCTACAGGTTCGACATCAACCTTCGTGACGCTACAATCCTTGGTATGGTTGGCGCCGGCGGATTTGGTGCACCACTTATTTTCGCCATGAACTCCTACAGATGGAATGAGGCAGGAGCTCTTTTGGCAGGACTTATCGTTCTGATCCTTATCATCGAGTTCATCTCAACCAGGATCAGAGTAAAACTTACAAGAGGATAATATATGCGTATCATATTTACATCAGATACTCACGGAAGCTTATATCCGATAAACTATGCACAGAATCGCCCCGAGAACACGGGGCTTTTTTGTGTTGCTGCCCAAATTAACAAGGATGGAAACACTCTTGTCATCGACGGAGGCGACTCGCTTCAGGGAACTCCGCTTATTTCCTATTATCTCGAGCACAGGGATGAGTACGGTTTTCATCCGATGGCAGAGGGCTTTAAGGAAATGGGCCTTGATTACTACACTCTGGGCAATCACGATTTCAATTTCGGGTATGATGCTATCCTTGATTATGTATCAGCCATGAAGGCAACACTTATCTGCGCCAACGTTGTGGATAAAAGAGGCGCGCTTGGCATTAATAAAAACGTCATCCATGTTCTTGAGGACGGCACAAGAGTCGGAATAACCGGCGCAGTAACCGGATATGTAAATGTCTGGGAACAGAAGGAAAACCTCTCTGAGCTCGAGGTAAAAGACCCTGTGGAAAGCCTAAGGCATGAGCTTGAGGACCTTAAGGGAAAGTGCGACATTACAGTCTGCATCTACCACGGAGGGTTTGAAGAAGATCTTTTAACAGGAAAGAAGCTCTCGGAGACCAGGGAGAATGAAGCCTGCAGGATTGCAAGAGAACTGGATTTTGACATTCTCCTTACAGGTCATCAGCACATGCCGGTGGAGGGTGTTGTTATAGACGGAACCTACGGGGTTCAGCCACCTGACAAGGCAAGGAAATACTGTGAAGTAGAGGCTGTAAGAGAGAACGATGCCTGGAGCATAACATCTGCGCTTGTACCGGTTAATGAGCCGGGTGAGGCTTATGACAGGATCAAGGCTGAGCATGCTTTTATGGATGATCTGAGCCTTAAGCTTGATAAATGGCTGGATATACCCATCGGGTGCCTGGAAAAAGAGATCCTTCCTGAGGACAAACTCTACGCTGCCCTCCACGGAAGCAAGGTGGCGTCAATATTTAACCAGGTCGAGCTTGAATACACAGGTGCGGATTTCTCATGCACTTCATTGTCGAACGATCCCCTCGGACTTAAGAAGGAGATAACAGTCAGAGATGTGCTTGGAATCTACCAGTTTGCAAATACTGTTGAGGTAAAGGGCGTCACCAGGGCGGTATTAAAAGAGGCTCTGGAGAGATGCGCGGAGTACTTCGATTATAATAAGGAAACAGGGAAGGTGAGCATTTCCAAGGTGTTCCTTCAGCCTAAGGTTGAGCACTACAACTATGATTTCTACGGCGGACTTGAGTACGAGTTCGACTTGACAAGACCTGTCGGCGACAGGGTGGTTACCATGAGAAAGCTCGATGGAAGCGAACTTGTTGATGGTGAGCAGTACACGCTGGTTACCAGCAACTACAGGGCAACCGGTACCGGTGGATACGAGTGCATAGGAAACAGCCCTACGGTGAAGAGCTACTCAGATGAGATGCCGGATCTGCTTATCGATTTCATCAGAAGAAACAGTCCTGTCGGGGAGATTGTTAACAGTAAGTTCTCCTGCAGGATGTGAGTCAAACTGAAACGTCCCCATTGACTCATTCCCTTGACTCTAAAAGCTTTTGAAGGCATACTATATTTGTGTAACTATCGATAAAAGAAGGTAAATTATGTACAAAAGATTAGACAGAAACGACGTTTGCTGGTGTGGCAGCGGCAAGAAATACAAGAATTGCCACGCAGCATTTGATGACAAAATAATAAACTTCGAGCACCAGGGCATGATAGTACCCAGCAGAAATCTCTTCAAAACTGAGAAAGACATCGAGGGTATCAAGAAGAGTGCGGTCATCAACATGGCAGTGCTTGATGAGATTGGTGAGAAGATTCACGCAGGCATGTCCACACAGGAGATTGACGATATAGTCTACAATACCACCACCAAGATGGGCGGTATTCCGGCAGATCTCGGATATCAGGGATTTCCAAAGAGTGTGTGCACATCTATTAACGAGGAAGTATGTCACGGAATTCCTTCCGAGGACATCATTCTGAGAGAAGGGGACATAATAAACGTTGACTGTTCCACTATCCTTGACGGTTATTACTCGGATTCTTCACGAATGTTCTGCATCGGCGAAGTTTCTCCCGAGAAGAAGCGTCTCGTCGATGTGACCAAAGAGTGCCTTGAGGAAGGTCTTAAGGCAGTTATTCCATGGACACCTATTGGAGACATGGGGCATGCAGTTCATCAGCACGCTCTTAAGAACGGCTACACAGTAGTCAGAGAGATCGGAGGTCACGGCTGTGGCAACGATTTCCACGAAGAGCCCTGGGTAAGCTTTGTTAGTAAGCCCGGAACAGGAATGCTGATGGTACCCGGTATGGTATTTACCATTGAGCCTATGGTAAACATGGGTGGAGATGAGATTTTTGTTGATGAAGAAAATGACTGGACTGTCTATACAGCAGACCTTAAGCCCTCTGCACAGTGGGAGGTTGAGCTTTTGGTGACTGAGACAGGTTACGAGCTTTTATGCTGGTAATAAATTAGGAAGGTGATTAAAGTGCAAAATAAAGGAAAATACTATATAACAACAGCTATTGCATACACATCAGGTAAGCCCCACATCGGAAACAGCTACGAGATCGTGCTTGCGGATGCTATTGCAAGATATAAGAGAAAAGACGGATTTGACGTATTCTTCCAGACAGGCTCTGATGAGCACGGCCAGAAGATTGAGACAAGAGCCATCGAGGCCGGCTGTAGCAGCCCCAAGGAATTTGTAGATCAGGTATCCGATACCATCAAGGGTCTTTGGAACCTCATGGATACATCCTATGACAAGTTCATCAGAACAACAGATGAGGACCATGTTAAGCAGGTTCAGAAGATCTTCAAGAAGTTCTATGACCAGGGCGATATTTACAAGGGCTCTTATAAGGGAATGTACTGTACAGAGTGTGAGGCTTTCTACACAGAGTCTCAGCTTGTTGACGGAAAGTGCCCTGAGTGTGGCGGACCTGTTCATCCTGCCGAAGAGGAAGCTTACTTCTTCAAGATGAGCAAATACGCTGACAAGCTTATCGAGCATATCAACACACATCCTGAGTTCATTCAGCCTGTAGCAAGAAAGAATGAGATGATGAACAACTTCCTTCTTCCGGGACTTCAGGATCTGTGCGTATCAAGAACCTCATTCAAGTGGGGAATCCCTGTGGATTTTGATGACAAGCATGTCGTTTATGTATGGCTTGATGCCCTTACCAACTACATCACAGGTATCGGCTATGATGCAGATGGAAACAGCTCAGACCTCTACAAGAAGTACTGGCCAGCAGACCTTCATCTTATCGGAAAAGACATTATCAGATTCCATACAATTTACTGGCCAATCTTCCTGATGGCCCTTGGTGAGCCACTTCCAAAGCAGATCTTTGGCCATCCATGGCTGTTACAGGGCGGCGAGAAGATGAGTAAGTCAAAGGGCAACGTTATCTATGCAGATGACCTTGTAAGCCTCTTTGGTGTTGATCCTGTAAGGTACTTTGTTCTTCACGAGATGCCTTTTGACAACGATGGTGTCATCACCTGGGAACTTTTGGTTGAGAGATTTAACTCAGACCTTGCTAATACCCTGGGCAATCTTGTTAACAGAACCATAGCAATGAGCAACAAGTACCTGGGTGGCGTTGTTGCTGACAAGGGTGTTGCAGAGGCTGTTGATGACGATCTCAAGGCAGTTGTTACATCCTGCTATGACAAAGTAGAAAAGAAGATGGATGAGCTTCGTGTTGCCGATGCTCTCACTGAGATATTCACTCTTTTCAAGAGATGCAACAAGTATATTGATGAGACTGAGCCATGGATCCTTGGTAAGGACGAGGCTAAGAAGGACAGACTCTCAACAGTTCTTTATAACCTTGTAGAGTCCATCTCCATCGGAGCAGCACTCCTTGATCCGTTTATGCCTGAGACAGCTCAGAAGATCAGAGAGCAGCTCTCAGCTCCTGAGAGAGACTTTGATACACTCGGAGAATTCGGAAAGCTCTCAAACGGAACCAAAGTTTCTGAAGCTCCTGAGATGCTCTTTGCAAGAAAAGACTTAAAGGACGTTCTCGAGAAGGCAGCAGAGATTACAAAGAAGCAGAAGGCTGAATTCGAGGAGTCACAGAAGAAGGCAGCCATCAACCTTGCTAAGGCCGGTCTTGCACCTGCACCTGTAGAGAAACCTCAAGAGGAGAGCGGCGATGAGAAGGCGCCTATCGATATCCCTGCCAAGGACGAGATCTCTTTTGACCAGTTTGGTGCAATGCAGTTCCAGGTTGGCGAGATCATTAAGTGCGAAGCGGTTGAGAATTCCAAGAAGCTCCTCTGCTCACAGGTTAAGATCGGAAGTCAGGTTAAGCAGATCGTTTCAGGTATCAGAAAGTATTACTCACCTGAAGAGATGGTCGGCAAGAAGGTAATGGTTCTGGTAAACCTTAAGCCTGCCAAGCTTGCAGGAGTTCTTTCAGAGGGTATGCTTCTTTGCGCAGAAGATGCAGAAGGCAACTTATCTCTTATGACACCTGAGAAGGATATGCCTGCCGGCGCTGAGATATGCTGAAAATAAGCAATTTGTAAGACCATAGCGTAACAATCTGTAGTATTATATATATATAATCATTTCTTATTGGGGAGGAATTCCAAATGGTACGCAAAGAGGAACTGACTTACAAATCACGAGACAGACAAACTATGCTTCATGCGATTAGATGGATTCCGGAGGGCGAACCTGTTGCCATTTTGCAGATAATCCACGGAATGCAGGAATACATCGACCGCTATGATGAGTTTGCAAACTTCCTGGCTGAGAAAGGAATTCTTGTAATCGGTAACGATCACCTTGGACACGGCGGTTCTGTCGGAGAAAGAGGGACACTTGGTTACTTCTGCAAGAACGATCCTGCAACAGTTCTGGTTCGTGATGCACACAGACTTAAAAAGATGACCCAGGAAGATTACCCGGGAGTTCCATGCTTTATCCTTGGACACAGCTTTGGTTCATTTGTTGCCAGAGAGTACATCACAAGATACGGAACAGGTATCAAGGGTGCAATCATTCAGGGAACAGCCTACATGCCAAGCGGAACAGTTAAGAGCCTTGGTGGCCTTGTTAACTTCCTCCAGGTAGTTATGGGCGAGAAGTACCGCAGCACCATGGTAAACAACATGGCATTCAAGGGCTACCTTAAGAAGATTCCCAACCCAAGAACTCAGCAGGACTGGCTCTCTCACAACGAAGCCAGCGTTGATAAATACGTTGCCGATCCGGCATGTAACTTTGTATTTACATTAAACGGATTCAAGACAATGGCTGAACTCCTTAAGAGAATTCAGGACACTGACAAGATGGAAGATATTCCTAAGGATCTTCCTATCCTCATCACTGCTGGTAAAGAGGACCCTGTCGGAAATTACGGCGAGGGACCTGAGAAGCTCTACAATATCTACAAGAACGATCTCCAGATCAAGAACGTTGAGCTTAAGCTTTACGACGGAATGCGTCATGAGCTTCAGCAGGAGATAGGCAGAGAACAGGTATTTGCAGATCAGTATGAGTGGATCAAGAAAGTAGCAGGCAGTGAATCAGGTAATTGATACATCAAAAATAATGGTAAGGTGTGCTTACCATTCTGATTGGGACGGGGCGATGAAGCTTGCATGGGATACCTTTGTAAGGTTCGACGCCCCTGACTATTCTCAGGAAGGAATTGAGAATTTCTACAAATTCGTCAATGATGATATGCTGAGAAAAATGTTCGTGGCGGGACATTATCAGCTGTTTGTAGCCGTGGACAATGACAAATATGTAGGTATGCTTTCTTTGCGTGAAAAGAAGCATATCTCTCTTTTGTTTGTGGATGAGAGATACCACAAGCATGGAGTGGCCAGTGCCCTTCTTACCTTTGTCTGCAGATATGCAGTCACAGAGGAGGGGATAGACAGACTGACCGTCAACGCATCGCCCTATGCGGTGGAGTTTTACCATAAAAAGGGCTTTAAAGACTTGCAGGGCGAAACTGTTGCCGACGGCATAAGGTTTACGCCGATGGAACTACTACTTAAGAATTAAAACGGAAAAGGGTAATTTAGTAATGGGAAAGTTTTTTGATCTGGACAGTCCTCTTATCAGGGGATTAAACAAGTTTGCGGATGTTATGTGGCTCAATATTCTGGTTTTGATTTTTTCGATTCCGCTAATCGTACAGCAGTATCTTATGTTGGGAGCTATTCTTTTTGATGAACAGGCAGCAACTTCTCAGGGAGTTGTTTTTAGTTACGTGTTCTGGGCATGGCTGGTTGGCATTGTTGTTTCAATCCCCATTGGTCCCGCGCTTACAGCGATGCATTTTGTACTGCTTAAGATAGTAAGGGAAGAGGAAAGTTATATTACAAAGACCTTTTTCAAGTCTTTTAAAGAGAACTTTGTTCAGAGTATGATCCTTCAGATAATCCAGTTTGCAGCCGGTGGAATAATCGTAATCGATTTTCTTCTTATGAGAGGTCAGAGCCCGGTGCTTAAATATGTGACTATGGCGGTGGGAATTATCTTGTACTTGGCATCGCTTTATATATATCCTCTTCAGTCCAAGTTTGTAAACAAGATTACCGGAACCATTAAGAATGCATTCCTGGTTTCAATTATGGCGCTCCCCAGAACCTTTGCTATGGCCATCGTTACACTGCTTCCATTTTTGTTCCTTTATTTCTTTGAGATGAAGGTAGTGCCGATTCTGATCCTCATTGGAATCGCAGGTCCGGCATACCTTTGCGCAGCACTTTACAATGATACGTTCAAAAAGTTCGAGCCCAAGGAAGAGACCTTAACAGAAGAGCAGGAGCTTGAAAACGCAATAAAGAAGATAGACGAAGAAGAGGGTACTGACGAAGAGAGGTAAGTATGAAGAGATCTCATCTGAGATGGCTTATTCCGATTGTTTTGTACTTTATAGCAGTGGCTGTTATCCTGAGCATGTACAGAGGTGTTATCTACAGACGTGCAGCTTCAGCCAAGCTTACGGAAATGGCCCTTACCATTGGAGAAGAAGTTCGTGATAAGGACATTGTTATGAGCGAAGCGATGTCGGCCATGACCATGTCCGGTAAAGCTATGTCCCTTTATGTCATGAACTACAATGATAATCAGATACAGACTCTTCTAAAAGATATTGTTGATGGAACTGAATTGACAAATGCCCTTGTTTGCGATGAAGAAGGCAAGGGCTTTGATTATTTGGGAAAAGACATCTCGATCGGATCCGAGGAGTATTTTTCAATTCTGGATTCCGAGTATTCCAGAGGCGGAACCGGAATGGTGCTTCCTGACAGGAGCGAAAACGCAAGGAACACCGAGTGTCTTATTGTTTCAGGTGTTAAATTTTCAAACGGAGAACGTGGCTATCTGGTGGCCACACTTCCGATTGATACACTTGCCAATCAGCTGTTCAGAGAACAGTATATTATGGATAAAGTAGCCGTTGTTACTATTAACGGAGATATTCTGGCTGATGGCAGGGGTAAAAGAGCTGATGATTTCAGCGAATCGGCATCTTTTTGGGAGCAACTTCCTCCCGGCATTTCAAAAGATACAATTAAACTCAGCATTTCACAAAAGAACATTTACATGGGACCGGTACAGGACTATGGATATGTTTTTGTGATACCTTTTGCGTCAGCAGGCGGTGGTGCAGTGGTATTTGTCAGGGAAAGTGCGATGGAAGCCATGACAAGAGAAACCATGGACTATTACGGGGCGGAGGCCTTCAGGCTGATGCTTGCATCTGCCGTTCTTATTGTATTTGTAATGATCTCGAATCTTTTAAGCGACCTTATTGAGAAGCGTATCAGGAAAAAGAGATATGAAGCTCATGATCAGGATGAACTGACCGGTCTTTTAAACAGAGAATCTGCCATGGTTGAGATCAAAAAATACACAGAATCGGAAGTGGGTAAAAGAGGCCTTCTGTTTTTACTTGAGCTCAGTGATGTTAAAGAAGCCAGGGAGCACAAAGGAGATGCCTTTGCCGATGAGAAGCTCAAGGAATTCGCAAGTTCTTTGGATGGAAGATTCAGATCCACGGATATTGTTGCAAGGTTTGAAGATGACAAGTTCATGGTATTTTTGAAAGATATCTATGACCAGAAGGATATCAGAAAACAGACAGATGAGATGCAGCTTTTCTTACACGACACCAGATTTATTGATGCGGATAAGGAAATCACCGTAAACGCAGGGGCAGCTATATATCCGGACAACGGCAGAAATGTGCCGGATGTAGTGATCGCAGCAAAGAAAGCGCTGGATAGATCAAAGGTTGTCGGAAAAGGCGTATTATCTTTCTGAGAATAAAGCAATATACAAATTGCACAGTGATATTTTCTTTTCTTCGTCAACATTTCGAACAATGGTGTCAATTCAGATTTTTCTTGGCAGATTGGCTAAGGAAAAATAAAATATTTGTGAAATTGGTGAATAGCCAATAAACAATGGGGAATATATACTTTCTTACATAGGCAAAAAGCTTTATACAAATAGGAGGATTAATTGGTATGGCAAGTTTATCACTTGAGCATGTAACTAAAGTTTATCCTAACGGTTTCGAGGCTGTTAAAGATTTCAACCTTAATATCGAGGATAAAGAATTTATCATTTTCGTAGGACCTTCAGGATGTGGAAAGTCTACTACACTTCGTATGATCGCTGGACTTGAGGATATCTCTTCAGGAACACTTAAGATCGGTGACAGAGTAGTTAACGACGTAGAGCCTAAGGACAGAGATATCGCCATGGTATTCCAGAACTACGCTCTGTATCCACACATGACTGTATATGATAACATGGCATTCGGTCTTAAGCTTCGTAAGGTTCCTAAGGCAGAGATCGACAAGATGGTTAGAGATGCTGCTAAGATCCTTGATCTTGAGAAGCTCCTTGATCGTAAGCCTAAGGCTCTTTCAGGTGGACAGAGACAGCGTGTTGCTATGGGACGTGCTATCGTTCGTAACCCTAAGGTATTCCTTATGGACGAGCCTC
>JAEEGH010020721.1_pt1 | contig 13635 bp, 11 predicted proteins | sample 9134181 | NCBI WGS metagenome assembly JAEEGH01 (sample SAMN16246544, study PRJNA631951) | gut metagenome | biome: gut microbiome; feature: rumen; material: DP-attached | host: Bos | place: Iran: Karaj | collected 2018-10
CTGCTCCTTCATTATTGGATTCATGATTTGGAGTTGTTTAACAGAATCAAGGCTCATATGATTCTCATAATCATTCAAACTGATTTCTTCCCACGGGTTACTCATAATTCTCCTCGATTATACTGGAAGTTACTTCCGGGTTATCTTTCCTCTATCCATGTATAGAACTTATCAATGCTCTTGTTTTCCTCACGACTCTTAACAAATACTCCGGCGGTATACCAGGAGTGAGTGTTAAGCTCATCTGTCACCTCGTATAGTTCACACTGCATGCCAAGCTCTTGCGCTTTATCACGGAAATCTTCAGCAAATGAAAAATCTACAATTCCGTCATGCTTGCTCTGTATCAGCAGTATCGGAATATGATTGTTGGTCAGAAGTTTTACCGGCTCTGCCTGTTTTCTGTCATACCCCTTGGAAAACAGTTGGTTTTCAAGAAGTCTTAGTACAAAAGAAGTCTTTTCATTAAAGCAGTAAGGGCCTCCCCAACCTACATAACCTATTGCGCCGGATACATCCACTCCATATCTCTCCTGAGCCACTCTGCTGAATGTCAGGATTGATGAAAGATGAGCCCCTGCACTGGGACCGCAAATGATGATTTTTGACGTATCAATTCCTTTTTCTTTCAGATATGTGACTGCATGATTGTATCCGGCACAAACATCTTCAATCTGTGCAGGATATTTCTTCTGTGTGGAAAGCCTGTATCCTATTGAAATAAACCTGTAACCCTCTTTACCAATGCATTGTCCCATATAATCAAAATCTTCAGGCGTACCGGCATTCCAGCCGCCTCCATGAATCCAGACTATAATCTTATCCGATAACAGTTTTTCAGGTTCATAATGATAGTAATACTGATTCTTATCTGAGCCATAAGCTATTTTTTCAGGTTCGATTTCCTTATCAATCTTCTTAATCTCTTTGAAAATTTCTAAATAGCTGAAGCTTTCTCTCAAAAAATCATTCATGATCGATCTCCGTTATGCATAAAACTGAAAGATAATGTCTGTCACTACTATCAGTTAACAAAATCAGTCATATTCTTAAATATTCTTCCACTTTCTCGTCTTAAAGAAATTGTCTATTGTCTTCAGTATTTCTTCCTTTGGCATACTTTTTAGCATGTATCCCTGCGGCTTGAGAGCCATAACACTCATTACACTCTCCTTATCGGACTTTCCGGTAAGGAAGATTATCGGAATTCCTTCAGAGTTGGGCTCGCTACGTATCATTTCCATTACTTGCGGACCGCTCGTTATAGGCATTTCATAATCAAGCAATATCAAATCCGGCACATGATTTGCAATATACGTGATCGCCTGCATACCTGACTTGGCAATTGTTACCCTGTACTGAGGTGTGAGCCACCCTTGTACCATTTTCAGATACGCAAGGTCATCATCGATCAGGAGGATATGCTTTCCCATTTTACGTTCTTCATCTGCTTCTCGGAGCTTCTCCATATTTGAGACCATAACCTTCATATCAAACGGCCGCTCAACTCTCAGCGCCACAAGATTTGAAGAAACTATCGTTTCCACTTCAGCTATCTCCGGTGAATATCCGATGATACTTATCATTTTTTCATCCTCGGAACAGATATCTTTCAGATAAACAAAGAGATCTGTACATTCAGACACATAATCTCCTGCATAAACCAGAAAAATGTCAGTCTGATTCCTGTATTCGTTTACTTCTTTGATCTTTGGGGTTATCACATTTACTTCAAAACCGGCCTGTTGAAGATTCTTTGAAAGCGCACCTGTTATAAATGCAAGTCCTTCACTTATGATGGTTATTCTACTGGGCATCATTGTCCTCCTTTTCGATTATATCCTTGATATCCTCATATCTGACTTCATCAGCCGCCTTTATCAATGCATTGCGGCGCTCTTTTTCATTATCGGGTACTCGATAACCTTTCAATGCTTCGATTAGATCAACTACACTGTCGTAGTCACTTACGGAAATAAACTCACTTATCGCAGTATACATCTGACCGAGTTCATCCTCGCTTATCGGGTTCAGATCGCTTTCATTAGGCTCATCAACACCTATAAGCGGTGATAGCGCTTCTCCGATTTTTCTGTATCTATAAAGCAGTTCATCTATACGCTCTCCCAGCTTTTCAGTATCATTCTCATTTCCCGCGTTTTCAAGCTCCTGGGCGAGTTCTCCGAGATCGGTAGCTCCGATTATACGTGATGAACTCTTAAGAGCATGGATCTTGATCGTCGCATTTTTGATATCTGCGGATTTCCAGAACTGTTCTGTTTCATCCGCATTATCCTTTACCGCTTTTGCATATATCTCCACCGTCTTCATGTATTCTTCAATGCCGCCGCAGTTTTTAATCCCTGTATCGGTATCTATCTCGCTGATACCTGTGATATAGTCCGGTATCCGCATATTATCCCCGGTCTCGTCAGTTTCAGCATCCTCATCTGACTCCGCCGGAATGATCTTTTCCTCAGGCAGATATTCGATCAGCATTTCTTCGAGTTTCACTGAATCGATCGGTTTTGTAAGATAATTGTCAAATCCTTCTGCAAGATACTTCTCTCTTGCGCCGGATATGGCATTTGCGGTAAGGCAGATCACCGGTGTCTGAAGATTGGGAGCATCCTTGCGTTCACGCATCTCATGAAGCGTCTCTATACCATCTTTGTCCGGCATCATATGGTCAAGGAAAATGACATCATATTCTTTATCAAACGCAAGAGACAGTGCTTCTTCACCTGTGGCGGCCGTCTCGATCTTTATTTCAGTCTTTTTGAGCAGGTTTATGAACACTTCAAGATTCATTGGCGTGTCGTCAACTACCAGTATCTCCGCCTTTGGAGCACGGAATTTTTCATGGTACTTCCCGCGACTGGCAAGGGAAGCTTTATATGCCGCCTCATAATCACCAAGCTCTTCCCACTTTATAACAGTCTGCCTCAGGCTGAATGAAAACTTCGATCCTAACCCATATTTACTCTCGACCTGAAGCTCTGATCCCATCATCTCAAGAAGGCGCTTCGTTATGCTCATTCCAAGACCGGTGCCTTCAACATTGCGGTTTCGCTTCTCCTCAATCCGATCGAACTCAGAGAAGAGTTTCTTCATATCCTCCTCTTTTATGCCTATTCCGGTGTCCTTTACGGCGACATCAAGCAATATGCAGTCCTCTTCATCGGGTATCTTCTCGTAATCGATGCATAGCGTGACCCTGCCCTTTTCCGTATATTTTACGGCATTTGTCAGGATATTTGTTACAATCTGTTTGATCCTTACTTCATCACCGTGAAGGAGTTTGGGAACCTCCCTGCTGATCTCGAATTCAAGTTTGAGTCCCTTTGCGTCGGCTTTCGTCTGGATCATGTTCACAAGATCGTTGATGACGGAGGAAAGATCGTAATCGACAGGAATGATCTCCATCTTACCAGCCTCGATCTTGGAGAAGTCCAGTATATCATTTATAAGTCCGAGCAGGGTCGATCCCGCTGACCTGATGTTCTCTGAATATCCGAGAATATTCTTGTCATCGCTCTCACGAAGGATCATCTCGTTCATACCGAGCACGGCATTTATGGGGGTCCTGATCTCATGGGACATATTTGATAGGAATGCTGATTTGGCTTCACTTGCGGCAACCGCACGCTCTGACGCATCTATAAGTCTTTCTCTCTCTCTTCTTTCTTTGTCTATATCCTCCGTTACCCATAGAATACGAGCGATCTTTCCATCATCTCCTCTTTTGGATACGATGATACGTCCGCGTTTCCATTCCTTGTTTGGATTCATAACCTCCTTTGTCCATATATCCGTATCACGCATCCTTTCATTGATAGTATTTAGATTGGTCGTCTCTAAAAGATCTTCATCTATGCATGATGGATCTATTGTTTTTTGGACCATGACGTTAACTATCTGCTGAAGATCCATCTGTTTATTATCGACTATCTTCTCAGCGGACATATAACCGGCACGGAGCTCACGATAAACATTATTTTCAAGGTCGAGTTCGTGCATCGAATTGTAAATATTTGCAAGGGTAGAAATGATCTCCATCTGCTCCCTGTTCTCCTGCTCTATCCTCTCTTTTAACTCTTTTGCGTGATTAAGATCGATCAACACAAACACATATAGCATTACACATGTAGCGACAATAAAAATGTCGGTTATGGACAACCCATATATAAAAAATTGTATAATAGAACCGGCAAAAGGAGATATCGTGAACAGAAGGAGTGATATCCTGATGTCTTTGTTAATCTTCTTATAATACTGACATATTACTGTCATTAGTATTACAAGAACAACCAAGGGGATGACATAGCATACCACGAAAGCCCATGATCGATGATACAGGTTCTGCTCATCGATCACATAATAATATTTGCCGAAGATGTTTCCGACTATAAGGATCTCACCTATACCGGCAAGAACATAGACCAATTTCAGGCGTCCGGGAGTCTTTTTCAGTCCGACATCATTCTTCAGGATATCATGAATATAATATGTAAGTCCGATCATGAGGATCGGCATCATCGCAAAGGTCATGAAATTGCCGACTCGCACCATCCAATAGCCAAGTTCGCTCATATCCCCCCGGTAGATATATGAAAACCTCTCAAATATGAGCAGGATCATCCCCCCGATTTCCAATATGATAAGTGCGGCTTTTCTGCCTTTTCCCAAAGAATTAGTCAGAAAGACAAAAAACGCCGTTATGGCACAGACACTGCTTAGCGAAAGCATTATATCTGTCTGATGTTTTATAAGAAAATCAAGCATGATCCTATCTCCCTTTCGGCGATATTGTTCCCGGGCAGCCGGTATCCCGTATATTAGTCTGAACGGCAAGATAATCTATCTTAACAAATGTGTCTATATACATTATATATCCCGATGGCAATCGGGCCCTCCGGCTGAGCCGTTGACCTCCAGGTATAAGGAAATCACCCCGCATTCTGAGCATTCTTTACCTGCTGATACTTCTCGTATGCCGGTCTGTAGGTAGATTCTATTAACCCCTCAAACATTTCCGGGGGGTAATTTGACATATCCGCGACTTCGCTCGTAGACCCGCCGACCTGAATCTTAACCCCGTATTTCTTCTGTGTATAAAAGTCCATGATACTTCCCATGTTAGTAAACGCGTACGAATACGCATCTTCAAGCGGCATCGACTTCAGCATTGTATCTCCGGGAATCCCCGCATTGCTGATCGGCTGGGCACCCAGCAAGCGCAGCTGCAGATCCATAAAGCGATCCATGTTTTCCCATAAGCCATCTAAATAGGGGCAGTCCTTTCCCTCCACAAGTCCCTCTTTCAGCTGTTCCGGCGTGGGGAGCTTCAAGTAGTCATCGCTGAAACACGTTCTGAATTCCTGGGTAAGCATATCCGTCAGCAGCTGTTTGGATTCCTCTTTTGCATTCTGCATATCATTCAATACAGCCTGTTTTTGTGCTTCCGCCCCTGTTTCAAGCGTTTCCATAGCAGCAACAGTCGATGGCGGTCCCACAACAAGCCGCTGTATATGACGCATGACCTTCAGATTCCAGAGATGCGCCTCCTGATCCTCCTTGCTGATGGGATTCCAGTCCTTGTCAAAATGCGCCGGATGAAGCAGCATGGAGCAGATCCGGGTTATATCGAAGGCGGGGCCAAGCTTCTTATAGGCCGCGTCATAGATATAACGGTATTCCGGGTGCTCTGCGACCTGACCCGACTGCTGGAGGATCTTATATTTCTCATAGGCGTTCTCATCAAATACCGTGATCCCCCTCCCCGCTGCCTCCTTTTTCATGGCCTGGTAATCCTTGGGCACACGCTTCCTGTTTTGTGTTTCATAGATCTTATCGCGGATCTTCTTTTGCTCGATGTATTTGTTGTAAGAATACTCATACGAATTGACGTGTTCCTCAAGTAATTCTTTCGTTTCTTCCTGTTCATCCTTGTCCAGATCCTTCAGCTTTGGAACATGATCCTGTAATACCGTATACGAGGAGCCATCTAAGGCATGATCCCCTGTCACACATTTAGTGAAATGAAAGTTGAGGTACGTGGACATCTGGTTTCTCCAGTGGAACACCAGATCCGCATCGGTATAGTTGTGGATCGTTTCCTTATATTTCGGCGATTTGTCAAGATTACCTATCGCAACATTATTCATCCGAAATTCCATAAATGCAGCCGGATTTTCCTTGAAAACACCGATGCTTCCTTTTTCCTTCAATTCCTGCGGCGTGGGAACCGGAAGATTTTCGTTTCTCCGATAGGCTTCCAGCACCATCATCTTGCTTTCCGTCTCTCTTTCGGGATCCCGCAAAGCATCAAACCACTTTTGATTCCATTCCTGTTTTTGCTGTTCCGCTTTGTTAATGGGTTTCCCCTGCTGATCCTTGTACACCACGTTGGTAACAGAAAGCAGCATATCCGCCCTATCACTATCATGTGTTCCAAAGCAGTTTTTTTCATTTACCTCTTTGTTCAGTTTTTGTATCTTCGGATCAGCATTCCCGCCCGCCATCGCCCTGCACTGCAGGTGGAGTCGGACATCCTCTTCGGTCAGATCCTTCCGGCCGCTCTCTTTCGAAAGCTCTTCCTTCTTCTTCGCCAGGAATGCCGGATCATTAAGCCCCTGCTTCTCCTCCCATTTGGCCACCGCTCCGTACTTTCTCAGATCCTTCTCCGCTGCGGCCATCTCCTTCAAAAGGCCCATTTCGATCTTGTCAAAGTCCTTGGATTTCCCCTGATGAAGATGCTTTGCCTGGTCATAAAGCACAGTGAGGCAAGAAAGCTTTGCCTTGGCGATGCGGTAGTTCTCGTTCTTTTCCGAAGTGGCCTTTACCTTTGCGGCCGCGATCATGCCCTCCATGCGGATCCGCATGACCTCATTCCGGTACTTATACTCCTGAAGCGGGCTCGGAGGCTTATAGCCCTTTTTTGTCTTATCCTTTTCATGCTTTTCTTCCAGTTTTTTCGCCTTTTCAAAGCTCTCTGCCGCCTTCAGCGCCGCTTTTTTTCGCTTCTTCGCATCAACCTTCCCATACTTATGCTTGGCGGCAAACGCCTTCAGTTTTCCGTTTTTGTCGTCCGCCAGGGCGCGGTAACGCTGTGCCTTTGCCTCCATATATTTGGAGTCCGCAAAATAATAGTCCGTGCGCTCTTTAAAGCTGGTCTGCTGCATCCTAAGCTGAAGGTTCATCCTGATATTCTCTGTCGCCAGCTCCGGTGCTTCCGGATTGTCACCAAGTCCCCGTTCCCGCTGCTCCTTATAGGCATAGCCATCGATATGCTCCTGCAGGAAGCCTTCTTCCATGTTGCCGTACTGGTAGAATTCTTCCTGCGTATATCTCTGCCCGTTCTGTACAATGGAATCATCCATTTTTTTGTTTCTCTGATACTGTTCAAACTGTCCCATAAGGTACCTCCTCTTACATTACGGTTTCATAGATCGGTTTACGGTCTGCTTCCGGAAAGAGCTTCTTCGCGATCGCTTCCGCCTCCGGCGTCATCAGATCAAATGAGATCGATTTCTGTTTGTAGTTCTTTTTCAGGCCGCTGGCCGCCGCCTTCAGGATCGTCATCAGCGCCACGGGGTCTTTGGAATGCAGATAAGACAGCAGAAGATCACCGTTTGGCGCTTTCTCCACCAGCATAAAGGCCAGGGGTTTTCCTTCCGACTCCACCGCCTTGCATAGGCTCTGCACGCAGGAGTTCCGGAAACTCTCTTCATCCAGGATCTGCAGATGATCCGCGGACAGATCCAGCATGGCTTTCCTTAAATCATCATCTGCGTCCCAGAAATTGAAGGCCGCATAGGAAAGCTTCGCCTCTCCTTTGATCATTTCGTCATTGTAGAAATCGCCGGCTTTGATCTCCACCCTGTCGTGGGAATAATCCGTCTCCGCGAAGAACTCCGTGTCATCCAGAGAAAGAAAGAACTCATAGAGCCCGCTGTCTTCCGCGCCGTCATACTGTGCCACAACGGGGCAGAAGCCAATCTCGGTCACCATGTTTCTGAGCTCCCGCATCAGGGCCCGTCCCACGCCCTGCTTTCTTGCCGACTCCGCCACATAAAGCCATGTGATCTCTGCCTGATCGATCTCATGGATCAGAGATATGGCCCCGAGAACCGCACCTGTATCATCCGCGGCTCCGATGGTCACTGCCGGGCCTGCTGCGTCATAGTCCTCCGGCAGGACCGGGGCGAACGCCTCTGCATTTTCACTGTCAATCTTCACAAAGATCATCGTTTTCACCTCACTGTTTTTCTGTTCTGTTTCCGAAAAAAAGATCCTCGCCCTTTAAACCGGGCAGCAATTTCTTTACCAGTGCAGCCGTCTCTTTCCGTGACCTGGAGATCCGGATCACGGTCTCCGGCGGATATTTTTCCGCACCCTTTTTGATGGCGTAAGCGATCATCATTGCAAGATGCTTTTGAAAATCCGGACCCGATGCGGTCAGAAGCACCGGCTCCAGAATTCCGGATGCTCTCGCCCGGATCAAAAACAGGCCGCTGGCTTCGTCATCCGTGATGGTACAGGCAGAAACGGTTGTATCAAAAAAGTCTTTTTGCAGATATCCGAGATCCTCCAGCAGACCCTTTTTTTCATTGAACAGGCAGTTTTTGACCGCCAGGCGATATTGGATCGGCGTAAGCGTCTCCAGGCTGCAGATAAAATCCGGAATCTTTTTTAGCTTTGCAAAAAACGGGATCTTCGAAGCATCCGAAAGACTTAGAGTGATGCATTCACTCTCCTTCCGTTCTTTGGAAAAACCGGCTTTTTCACAGGAAGAAGCGCTTTTCTCGTCCTCCAGCCAGTAGAAGGACTCTTTGATCTCCTCTTCCGATACTCCTTCCTCCTGATACCGTTCCTGCATAAAGTCCAGAGAATCCCCGCTTTCCGCCTGAAGATACCGGATCCGGCTTTTGACCTCTTCATCGTCTTTTTCCGAATTGAGAAGCTCCCACACCATCACGCCGGTCGGGGTGCCATCCTCTCCCTGCATACCGTATCCCCGGAAAAACTCCCTTCGCATATCCTCCGCAAGGTCTTTTCCAAGATAGGGATCAAAGGTTTCTAAATTATCTTCACAAAGTTCCTGAATATCCGGCATTTGTTCTCCTCAGCTCCTTTTCACCCTTTGAAACAGTTTATCATAAAATGCGGCCGGCGTGCCTTCCCTTTTCATGATCATATCAATGGCCACCTGAATATCCGGGTCATCGTTTTTAGAGTTATGCTCCTGAATTGCGTCTCTGGCATCTTCTTTCATCATATGAAACGCAACCCGTTCGTTGATCTCAGCCAGCATAACAAACGTTTTTCGGTCGAACCGGATCATGATACATTTCTTCGGAAGGATCGGATTCAGAAGCTTTGAGAACGCTTCCGTATCTTCTTCCCTTCCCAGACGGAAGATCATGCCGCTTTTCAGACGGTAGCTTCCCTCAGTGATCTCCTTCTTCAGGCTGGGCAGATAAAACCGGTTATAGTATCCGGTTTCCTGATCCTGAAAGCTTGTTTCATTGATGATACCGGCATAGATACAGGTCAATCCCACGGCAAAGCCGAGCGGTACCATAGAATACGGCCATATTCCCGTAAGGAGGTAAGCAGCGATCACCGGCAGGATAAATTCCGCGATGGCAAAAAACTTCAGATCCCTCCGGGCTTTCTTCTCTTTCACGACCCTGACGGAACTGCTGATGATATAGACCAGTCTGACCACCTCACACAGGCCCTGTACGATGGTGCCATAGACTACAAGACTCATGTTCACGGTAAACAGGATCCCGGTAAACGGATTGATCAGTTCCAGTCCTACGACAATAAACATCGGGATCAGGCGTTTTACCACTCTTCGTTTCAGATCGTCCCTGCTCCGATACAGGCGGTATTCCACATAGACCAGCCACATGATCAAAGCGGCACTCAGCATCAGTTCATTGACGGTCTGAAGCAGCATACTCAAAGCGGCAGGGATATCCGCAAACAATCCTGCATAATTCAGCGCTTCGGAAACCGCCAGAACAAAGACCGCAAGCAGGAGCAGGCGGAAGAGCTTTGCTTCCACAGCATCCCGGATGATCCCTCTGCTGCAGAGAACCAGTACGCCGAGAACCAGAATGGCTGCTGCAACATCCAGATAAAATGTAACATGTATCATATCGCCGAATATCATGAGCGGCATTTCCAGATTCATTACTTCGTCATCTCCTCGATACTGATCTCGGCCACCTCATTCATGGTCCCGAGATGTGTGAACGCGATGGTGACCGCAGCGCCGAAAGCAGCCATGGAGATCTCCCCAAACACAAAGGTGATCAGAATACAGACCGCAAGCGGCATTATATACAGCCAGAGCGGGATCAGCTTCCTTTTTCCGGCAGTCCTGTATTTCCCGATCATCACGATTCCTGCAATAATGTAGGCCGCCAGGATCACATACAGGGGAATGAACAGAAATCCCCGATGATAGGCACCCTGCTCGTCCACATGGAAAATACATCCGGCAAACACATTTACAACAATCACGGCAAGCGCCAGCACCCCCGGCAGGAACAGCGGGTGAAACCCTTTTTTTCTGATTTTCTGCGCATTTTTGAATTTAAAAAGGCAGTAGTCGAGCCAGAACATGGAAAGAAGTGTAAAAGCCACATAGAAAAGAGTCATGGAAAGGATCTGAACCCATACAGCCACCGGGTTTGCATAACCGATCGTAAGATATCCTCCGATATCGGCGGCCGCCATGACCACAGTCGTGATCAGAAGCCTTAAAAACAGACGATCCGATTCACGTCCGGCCCGGCGCATGAACCTGGTCTGTCTCAGAATCCCGAATACCAGAAAAACCGCGCATACATCGATGATGATGGTTGCGTAATGCAAATGTGTGAGTTGAAACATATCATTTCATTCCTCTTTTAATGCAAATGTGTAATTTGAAACACAGCATAAATAATGCTCAGTTATCAAGTGTTATCATTTTGTTATCAAATCGCTTTTCCAAATCCCTGAAAGCCGCTTAAATACGGCATTCTTTGGACTTCGTTAATTATTCCATCTCAATATTGCCATCTATATCCATTGTCATCTGACGATTTCTGTTCTGTATATGGTATTTCTAATCTTCTTATTCTCAAAATCCTACTCTGTTTTTCGGATTTTTGCAAGCACAGGCCGACTTTTCTATTTCTTCCTGTCCTGAACCCGATCCGCAAAAAGCATAAGCCAATCTCTTTCTTTACAATAATCGTATAGATGCCTGTATACATCCGCTGAGCCAACCATACTGTTTTGCATCATGGATATCAGTTTCTGCTGATGTATCTCCCGATTAAAATAGTCGTACGTAATCTCATTCCTAAGCAGTAGCTCATTCAAAAACTGTTTTTCTTCCGTCCGCTCTGTCCGCGATTATCGAAATTTGCTTTTTGCAATGTTCGAACATGCGGTTGTAGCAGGTGTGATCAAAATAAACCCTGTGGCTAGTGTAAAGGTCGGTGGTAAACGTAACAGCGATTATGCCGAAGATGCCACAAAAACCCGCGCAGGGCATCGTAAACTAAAGATTTTTGCCACTGCCGAGAAATGCCTTCGCTCAATTAAACATAAACAAAAGGAAAACCAGGCTTTTTTCGGGGATACATATCAGAATAAAGATGGATACGTTTTTGTCCGTGAAGACGGGAAAAACTATGATCCAGACTACATTTCCGATATGTTTATAAAAGCGATGAAGGAGTTCGGGCGTCCAGAAATCACGCTCCACAAACTCCGCCACACCTGCGCCAGTCTTTTGATCGAAAAAGGGTGGGACGTGAAGTGCAAATGTCAAGGACTTTTTTCTCTGGTGGGGGTGGCAAAATCATCTTACCGCGCACACCCGTAACAGCCTTACCAAGGCTCTGCAGCAGCAGGGGATTCAAAAAGCTGTCAGTAAAACCAAGAACGAAACAGTTTTCTGGCAGGAAAGAGAGCGTGCTTTCATAACCAGCCTATGCAGGGAGCGTGGTCTGGAGATCTGCGAAAAAGGTGAAAAACGGGACAATCTGACCCTTCCCCAATATAAGGCGGTTATGGCAGAGGTGGACCGGCTGGAGAAGAAGAACAATGACTTAAGGTCGGAGCAAACGAAAATATCAGCAGAAACCGAAAAATCAAAAAAGGCTCTGGAAAACGTTCAGCATAAAATCGAAGCCGGTCAGGAAAAGATCCGGGTTCAAAAGGAGAAGAGCAGGGATTTGGGGATCCGGATCTTAGCGAAAGAAGAAGTCCGGGCGCTGCCCGAGCCCCAAACCACCTTCAGCGGTGATGTCAAGATCTCAAAAGAGCGATATCAGAGCATCCTTGCCACAGCCGGACAGGTAAGCGTAATGAAAAAGACGCTCCAGAAGCGCGAAGCAGCGCTTGAGCGGAAGGAAAAGGAACTCGCCAACCGTCAGAAGCTTCCCGTGAAGGATCAAATGGAACTTGCAAAACTCAGAAGGTTCCGGGACTCTGTCTTTCAGGTATTCAAGGATCTCCGAGAAAACAATCCGATCAAAAGGCTTTTACGCAAAGCGATGGAGGAATGCGGGCTTGTAAAAGCAGAAGCCGGAAGTGGATCTTGTATATCTGCTGAACGAAAAACCACCCGGTAATGTTGCAGAAACGCGGAGCATAACAGCCCCGCGTTTCCCTTGAAAACCTGAAATTCTGCGCCATAAATCGTTAAATTCTGGACAGATATTTTTCCCTGTCATCCTGAGGGATTTTTAAAGCATCCATGGCTTGGTCAATAGTCAATTTCAGTGAAGCCATAATATCCTTCAAATGCTTAACGGTAGTATTTAATTCCGTTTCAGCTTTTACGTCATTTCTCATATCTTCCATCACTTTACACACGGTCTGCCTCCCTTCTTCGGTTTCCTTATAATACCGAGTAATCTCTGCCATGTCCGGAATGATCATATCAGATGCTTCCGAGCAGGAAAAATCATGCATCAGCTTCCCTATTTCATCATCTCCGCGGTAGGATCCGTTCACGTACAGAATGTGTTCTCCGTCCCCAAACGGCTCTCCGGTTGCCGTGTTGATCCGCTCAACCGGGTATAACGGCATTCCCTTACCATAGATATCATTTTCTGTAATAAAGATCACGTATGTGTCCGGCAATTCATCGAATTCCTGCCCTGCGTCCAGATTTTCAATATCCAATACGCTGGAATGATATCTGGCGCGATGAGTTCCAGCGCCCTTGTCAGCTCTCTGAACTTCGATATCATAAGCCTTCTTCTGATCATCGAACCCATATGCATCTAGGCAGATTGACCTTGCGCCCACAAGCCGTTTCATGTCCGCCTGCGTTTCAATGCTTGTCAAAGTCAGGTCCGGCATCCCTGTGATGATCCGAAGCACCAACTGCGCCAGTTTGATGTTGTCTCGGAACAGACAGCGCATGAAATCATCATCGATGGGACGGAACCCCCGCAGCCTTTGAAGATCCTCCTGTCGTTCCCGCTCTTTTCTTTCTTTTTCTGATTCCAAGCAGATGGTTGTCCTTTCCTATTTCTGCTTTCATTATACTATGGTTGAGCCGGAATACAAGATACAATTCCAACTCAGGTGAAGTATTGCCTATTTCAGTTT
>JAEEGH010020722.1_pt1 | contig 13635 bp, 12 predicted proteins | sample 9134181 | NCBI WGS metagenome assembly JAEEGH01 (sample SAMN16246544, study PRJNA631951) | gut metagenome | biome: gut microbiome; feature: rumen; material: DP-attached | host: Bos | place: Iran: Karaj | collected 2018-10
AATTTCTATACCCACGATGGAAAGTATCTGGCCAAGCGGCTGATAGTCGACGATCATGTGGAGTATGAGGCGCACCACATCATTGCCAGTAGTTTTGCTGACGAGAACAAGTTGGTGTATCATGGTAAGGATGCTTTCTTCCGCTGCATCGTGAAGGCCTATGCCCAGCATAAGTCGGTGACGCTGTCGCCGGATATGATATGGCTGCTGATCAGTCAGGGCTTTGCGCGCTATGTGAATGCCCACGCCGAGACCCTGCGACCGCAGATAGTGGATCATGATGGCAAGATGAGTCTGGTGGTGGAGTCGGACAAGGATGTGCTGTCGGAAGAGGCTGACTGGCCGATGCTGATAGGTGGCTTTACCTCGCAGATAGAACGCTGGTCCCAAGGCGACGTTGCCAAAACCATCACCGCTGACTTCTCGACAACGGGACTGACGGAGCGTGTGGCCTCGCAGATCACGCTGATGGATGCAATGAAGTCGTACTTCGAATATGTGGTGATATATATGGCCTGCGGTATCCCCAGCATCACGCTGCAGGGCACGCCCGACGACTGGCGGAAGGTGATGGAAAAGGCACAAAAGCTGGGTGCATACGGTCTCGAAGAGTGGACAAAGAGTCTGGAGCCGATTCTGACGGCGTTTGTGAACACTGCCGAGGGCAGGCCCGACCAGCAATTCTGGAAGAGCATGGTGAAGCAGAATCGTCCTGACGCGATGCAGGGAGGCGCCTGCGACATGAGGGAGCCGACGGTGCTCGACGGATGGCTGCTGAAACTGTTCCCCGACGAGAACGGAAAGACACTCGACAGGGTGGCTCATACCAAGGACATGGAGTCGGAAATGGTGCGCACACCCTTTAAATACCAGGTGATAGATCGTACAACTGGTATGTTGCTCGGCGAGACGCCTATGGAGCTCTGGGCGGGATTCGTCGGTTCTCAGGAAGATGAAGGAACGAATATGGTGGTGCCGAAGATCGGATGGATGGTGCGCGTGACGGAAACCGACGAGGAGACGCTGAACCAGATGAAGAAGCTGAACGATAAAGGGGAGATTAATCTCCGCGTGAAGGAGGTGCCGGAGGTGCTGAAGAAACTGAAACGCATAGAAACGCTGAAACTGGAATTTATTGACGAAGTGACGTTGCCCGACTGGTTCTTTGACGTGAAATTCAACCGGCTCGACATCCGAGGCAAGATGTCGGAGAAGACGAGGGAAAGACTAAAGAAACGCTGGCCCAAAGCCTCGATTTATAAGGATTCGGGGAAGGATTCGGAGGTATACCGGTTCAGGCTCGAAAAAGATGTGGTTCAAATAAACAAGAATGATATTATAAAATTGTGAATGTATGAAAAAGCTATTTGTTACTTTAATCGTGATGTTGGCATTCGCCACGAATGCTGATGCACAGGGCATCTTGGGTCGATTGAAAGACCGTGCCGTGAATGCCGCCAAGAACGCTGTTGAGCGTAAAGTGGAGAACCAAGTAGATCGTGCTACCAATAATGCGGTGGACGATGCGGATGAGGGGGACAACGAGGAGGCTACTCCTGCTAAGAAGGAAAAGTCTGCAAAGGGCGAGGAAGTGAAGAGCGACTTCGTTCCCGGTACCGTTGTCATCTTCGAGGATAACCTTCAGGGCGAGCAGATGGGAGAGTTCCCTTCTAAGTGGGACTTGATCGAGAACAACGCCGAGGTCGCCAAGATGAACGGCAAGATGGCCATCAAGTTTGAGCATGGCTCCAATACGCAAATCACGCCGCTCATTAAGGACGGTAACAAGAAGTACCTGCCCGAATTCTATACCTTGGAGTTCGATTTCTTCGCCACGGGCAAGGAAGACACCAACACAGCCTACAATCTGTATTTAAACCCAACTGAAGGCGACAGAAGTAGGATTTGGTTTAGTCAGGACAGAATGGACTGGTACATCATGAAGCCGAATGGCGATGAGCTGATTGAAGGAAACAAGTCTTTGGCGGACATCATGGAACTGAACGACTGGAACCATTTCGCCCTGTCGTTCAACAAGCGCGCCTTGAAGGTTTATGTCAACGGCAAACGCATCATCAATATCCCCAACGCTAAGGCAATGGACTGGTTCTCTATCGAAACGGAGTTCTGGGAGGATCATATTGACTATATTACCAATATCCGCTTGGCTAAGGGTGGGGTAGCGCTCTATGACCGCAATGAACAATCGATGACGGCCGTTGAGAAGGCCATTGCCGAGACGGGAAAGTTCGTGACGAACAACATCCTCTTCGAGACGGGCAAGGCTACGTTGAAGCCGGAGTCGATGGCTGAGATCCAGAAGGTGGCCGACTATATGAAGAAGAACCCGAGTGCCCGCTTCGAGGTGCAGGGGCATACCGACAATCAGGGCTCTGACGCTGTGAACGATCCGCTCTCTCAGCAGCGTGCCGAGGCCGTCGTCAAGGCCCTCGAAGGTCTTGGCTGCGATCCCTTCAACATGCGTGCCGTTGGCAAGGGCTCTCACGAACCTGTTGCCGACAATAAGACCGATGCAGGAAGAGCCAAGAACCGCCGAGTGGAGTTTATAAAGAGGTAGATTTATAGAAAATATAACAAGTAAAAAGGTTATTCAAGCAATTCCCCCTGATAATAATGAGTGGGAATTGCTTTTTTTCGAAAGCTATGATTAGGATGTTTTAGGCATTCCTAGGTTATCCTATGGAATCCTATAAAAGATAGAAAAATCTTATCTAAGGTATTTTTTCGGTTTTTATTTGGCTGTTTCGAAGAAAATGACTATCTTTGCAACAGATTATTTCATCTCTCGTTTGTATCTTAAATTGTTTTATTATGGAAAAAGACTCAAAAGGAAAAGTTTTGAAGAAGGCTGTTGTTTGGAAAGACCTCTACTTCTACCGTAAGAGCGATACCATCTATCAATTGACTGTAGAATTTTGCAAGCGTTTCCTTCCTCTCCACGGCGATCGAACTGTCGACCAGATGGTGCAGGCTGCGCGTTCTGGCAAGCAGAATATTGTAGAGGGCAGCGAAGACGGACAGACCAGCTCGGAAATGGAAATTCAACTGCTGAACGTGGCTCGCGGCAGTCTTCAGGAACTTCGGGCCGACTATCACGATTATCTCAATACCCATCATCTTGTGCTTTGGACTGCTGATAGTGGGCGTCAGCAGCGGCTCCGCAATTTCTGTCACTCTCACAATGACTATAATGCGTACGCTCCGTTGGTATCGAGGATGAACGATGAAGAAATGGCCAATCTGCTTCTTACTCTCTGCCATCAGACTGACAAAATGATGTGCGCCTATATCGAGAAATTGGAGCAGCGCTTTGTGACGGAAGGTGGCATTAAAGAGCGGATGTATGCTGCCCGGACGGGCTATCGCCAGCAGCAAGATGCTTATCTGCGCTCCCTCGAAGCTGAGAATCAGCGGCTAAAAGCCGAGAACCAAGAATTAAAACAAAAAATCGAAGAACTAATGAAGAAGAGTTAGGCGAATATAGGGAAACTTAGAACTTAGGCCTGCCTAGGACATCCTAGGTGTACCTAGGGCATCCTAGGCAGGCCTAGGCTAAGTGATGAATCTAAGGGATTATTTCCTCAGTGCTGCGATGCTTTCCTTGAGGGCGGCGATCTTCTCTTCGGAGTCGCTCTGCTTTTTGCGCTCGAGGGCGACGACTGCCTCGGGAGCGTTCTGCACGAAGCGCTCATTGGAGAGCTTCTTCTGGATGCCAGCGAGGAAGCCTTCGAGGTGCTTCAACTGAGCCTCCATCTTGGCAATCTCTGCCTCGACATCGATCATGTTGCCCAGAGGCACGGCAAACTCGTCGGTGCCTACCATAAAGGCCGCAGCGGTGGCAGCCTTATCGGTAACCACGTTGATGGCGCTGAGGTTCGCCATCTTGGCAATGACGGTATTGAACTTGTCGTAGGCATTCTGACCCACCACCTGTAACTCAAGCTGCTCCTTGGGGGCGATATTCTTCGAGGAGCGCACCATGCGGACACCAGAGACAATCTGCTTCACATTCTCGATCTGTGCAGCCAGCTGGTTGTCGGCCTCGGTGGGAGCGGGCAGCTTCAGGCTGTCGCGCATAATGCTCTCGCCATCCTTGCGGTCGTAGAGATGCTGCCAGAGCTCCTCGGTGATGAACGGCATGAACGGGTGGAGCATCTTCAACTGGATCTCGAAGAACTCGAGGGTCTTGTCGTAGGTCTCGCGGTCGATAGGCTGAGCCTCACCGTTAATATAGGCGGGTTTCACCATCTCTAAGTACCAGCTTGAGAACTCGTCCCAGAAGAGCTTGTAGACGGCCATCAGGGCCTCGGAGATACGGAATTTCTTGAAGAGGTCGTCGACTTCGGCGCTGGTCTGGCGGAGCTTGGCCTCGAACCACTGAGTGGCGATATTGTTCGGATTACTCTGAGTATTCTGAGTACTCTGAGTATTCTGATCGGCGACCTTCCAACCCTTCACAAGACGGAAGGCGTTCCAGATCTTATTGTTGAAGTTGCGGCCTTGCTCGCAGAGTGCCTCGTCGAAGAGGATATCGTTACCAGCGGGGGCGGAGAGCATCATACCCATGCGCACACCGTCGGCACCGAACTTCTCGATGAGTTCGATGGGGTCGGGAGAGTTACCGAGAGATTTTGACATCTTACGGCCGAGCTTATCGCGGACGATACCCGTGAAGTAGACACTTCTGAACGGCATGTCACCCACATATTCGTAACCGGACATAATCATACGGGATACCCAGAAGAAAATGATATCCGGACCAGTCACGAGGACGTTGGTGGGATAATAGTATTTCAGTTCCTCATTTCCGGGGTTGTTGATACCGTCGAAGAGGGAGATAGGCCAGAGCCATGAGGAGAACCAGGTGTCGAGCGCATCCTCTTCCTGACGCAGGTCGGCGAGCTGGAGATTGGCGTTGCCGCTCTTCTCACGGGCGAGCTCGAGGGCCTTCTCCGGGGTCTCTGCGACGACGAAATTATCAGAATACTCGGAGTTCTCGGAGGACTCAGAGTTTTCTGAATAGAAATAGGCAGGAATGCGATGACCCCACCACAGCTGACGAGAGATACACCAGTCCTGAATGTTCTCCAACCAGTTCTTATAGGTATTCACGTACTTCTGCGGATAGAATTTCAGTTCACCGTTGAGCACTGGGGGCAGGGCGATGTCAGCAAAGTGCTTCATCTTGAGGAACCACTGGAGCGAGAGACGGGGCTCGATGGCGGTGTCGGGATTGCGCTCTGAGTAGCCCACCTTATTGACATAATCCTCGATCTTCTCCATGAGACCGGCTTCCTGCAGGTCCTTTGCAATCTGCTTGCGGCAGTCCATACGGTCCATGCCCACGTAGATGGGGCTCTGCTCGGAGATGGTGCCATCGGGGTTGAAGATGTCGATGGTCTCGAGGTTGTGGGTCTTACCCAGCATGTAGTCGTTGGTATCGTGGGCGGGTGTCACCTTCAGACAACCTGTACCAAACTCGATATCCACGTAGCGGTCTTCGATGACGGGGATGACGCGGTTCACGAGAGGCACGATGACCTTGCGGCCCTTGAGCCACTGGTTCTTCGGGTCTTTGGGGTTGATACACATGGCGGTATCGCCCATGATGGTCTCAGGGCGCGTGGTAGCCACAACGGCGTAGTAGCCTTTGGCATCGTGGTGGATGATATTGCCCTCTTTTTCTAGATTCTCTAGATTGTCTAGATTATCTAGGCCATCAACGTAATACTTCAGATGGAAAAGGTGGCTCTGCTCCTCACGATAGATGACCTCCTCGGTAGAGAGGGCGGTGAGCGCTTTCGGATCCCAGTTCACCATGCGCAGACCGCGATAGATGAGACCCTTGTTATAGAGGTCGACGAAGACCTTGATGACGCTCTGAGAGCGCTTCTCGTCCATTGTGAAGGCGGTGCGGTCCCAGTCGCAAGAAGCACCAAGACGACGCAACTGCTTGAGGATGATGCCACCGTGCTCGTCGGTCCATTCCCATGCGTGCTTTAAGAACTGCTCACGGGTGAGGTCGTGCTTCTTGATGCCTTGTTCGGCGAGTTTCTTCACCACCTTGGCCTCTGTAGCGATAGAGGCGTGGTCGGTGCCAGGTACCCAAAGGGCATTCTTGCCTTCCATACGGGCACGACGGATGAGGATATCCTGGATGGTATTGTTCAACATGTGACCCATGTGGAGCACACCGGTCACGTTGGGCGGCGGAATCACGATGGTATAGGGCTCACGTCCGTCGGGCTTACTCGAGAAAAGTTTGTGGTCCAGCCAGTACTGGTACCATTTGCCTTCGACCTCTTTCGGGTCGTATTTGCTTGCTAATTCCATATATTAATTTGTTATTTCTATGCTCTAAATGGGGTAAATCTCAAAAAATCGCTGCAAAATTATAAAAATATTATGAATTATGCATTATGAATTATGAATTATTTCGTATCTTTGCCCCAAATATTTGAAGATTATGCACTCAAAAGAAGAAAAAATGCAGGCTTTTGGGCGGTTTCTTGATGTGCTTGATGCGTTGAGAGCCAATTGTCCGTGGGATAAGAAACAGACGAACGAGAGCCTGCGTCCCAATACCATCGAGGAGACCTATGAGCTCTGCGATGCCCTCATCAAAAATGATGTGCATGACATCTGCAAGGAACTGGGCGATGTGCTGTTGCATATCTGTTTCTATGCGAAGATTGCTGAGGAAAAAGAGCAGTTTGATATGGCGGATGTCTGTAATGCACTCACGAAGAAGATGATCACCCGCCATCCGCATGTGTATCATCCCTCGCAGATTGATGCCGAGGATCCCAAGCCGCTGCCGTTTGTGCCGGAGGAACTAGACAATCCTAGAGATTCTAGAGAGTCTAGAGAATCTAAGGTGACAACCGTCAGTCAGGTCTTGGAGAACTGGGAGCAGATCAAACTGAAGGAGAAGGATGGTAACAAGAGTGTGCTCTCGGGGGTTCCTGAGGCGCTGCCCAGTATCATCAAGGCCTATAGGATTCAGGACAAGGCCCGTAATGTGGGTTTCGACTGGGAGGACCGTCGGGATGTGTGGAAGAAGGTGCGTGAGGAGATTGATGAACTCGAGGCAGAATTGGAGCGCGACGACAAAGAACGTTCGACGAAAGAACTGGGCGATTTCCTCTTTGCGGTGATCAATGCCGCCCGTCTCTATAAGCTGAATCCCGACAATGCCTTGGAGATGACCAACCGTAAGTTTATCGACCGTTTTAACTATATCGAGGCGCATAGTATCAAAATTGGTAAGCCGCTGAAAGATATGACGTTAGAAGAAATGGATAAACTTTGGAATGAAGCAAAGGCGATGGAAAGATGTAAGATGGAAGAAGGCTGATGTAAGAAGTAACAAAAGGAAAGATATATGAGAAAGATTATGTTTTTTATGGCAGCGGCCAGTATGACCATCATGATGAGTTGTGGTGGTAAAGGCGGCCAGCAGGTGGTGGCTTCGCAGCAAGAAGACACGGCGGCCATTAATTCTATTCCAAGAGACAAGACCTTGTATGGTCTTTGTGGTGAGGGTACGGCTATGAACACCCTTCAGTTGTTACGCGACAACGGCGACACGCTGGTGTTGAGCATTACCAACGCGATGGAGGCTGGTCAGGTGTTTGGTGGTCTGCAGGTGGGCGACCGTATCGCTGTGTATGCCAACGACAACAATTCGGAGGCCATCATCGTGATCAACCAGAATGCGCTGTTGGGCGATTGGGTGATGCCTAATCCCATCGATGGCAGCTCGGAGGTCGGCATCCGTATCAAGGAAGGCGGTGTGGCTGAAAGCATCGACCAGAGCAGCATCATCTACAAGACTTGGAAGCTCTTCAACGGTCGTTTAGAGATTCTCTCCCAGCGCGATGGCGGTGGCGACGAGGAAGAGCTCAACCTGTATGAAATTGTGAAACTGGGTGCAGACTCGCTGGTCTATCGTACGCTGAACAAGCCCAGAGAGGAAATGGAAACCTTTGAGTACAGCCGTTGGAAAGAGCCTGAGCAGATGGATCTGCACGGCTTGCAGCTTGAGGACGCTGCCGATGAGTTCCACCTGTAATTTTAATCGTTAGCAGACATTAGTTTGGAACCGTTTAAAGTGCATATCTTAGGGTGTGGAAGTGCGCTTCCTACCCTTCGTCATAACGCCTCCTCGCAAGTGGTCGAGGTGAGGGGGAAGATGTTTATGCTCGACTGTGCCGAGGGTACGCAGATGCAGCTGAGGCGCAGTAAGATCCGCTTCACGAAATTGAGTCATGTGTTTATCACCCATCTGCACGGCGATCACTGCTTTGGACTGATCGGCATGATCTCCACCTTCGGACTCGTAGGACGAACAGCCCCGTTACATGTATATGGTCCGAAGGAATTGGGTCCCATCCTCGATGGGCAGATCAGTTTCTTTACCCACGATCTGGGTTTCGAGGTGAAGTTCTATCCCGTCGACCCCACCCAGCATCAGGTGGTCTATCACGACCGTAGTGTGGAAGTGTGGTCGATACCTTTGCAGCACCGTATGCCCTGTTGCGGCTATCTCATCCGCGAGAAGGCTACGCAGCCTCATATTCGTCCGGAGATGATGCAGTTCTACGATATTCCCATCAGTCAGCGGAACAATATCAAGAACGGTGCTGATTGGGTGACGCCAGAGGGTGAGATTATCGCCAACGAACGGTTGGTGACACCCGCTGACCCTGTGCGAAGCTATGCTTATTGCAGTGATACCCGCTATCTTGACGATCTGTGGCAGTTAGTGGAAGGCGTGGATACACTCTACCACGAGAGTACATACGGCGACGACCACCTTCCGCAGGCTGAGAAATATTGTCATACCACCGCCCGACAGGCGGCGATGGTGGCACAAAAGGCGAGGGTGGGGAAGCTGCTGTTAGGACACTACAGTTCGAGGTATGAGGACGAGACCGTATTGCTCAAAGAAGCCAAGGAAGTGTACGAGAATTGCTATTTGACGAACGAAATGGACGTGTTTGACGTGTAATTTTGGGGGTTAAATGCATTTTTCTTAAGAAAAATTTTGTAGTTTCGCCAAAAAACACTATCTTTGCAACAACTATAGACGTATGCGTATGCGAAAGAATCTACTTATAATCTCAATGATGGCATTTCTTGCCGTTCCAGTAGCCGCCTCCACAACGATGGTGATGGAGCGTGGTGTAGCCGAGATGATCGACGAGCCCATCACCCTGACGATTGACGGAAATGCCGTTACCGTAAGCGGTGCACAGGGCCAGAAACTCATCGTGGTCTCGCTCACAGGTAGGCAAGTTGCAGAGTATCAAATCGATAGCCCTGCCCAGCGTATTGAACTTAATTTGACCAAAGGGTGTTATGTTCTCAAGGTTGGCAACGTAGTGCGCAAGGTTTCCATTCATTAGCATCTACGCTACTGATGACCTGCGCACTGCTGGTTTCCTGTTCTACGGGAGACCGCGTGCCATCTGAGGCTGACCTCTCTACATTTGGTCAATATGTGAATGCTTTGGATACTGTTCGGTTGGAACAGAGTCTGAAGCATATTTTATCGGAAGACACATCGCATTGGGCGTTTGATCAGGCTGTGAAGAAACGCTATGCAGAACTCGCAAAGTTTCAGGATACCCCGATCTGGTATTCCAGGATGGGTGTGATTGGCGAGGCCGACACGATGCTGGACTATCTGCGTCGTGAACTGCCACAGAGCGGTCTCGATACCACCGCCTTCTTCCTTCCGGAGATTGCCGAGGACTTGGGTATCGTGAGAGCGCTTGCCTTCGACTCCGTGGGGCAGAATATCAACGACTTGCTCCCACGACTCGACTATCACCTTTCGAAGGCTTATGTACGCTATGCCGTGGGACAGCGTTATGGTTTTACACGACCCACCCGACTATTGAACAAACTCTACAAGAAAGCCGACAGCGATGAGTTCGCCAAACTCTTCGACGAGGAAGTGAAGGAGCCGGATTATGACGAGGCCATCGCCCGCTTGTCGTCAGACGGACGACTCGACTATCTGATGACGTCGACACCGCAGCACTCATTGTATAAGCGTCTGCAGCAGGCTCTCTCTACAGCGACGGCCAAGGACGCCCGCAGACGACTGGCAGTCAATATGGAACGCTGCCGCTGGCAGATGAGTCGTCCCGATGACAATGAGAAAGCGGTATTGGTGAATATCCCAGCCCAGCAACTGTGGGCCGTAGGCGGTGACTCGGTGCTCGATATGCGTATCTGTTGTGGTGCTACTACGACGAAGAGTCCGCTGCTGCATAGCACCATCAGTCATATCCAGGTGAATCCCGACTGGATCATTCCCCATAATATCGTGAAGTCGGACATCGTGCACCATGCTGGCGACTCGGCCTACTTCGCCCGTCATCACTACTATATTGTGGAACGGGCTACTGGCGACAGTCTCGATCCTGCGGAGGTGACACAGTCGGAGATCGCATCGGGTTCGCTTCGCGTAGGACAGCGTGGTGGACCGGGTAATAGTCTCGGACGCATCGTGTTCCGCTTTAGCAACAACTTCTCCGTCTACCTGCACGATACCAATAACCGCGGTGCCTTCCAGCGAGAGAAACGTACCTTGTCGCATGGCTGTATCCGTGTGGAGAAACCCTTCGACCTGGCATGCTTCCTGCTGCCCGAGATGGACGAGTGGGAACAGGACCGGCTGCGTATCTCGATGGACCTCCAACCGCAGACGGATCGTGGGAAGGACTATATGGAAGAACATGCGGAAGAACCAAGGCCTCATCGGCTGATGACCTATCACGAAGTGTCGCCTCGCGTGCCCGTGTACATTATTTATTATACTGCTTATCCGAATCCGGCCACAGGCATCATGCAAACGTGGCCCGATCTATACGGTTATGATCAGGCAATAGCGTCGGCCATCGACGGTTTCCTGCCGAAGTGAGTTCTAACAGAGAGTGCAAATGGATAAATACGACGATCAACAGATCAAGCAGTTGCTGATGAAGGCGGAGACCCAGCACAAGGGTTTCGAGCTGCTTGTGAAACAATATAGCGAACAGCTGTATTGGCAGGTGCGACGTATCGTGATGACGCACGAAGATGCCAATGATGTTCTGCAGAATGCCTTCATCAAAGCCTGGAACGGCTTGGAGTCGTTTCATGGCGACGCGAAGATCTTTACCTGGATTTCGAGGATTGCCATCAATGAGAGCATCGATTTTGTGCGCCGTCAGAAGAATCTCTCTATGGTCAGTGCCGACGATGAGGATGCGCACGTGGCCAATACGCTAATGGCAGACGACTATTTCGATGGCAACGAGACGGAGGCATTGCTGCAGGAAGCCATCGCCTCACTGCCGGAAGTGCAGCGTACCGTGTTCACCCTGCGCTACTTCGACGAGATGAAATACAGCGAGATGAGTCAACGGCTGAAGACCTCGGAAGGCAGTCTGAAAGCCTCGTATCACATCGCTGTAAAAAAGATATCTGAATTTTTTAAGTCACATGATTAAACCTTTTAGAAAAATAAACGTCAATATAGTATGATGGAAGAAAAATATCTCATAGAAAAGGTCGGCAAGGAGAATCCGTTCAGGGTTCCCGAGGGCTATTTCGACACGCTCAGCAGTCAGATTATGGCAAAAGTAGAAGCAGAGGGTGTCGCGCCCAGAGACATTAAGACAGGCAAGGAGAAACGCGCTAAAGTGGTGTGGCTCAGGCCTGTACTTTATGCTGCTGCCAGTGTGTGTGCATTGTTCATCAGTGTTGTGGCCTATCAGTCTCACTCAGACCAAGGCGTCGCAGCACCCACTCAGACTGTTGTGGCTGATAATCAAATGTTGATGGATGACTATTTTGAGGAGGCCGCAGACTACGTGATGCTTGACAATCAGGATATCTATGCCTGTCTGTCATCAGATTATTAAATGATGTTAAAATGAGACGATTGGTAATTGGTCTTTTTTGCTTAGCAGCTACACTTGGTGTTTTTGCTGACGGTCCTTGGGGACAATACCCGCAAGGCGGATTCCCCCGCCAAGGTTTCCCGCAGTTCCAGCAGCAGAACGGCCAGCAACAGCAGCAGAGATTCTCTCCGGAGAAATATCAGGCTGATCTGGAGCAGTACATCACCAAGGAGGCATGTCTCACGCCACAGGAGGCTTCCGCTTTCTTCCCCCTCTTCAGGGAGATGCAGAAGAAGCAGCGTGCGCTCTATAACAAGATGCGTGAGGACGTGAGGATCAAACCTACTGACGAGGCTGCCTGTAAGAAGATGATCCAGAAGCGCGATCAGGTGGAGCTGGAGCTGAAGAGCATCCAACAGACCTATCACAACAAGTTCTTTAGTGTGATGTCGCCCTCAAAGGTGTTTGATGTCATCAAGGCCGAGGATCAGTATCATCGCGGACTGCTCAGGAATATGGGCAGAGGCCCGATGGGAGGAATGGGTGCGCCAATGGGCGGCTTCGCGCCTCGTGGTCAAGGACAGCAAAGAGGCCAAGGCCAGCAGAAAGGCCAGCCGAACACCAAGAAGTAGAAGAATTAGAATGGAAAATGTGAGTACCGTTGCTCTATGATGGAGCAGCGGTATTCTTTTTATTCCAGTTTAGAGCCGTCGAGAAGTTTCGGACAGAGGGGCTCCAGTTCGCATTTGTCGCAATGGGGCTTGCGCGAGGTGCAGACATACCGGCCGTGCAGCAACAGCCAGTGATGGGCATCGGGGATATCGGCTTCGGGAATATGTTTCGTCAGCGCCATCTCCACCTTATAGGGCGTGTTGTCGCGCTTGCTCACGAGCCCTAAGCGATGGGCGACGCGGAACACGTGGGTATCGACAGCCAGCGCGGATTTCCCAAAGGCCACACTCTGAATCACGTTGGCGGTCTTTCGGCCCACACCAGGCAGATCTAACAGCAGGTTCATGTCTGATGGTACTTCGCCGTCATGCTTCTCCACCAAAGCTCTCGCCATCTTTACAAGATGCTCCGCCTTTGCGTTGGGGTAGGAGACACTGCGGATATATTCCAGCACATCCTCCGGCTCCGCCTTTGCCATCGTCTTGGCATCGGGATAGTGACGGAACAGTTCTGGCGTCACCTGATTGATGCGCTTGTCGGTGCATTGCGCACTCAAAATGACGGCCACGAGCAGCTGGAACACGCTGCCGAACTCGAGTTCTGTATTCACGTTGGGCATCTCCTTGCGGAAATGCGCTAAGATCTTTTGGTATCGCTCTTCTTTCTTCATTGCGAGGGCAAAGATACAAAAAAGTGAGCGAAATTCCAAAAATATTTGGGGATAACGGAAAAAATGTGTATCTTTGTAGCCTGATTTATAACCTATAGCAATAATCTCGATTACTAATATAACCAAGTATATGAGAAGAATAATTTTGTCGATTGCTTGTCTGGCAGCTTTTCAGAGCTTTGCTGCTGACAAGACACCCGTGTGGAAAGACCCCAATGTGAATCAGTTGAATCGTGAGCAGAGACATGCCGCTTTCTTTGCTTTCGAGAGTGAAGACCTCGCCAAACAAGGCGACAAGACGAAATCGTCGCGCTATCTCTCGATGGAGGGCATGTGGAAATTCAACTTCGTGAAGAACCATCAGGATACCCC
>JAEEGH010020726.1_pt1 | contig 13634 bp, 10 predicted proteins | sample 9134181 | NCBI WGS metagenome assembly JAEEGH01 (sample SAMN16246544, study PRJNA631951) | gut metagenome | biome: gut microbiome; feature: rumen; material: DP-attached | host: Bos | place: Iran: Karaj | collected 2018-10
TTTAATTGTAGATACATCCATATCTCCATCTATAGTTAAAGCATAAGTTCTAGGTATAGGTGTAGCACTCATATATAATACATCTGGTCTAATACCTTTATTTTGAAGATTTGCACGTTGATGAACTCCAAAACGATGTTGCTCATCTGTTACTACTAAACCTAAATTATTATATGTTACATCATCTTGTATTAAAGCATGTGTACCAATAACAATATTTATAGTTCCATTTTCTAATCATTAATATATGGCAGTTTTTTTTTTTTTAGATGTACTTCCAGTTAGAAGAACTGCTTTAATTTCTTTTTCTTTTCCTAAGAATTTAACAAAATTATTATAATGTTGAGTTGCCAATATTTCAGTTGGAGCCATTAAAGCTCCTTGATATCCTGAATAATAATTGGCGATTAAAGCAAGAAAAGATACAATAGTTTTTCCACTACCTACATCTCCTTGTAGTAATCTATTCATTCTTGTACTATCTTTTAAATCTTTTAATATTTCTTTTATAACTTTATTTTGATCATTAGTTAATGTGAATGGCAATTTTTCTATAAATTTATTTAATTTTGTTTCATCAATATCTCTTTTTAATCCACTTTCTTCTTGTTTCTTTTGATTTTTTAAATAATTAATTTTAAACATGAAATTAAATAATTCTTCATATTTTAATCTTATTGTGACATCTTTTAATTTTTCTTTTGTACTTGGATTATGAATTATATTTAGTGATGTTTTTTTATTTAAAAAATTATATTTTTCTCTTAAATATTCTGGAATATAATCTCTAATAGTATTTCCATATTCTAATAAGGCCATATTAATATATGATGACAATGTCTTATTACTTAATCCACTCGTACTATGATAAACTGGTTCTATTCTATCTGTATCTGATAGACCTCCCATTTTTATCTCATTTGCGGTAATAATATTCTTTGTTTTATCTAATTTACCTATTACTGTGATTATTGTACCGATAGTTAATTGATTCTTTAAAAATGCTCTATTAAATATAGATACACCAACTACTCCACTTGGAGTTACTAATCTAAAATTCATTTTATTTAATCCAACTTTAAATCTCATTAAAATTGGTACACTTTCTACTCTTCCGTCTATTATAATTTTGTCACCATCATCTATTTCTTGTAGATTTCCTCTAGTAAGAACTTCATATCTAAAGGGATAGTGAGTTACTAAGTCTTCTATAGTGTTAATGCCTAATTTTTTTAATTTTTCTAAGCCTTTTGTGCCTACGCCTCTAACATCTTTTAACTCTGCCAATTCACACCACTCCTCGCCGCTTATTATAGCATATTTAAAAGAAAATTTAAAGTTAAAAAAAGTTAATTTTTTTGTTGACAAATCAACACTTTTAGTTTAGGATAGAAAGCACCAATTCGACATTAGGCGAATTGGTCGCTAGTATCACACTAGCCAACCCCTTTTTATTCTTTTTGGAGGCTACCCTCAGGGGGTGTAGCCTCTCAATATAATAATAAGAAGATATGTTTGTCGAATTGCATATCTTCTTTTTTTTGTTTAAAAAAAGATTAGTAATTACTAATCTTTTTCTATTAATGATTCATAATATTCTAATCTTTTTTCTGAGTCTTTTTTATTTTCTTCAAATATTTCTTTACTATTTTTATTTATTTTTGTTAAAGATAAATATCTATTCTCTCCTAATAAGAAATCTTCATACCCTGAGAAATCTGATTTAGAATCTATTTTAAATTCATCAGTACTTGGATTATAGTGGAATAATGGGAAGTAACCTGAAGCTGTTGCTTCTTTTTCTTCATTAATAGAATTTTTCATTCCCTTAATAATTCCTTGAGCTATACATGGAGCATAAGCAATTATAATACTTGGTCCATTATAAGCCTCCGCTTCTTTTAACACTTTTATTGCATGATTTGGATTAGCTCCAAGTGATATAGTACCAACATAAACATGTGAATAATTAAGTGCCATTCTAGCTAAATCTTTCTTTTGAGAAAGTTTACCAGTAGAAGCAAATTTAGCTATCGCTCCAACACGAGTTGATTTAGATGATTGTCCTCCAGTATTTGAATAAACTTCAGTATCTAAAACTAAAATATTAACATTTTCACTATTAGATAGAACATGATCTATTCCATTATATCCAATATCGTATGCCCAACCGTCTCCTCCAATCATCCAGAAACTACGAGGTGCAATATAGTCTTTTAATTCTTTTAATCCTTCAATCTTAGTCTCATCAATTACTTCAAGTAATGCATTCGCAGTATCTTCAGTAATATCATTAACATAGTCTTTATAAATAGCTTTTTCACTCTTACGAACTTTATCCATATTCTCTGAAATTAATGCTTTAATTCTATCTTTATAAGCATTATCAGCTATCTTCATACCATAACCATATTCAGCATTATCTTCGAATAAAGAGTTTGCCCATGGTAGATTATATGGCATAGATGGAACACTCGCTCCATAGATAGATGAACATCCAGTCGCATTCGCAACTACCATATTCTTTCCAAATAATTGAGTAACTAATTTGATATATGGAGTTTCTCCACATCCAGCACAAGCTCCACTATATTGGAATTTAGGTCTTACGAATTGTGATCCCTTAACTGTATTAGTACTCATTACATTTTCTTTATCACTAACTTCATCATATAAGTAATTAGCTTCTTCTCTCTTCTTATCTTCAATTAATTCTTTTTTCATCTTCATAACTAAAGCTTTAGCTCCTGCTTTACCAGGACATACTTCAGCACAAGATCCACAACCAGTACAATCAGCTAAACTTATACCAATTATAAATTTATATATATTATCACCAATTTTAATATCTCTTAAGTTTCTAACCACTTCAACAGGAGCATCCATTACTTCTTTTTCATTTAGTAAGAATGGTCTAATTGCCCCATGTGGACAAACTAATGAACATAAATTACATTGTAGACAGTTATCTGCATTATAACTTGGACTCATCTCTGCAGTATTTGGTTTATCAAATTTAGAAGTATCAGGATCTACTCCACCATCAGCATTCTTAACAAAACTACTTACAGGCAAATTCTCTCCTTCTAAATCATTAATAGTTTCAAATACACTCTTATTTCTAGGTATTTCATCCACAAAGTCTACATAAGGTAATTTTACTTGTACTAAAGCATCTAATGCTGAATCTATAGCTTTAATATTCTTTTCAACAACATTTCCACCTTTATTACCAAATTTACCTTTCAAATTATCTTTTATCTTTGTTACTGCAAAATCAAACGGAACAATCTTTCCTAATTTGAAAATAATAACTTCCATAATAGTACTTATCTTACCAGGAATACCAGCTTCATCTGAAATCTTTTGTCCATCAATTATATATAATTTAATATTTTTACTCTTTAATATATTCTTATCATGAGTAGACATTACTTTTAATAATTCATCTCCACTCATACTAGTATTAACTATAAACATACCATCTTTTTTAATAGTATCTAACATTCTTAATTTATTTAAATAAGAATCCTTAGTACATACAACTACTGATGGTTGAGTAACATAATAACTTGAACTTATTGGTTTCTTACCAAATCTTAAATTAGATATTGTCTTTCCTCCACTCTTACGAGAATCATATCTAAAATATCCTTGTACATAAGCATTAGTATTATCACCAGTAATCTTTAATAAGTCTTTAGAAGCACTTATCATACCATCTGATCCATAACCATATATTAAGAATTCTACATCATCACTAGGTAATACAAAATTAGGATCATAATTAATACTTAAATGAGTAATATCATCTTCAATACCTACAGTAAAGTTATGATGAACATCTCTTGTATCTAGGAAATCAAATACTCCTTTAATCATAGCTGGAGTTGTATTCTTAGAAGATAATCCATATCTTCCTCCATATACATTAACTCTTCTATCTACATTTCTAACTATATTTTGAACATCTAAGTATAGAGGTTCTCCTAAAGAACCAGCTTCTTTAGTTCTATCAAGAACAGCTATCTTCTTAACTGTCTTAGGTAATGCTTTTAAGAAATATTTTTCACTGAAAGGTCTATATAAATGTACTTCAATTAATCCTACATGTTCACCTTTCTTATTTAAATAATCTACTACTTCTTTAATAGTTTCACATACAGAACCCATCGCTACAATTACTTTATTAGCTGTATTACTTCCATAATAATTAAATGGTTCATAATCTTTACCAGTAATCTTATTGATTTGCTTCATATAATCATTAACTATATCAGGTACTTTATCATAATAAGGATTTCTTACTTCAACTTGTTGGAAATAAATATCTTCTCCTTGATTAGTACCATAGATTCTAGGTTTATTAGGATTCAATCCTCTCTTTCTAAAATCAGCTAATGCTTTTTGATCTATTAAAGTTTTTATTTTATTTGTATCTATTAATTCTACTTTATTAATCTCATGTGATGTTCTAAATCCATCGAAAAAGTTTACAAATGGAACGCTTCCTTTTATCGCAGCTAAATGTGCAACAGCTGTTAAGTCCATTACTTGTTGAACAGAACTCTCAGCTAACATTGCAAAACCAGTTTGTCTAACAGCATAAATATCTTGATGGTCTCCAAAGATTGATAGCGCATGAGATGCTAAAGAACGTGCTGAAACGTTAATTACACCTGGTAATAATTCTCCTGCTATCTTATACATATTTGGAATCATCAATAATAATCCTTGTGAAGCTGTATAAGTAGTAGTTAAAGCACCAGCTCTAAGCGAACCATGAACCATACCAGCAGCACCTGCTTCTGATTCCATTTCTACTACTCTAGGTTTCGTTCCAAAATAATTAAGCTTGTTTTCTCCACTCCATTTATCAGTAACTTCTGCCATAGGTGATGCAGGAGTAATTGGATATATTCCAGCTACTTCTGTAAAGTTATAAGACACATAAGCACAAGCTTCATTTCCATCCATAATTTTTTTCATATAAACATCATCCTCCAATTATAATTATATCACGTTTTATAAAAACAAAAAACTCTAATCACTTAGAGTCTTTGTCTTATTTGTAAAGTAAATATCCAACTATACAATCAAATTCATAGTTAGAACCATTAACTGTACCACTAAGTCCTTTAAGATAGAAATCAGTATTTTTATTAATATGAATTAAAGCATGTTTACTAACATATTTATTAAATTCCTCATCACTATGATATTTAGCATATTCTCCATAAGCAGTAAAATCACGGAATACACCATCTTCTAAAACAACATAATTAGTACCATTAGTATCAACATATTTTAAAGTTTTATATTCACTAATATCAATTGTAAATTTATCTTGTAACGCAGAAAAACTATAATATTCATCATCAATTTCATGATATGCCTCTATTTTATCTTTATTAATATATAAAGGTATTTCATCAATAGAATCTCTATCATAATCAACTATATATTCATAAATATTCTTAATTCTATTCTTATCAGTATAAGATATAGAATCAAATGACTTATTACTAGGATATAACTCAGTTAATATTTGATATTGAGAGTTAAGAACAACATCTCTAACATTACATCCAGGTACTATAAACATAATGAATAGTAAAGAAGCTAATACTAATAATGATTCAACAATATATTTCTTCTTTTTATAGAATAATAATCCTAATACAAATATCTCAAATATTATAAACATTAATCCAATATATCTAACTGTAGTAAATCCATAAGAAACTAATTGATTGACTAATACATATATTTGTAATAACAATGGAATTATAAAGATATATTGTAATTTTTGACTATTAAATTCATAATATTTACCTTTATAATTCTCAGCCATTATATTTAATGGTAAAAATAATAAGAATAAACATCCAATAATAATATAAACTGAATAAACAGAATAATTAGTAGTAATAATACCCTTTAATACATATAATAATACTATTCCAAAATAAATATTCATTATAACCATTAATACTTTGCTTATTAATACATCACTTAATACTGTAACTTTATTATCATTATAAACTAAACATAGTAATATTGAAGGTACTAAATAAACCCCTATACAAAGATAATAAATAACATAGAAATAATCATTTAATGAATTATTAAAAATCATATAATCAGATAATAAAAATAATATTAATAATCCAAATGATAATATTGAAAATATTATTGATACTTGTAATAAACTTTCAAATAACTTACACATATATTTAGGAATATTTTTCTCATTTTTAATGATTGCATATAAATCTAATACAACAAAAATTAAAATTAATCCTACATAAATATATTCTATATTCATTGGAGGGAGTCCAGACATAAGTAATCCTGAAACTACTCCTACTATTCCAGCAATCAAATACACTATTTTTTTATGAGAATATTCACCATAAAATACAATAGGTATCATTATCAAAAGTGAATAACAAACAAAAAACCAATCTTCAAAATTAAAGATTACTGCATATATAGTAAATAAAATAATTAGAATATTAGTTATTTTAAAATTATTATAAAATTTAACATAATCTTTATTTAATTTTTTTATCTCATCTTTAATAAATTTCATATCATCACCTATCATAATTATACAAAAAAAGTATATAAATTACTATATACTTTTTCATTCTTTTTTAACAGGTGCCTTAGCTGGTTTATTTTTCTTATTTGTAACTATCCAAGCATTAGATACAGTTCTTCCACCATATTCTGCTCCAGCTGAAGGTCTATTATATAATTCACCTTCTAAACTCATAGTAGAAGATGCTCCACCATCTAAGTTAGCAGCATTATAAACTTTATAACGTTTTAAGATAGTAATTAAATCATTCATAGTAGCACCTAGTGCATATCCAGGAAGTCTTCCCTCTATACTTAACATAATTACTACTCCATCTTTTCTTTGACCAATAACAGTACGAGGAGCAATTCCCCAACCTCCATCGCCATGAACAGTTAAAGGTTTACCATTAACTATTAAGTTAGGTCCAAATTCAACCGCATCCATCATACCATGTTCTATGGCCTTTTGAGGAGTTTCATTAGTTAAATATAGTTTATGATCTTTAGTAAATCCAATTAATTCTCCACTACCACGATCATTTTCCCAAACTAATTTTCCATCTTCGATAATGTTACCATGAGGAAATGAACCATTACCCCATCCATCAACATCTCTAAATCCTCCACCATTTACTCCTACTAAGGCATTATTATTTTTAACCATTGTATTAACACTTTCACCCATAACACCTAATCTAGAAGAAACAGCAAGTTCAACATCACTTGGGTCATATACACCAATTACATATCCCTTAAATGACTTTTCTTCTAATCTAATAATCTTATATACATCATTACCAGGATCTTTCTTAAATAATTCTCTTTCATACTTAGATGAATATTTCTTCTTAAACATATTTTCATTATTAATAGTAATATCATCTAAATTAATCTCTTCAGTTGATTCTTCTACATAATTCTTAGCTAGTATTCTATTAATAGTATCTTCATCATATAAAGTTCTAGCTAAATAAGCATGTGATTTAGTAGTCATCGCAGTAGTAATAAAGAAGTTCATAAACTTCTCATTATGAATTAATACTAACAACCCTATACACATTAAATCTAATAATAATACAAATACAGTGAATTTTTTAAATTTAAATCTCATTTTCTTCTTTTGTTTCTTCATAATTACACCATATAAGGATCATCTTCAGATCCACTACCTCTATTGATTGCTTGTTTATTAATAGTAATAACAGGTACTAAATATCTAGCATCACTATAACTAGCTTCTTCTATACTACCATTATTATGATATACATATAAAGTATCTGCATCATTAGAATTAACTAAATAATAATCATCTAATACAGAAGTATTATTATAATCAAATAAGTTAAGAAGACCAACTTTAGAAATAACTTTATCATTATAAATATTATTATATTTATACTTATTACTATAAGTTAATTCACCAATAAATTGATACTCATTTAATAATAATTTTTTGTATGGTCTAGAATCATAAAAATCATAATTTAAATACCTAGTTACACTTCCATAATCATATAAATTAAATTTATTTGATTCATCAGAAAACTCCATAAGAACAAATTGTTTATTCTCTCTAATATAACCAGTATAAACAAGTTTTAATCTATTTTGTTTATCAGAAAATACTTTCCATTTATCATTACCTAATCTAACATAAGCTCCTACATAATTAGTATTCTTTTCTTGTTTAATAACATATGGTTTATTCATAACACCATTACCACCAGTAATACTAACACCTTTCTTAAAAGTAATAACTGATCTTACACCATATGATTCAGTAGAAGTTATTCCATTAACACTACCTTCTTCATCAATATATAATAATTGATCTTTTTCTTTAATACCCAATACATAAAAATACTTATTAATATTAAGATAACTATTCTTACCACCAGCTTTAATATAATCATCTATATTCAACGTAGTAACATAATCTTTATATTCTTCTTCTCCATGTTCAATTGTCTTTTCTCCAATAGTATCTATTGTATAACTAGTTTTTTTAATAAACTTTTCAGGATAAGGAATAGTATCAAAATAAACACCACTTCTATCTTTAGCATTTATATTATTGTCCGTTTTATTTAAAAACATCTTAACATTTCCAGTTAAATAATCTGCTTCTCCATTCATAAAACTAGCATTAACATCATCACTGATAACTTTAACACTACCATCATTATAAACTCTAATTATTCTAAAAAGTCTATTACCAAACTTAACATAGTTATTTGCAACATTACCTTTAAAGAAATAACCATCTTCATCTTTATATAAACCTTTTCCATTAGTAGTAATTCTAGTCTTATTAATAACTATTCCACTTAAGTTACCAACAGACATTTCAACACTATTAAATTGCTTATCAAATGCTTTATAACATCTAATCTCATAATATAAACCAACACAAATTAATAGAATTAAACTAATTACATTAAAAACTAATTCTCCTCTTTTAAAAGGTCTTTTAACTTTCTTTCTATTTTTCTTTTTCTTCATCATAATTAACTCCTAGTATTCCTAAATAATTATATCAAAAATAATAATCATATTCAATAAAATAAAAAAGCAATTTAAAATTGCTTTTTAACGTCCCTTATATCTTAATACTCCAGTATATTGAGAATAATTACTCCTAGAAAAATCCCTAACTGCTATAGATTGCGGATCCCAAGCTCCATAACCACTACTTGCTTCAACATATTTACCATTACCTATGTACATAGAAGTATGAACCCCTTCCCACATCAAGATATCACCTGGTTGCAAATCATCGTAAGCAGGTTTCCCAACATAATCCAAAACGTTTCCTAGTCTTCTCATCGTAGGCTGAATATCAGCATTTCCATCAATAGGTGTACTTCCATTCTTACAATATTTCAAGAAAGTAGGATCTTGAGCCCCGTGAGCATAAGCAGCACCAACATAAGTCATACACACATAAGTCTTATCCCAACTTTTTCCAGCAGGTGGAGTACCATCAGCATGCCCTCTAGCAGCTCTAGCTTTATTACCATTAGTCTTACAGAAATAACAACCGCAATCAGAAGCATATGGTTTTTGTCCATAGTTAAATGAATCATCATTAGCTATATTTATAGCCCAATTGATTGCTCCTTGAATTTGACCTTGTCTAGTACTTAAATCAACATTACCATTTAAATTTGAATAATCTCCCCCCTCAGTAGCATTAGGGTTTCCTTCAACTCCACGATATTTACTAGGATCAATAATAAAAGTACCTGTTTCTGTTTTTTGTTTATCATTTTTCTTTTTAGCTTCATCATTTTTATTATTATAATCAGAACTCTTTGTAGAAAAAACTATACTTTTAGCTTCATCAAAACATGCTGCAATTTGAAAAGTATCTTTCATAAAAGTAGCTTGCATTGTTAAATTAACAAATACAGGTAAAAAGATAACTATTACTAATGCCATAACAGCATTCTTAATTTGCTTCTTTATTATTCTATATTTTGCTGTAGCATTATAATTAGTCTTTTCATCATAATCAAATGTAACTAATCTAAAAAATAATATTCCTAATGATACCATCGTAACAATTGGACCAATTATTAAGATCATATCAAAAACATTTTTTAGTATCTTAGCAAAAACCGCGATACCGGGATCACTACAAGTAGCTAAAATCATTTTTTCTTCCTCTCCTTTTTATGAAATATAAAATATAATTCAATTCCAATAAATATAATTAATACTACTACTAATATTAATGTGTAACCATTACTACTACCAGTATCAACTTTGTCATCTAAAATCATTTGAATATTAACCTTATCTTGATTACTATCATTAATAGTCCACTTATAAACATTATTTTCTACATCATCAGCTGTATCATTTAATACCTTTCGATTAGTTTTAATATTTATAGTAATTGAATCACCACGTAAACAATAAAACTCACCTACAAATCCTAATCTTAAATAACCATTTTCTCTTTTAACAACAGATTTTTCAAAACATTCATTGTAAACTCTACTATGTTTAAAACTATCAATATCATAATCATAAGATAATCTAACTATTGTATTATTTCCACTCTTAGAAACTGTTTTTTTATACTTAATTTTATCATTATCAATAAATGGATTTTGATTTTCTTTAATAAAAGGTGTTATTTGATCATCAGCTTCTATTCCATCAGCTATTTCTTGTTGAGTTCTAGGTATTATATCAGTATCAGGTATAACTGATATAATCTCTTCACTAATAGTATTATCATTAATAGTAATATTATATACATTTGTACATCCAGTTAATAAAAACAGTGAAGCAATTAACAACAAAACTTTCTTTTTCATAAACACCTCCTATTACTCTTTATTCTTTACCAAGCACAATAACCATATATTCTCTTATCATATCTAGAATAAGAAGAACTTTTTACTTTATCACTACTATTACCTTCAATAGTCTTTACAACAGTATCAGTAACACCAGTTACTATACCAATATGATCTTCTCCTCCACCATTCCAGTCAAAGAGAATCAAATCACCTCTTTGTGGAGTATAAGTATTTCCTTGATGCCAAGTAGTATTCTTATCCTTCTTACAAAAACTAATCCAACTAGAACATCCAGCAGCTTTATGATTTAAAACACTAGATACTTTTTGACCATTAAATTCCGCATTATGAACATTCCAAGAAACAAAACAAGCACACCAAGCAACTCGACTACTATAACCCATAAAAGTCCAATATTTTTTACCACCATTAGCAGAAGGATCTTTCTTTTGAGCAACAGCCAAACTAGCTAAAGCATCTTTTAAACTACTAGATGCACCAACACTATTGATTTCTCCAGAACCACCACGTCTAATTGAAGCATTTGGATCTCCATCTATTCCTGAATATTTACTAGGATCTATAATAAATGTTCCTGTTTTATTATCATCTTTATCTTCACCTTCATCTTTATCAATATATCTTCCTCCACCAGGTTGATAATCTTTCGCAGCTTTCCAACAAGCAGATACTTCAAATGTATTAGCCATATAAGTAGCTTGCATAGTTAAATTTATCAAAACTGGTAAAAAGAATGTAACAAGTAATGCGATTATACAATTCTTAATTCTATGTTTATCTTTTTCATACTTTTTATCAGAATCATAATCATAAGAAACTGACATCAATCTAAAGAAAATTATCGCAAGCGAAAGCATTGCTAGAATAGGTCCAATGACTTGAATCATTTGAAAAACAATTCTTATTATTCTAACAAACTGTATAATTCCATAATCACTACAAGTAACTTCTAATATCATAACAATCTCCTATAATATATATTATCATAAAACAATGAAAAAAAGTAGACAAAGTCTACTATTTTACGGCCCAAAATGTCGGTATAGTTCTAAGTCCATTCTTACCACCCGCAACAGGTGTATTAATTATTTTATTATTAATAACTAATTCTGAAGAAGATCCTCCATCTAAATTAGATGCATTATAGGCCCCATATCTTTCCATAATATCACATAGATCAATCATATCAGCACCAATACTAGTCGCTAAACGTCCATTGATAACTAAGAATAAAACTATTCCATCTCTTCTTTGTCCAATAACAGTACGAGGAGCTAACCCCCATCCACCATTACCTTTAACAAAACTTCTCTTTCCATTTATCATCAAATATGGTCCAAATTCAACCGCATCACGATATGTTTTAAGAGCTTTATCATCAGTCATATTACCAAGAACTAAAACATTATCAGGAGTGAATCCAATAAATCCACCACCCCAATTAGATTTTCTAAATTTACTCACAATTTTACCATTTTGAATAACTGTTCCGTGAGGAGTTGAACCATTACTATTCCAATTAGGATCATGAAAACCATTACCATTAATCATAATAGTAGCTCGTTCTCTCTTACTGACAGTTAAAATATCTTCACCAGTAACTCCTAAATATCTAGTGGTAGTTAAATAAACTCTAGAAGGATCATAAATAGCTACTAAGAAACCATTATATCCTTTACCAGATACCTCAATTAATTTATATAAATCACCTTGTTCATGTTCTAATATTTCTTTTTCATATTTATTTTTATATATACTAGTAGAATACTTTTTAAACTTTATTAAAGAAGTATCAGTCACCTCATCAACTGGTACTACTATATTTTCATTTAATACTTTATTAATTGCCTCATCACTATAAAACCATTTAGCTAAATACTGATGAGATTTTGTTGTCATACTAGTAGTAATCCAAAATGTTCTAAAGCCACTCCATGGTCCATAAAATAAAAAAACAAAGCTAAATAGAAATAGAAAATCTAGCACGACAAAAGCAATTAGGTATTTCCTCTTTATCTTAAGTAACATAACTAAAGTTTCCCATCTAAATTATTATCTTTGTTATAATCAATATATTTTCTATCAGTTTGATATATATTAACTCTATTAACATTGACCATATTATAGCTTTTAACATTATTATTATAATTTTCTATGTCTCCTACAAAATAATTATTAACTTGTTCGTAGATTAATTTATAGTTAGCACACTTACTATTAACTCTCGCATCCATGTAATATGTATCACATAAAGCATTCATATTGTTAACTTTTTTCTCTATTTCATTAACCATTGCTTCAAAATTAGATAATTTTTCATTTATTTCAGCATTAGTTTTATAAAAATTATCAAAATAAATCTCCTTTAGAGAAGTTCCATATAGTTTTTCTCTTTCATCTTCAAAGAGACTAACATTAGTTGTTAACTCTTCATAAGTAAGATTAACATCTACCGCTCTACGATTAACCATTTCATGATCTTCTCTTAGTCCATTGATATAACAAGAGAAAGCACCACCAAAAATCATAAGAAAACTCATGCTTAGTAATACATATACAGTTTTTCTATCACTTATAATCTTCATGTAAACCTCTCCTTATTATCTACAGTAATGATATCAAATTACGTAAATTTACACAATACATTACATAAAGATTTACACGAAAATATTGTAAAATAAAAGACGGTTTACACCGCCTTATTTAATAGAT
>JAEEGH010020727.1_pt1 | contig 13634 bp, 12 predicted proteins | sample 9134181 | NCBI WGS metagenome assembly JAEEGH01 (sample SAMN16246544, study PRJNA631951) | gut metagenome | biome: gut microbiome; feature: rumen; material: DP-attached | host: Bos | place: Iran: Karaj | collected 2018-10
GATCGAGCTTACGGAAAGCGCGGTTTACGACGAGATGGAGAGGCTCCTGGACATCATGTACCTCATCAAGGAAGCGGGCTTCGGACTTTCCATGGACGACTTCGGTTCCGGCTACTCATCGCTCCATCTCCTCCGCGAGATGCCTGTGGATGTGCTGAAGCTGGACAAGGGATTCCTGGACGATTGCGACAACGACAATCAGAGAGAAAGGAAGGTCATCTCCCACGTCATCTCCCTGGCGAAGGATCTGCAGATCTCCGTTCTTGTGGAAGGCGTCGAGACCGAGTCCCAGAAGAACTTCCTTCAGGAAGCAAACTGCGACATGATCCAGGGCTACTACTACGCAAAGCCTATGCCTATGTCGGAGTTCTCCAAGTACATAGAGGAAGAGGATAAATAAAAATGTAAGAAAGACCTGCGGTTGGAAAAAACGCAGGTCTCAGACCGTAGACAAAATGGCTCCGAGCTTTTTAGCTTTCGCCTCCATAGTGGACATATAAAAAGACACCATACAGCAAAGCAGTCCTTTGCGATATAGTGCCGTCCGTGCATATATATTATCGGCAGAGGGGAGGGGGAAGTTGAGTTGGGATAGCAACATCGTTGATTTTAGCATAATAAAAGAAATTAGTAACATAAATATTGCGCTGTAACTTTTTTAATGTTACAATATAAAAAAATTATGTTACAAAGGAGGATACTATGATTCAAAAGATGTTGATGGATTCATTTGGCATAGAATGTTCGACCAAAGAAGTGCATATAAAAGGATTGCCTGTCTATATGAAAAGCGGCAGGAGAATATATAAACTGCTTTTTGAAGAATATGAGTTCCTGGTTGTGGAATTATCCGCAGAGGACAAATTTGGAACAATAGCACTCAAGAAGCAGGCAGTACAATACAGAGATTTATCTGGACTGGACGTGATCTACGTTTTTGAAAGCGTTAGCAAAAAGCAAAGAGATGCTTTGGTTGCAAATACAATATCGTTTATATGTCTGCCGGATCAGCTTTATATACCTGTGTTGGGTATAGCACTAAGGAATCATTTTAAGAAAATGAAACAGATCAGTGTTGAAAAAATGATGCCCGCAACACAATGTCTTTTTCTTTATCTTTTGTATGGAAAGAAGACATCGGTAATGAAGTCTGAAGCAGCAAGAAAACTTTCATTAACGAAGACTTCAATAACAAGAGCTTCTGAACAATTAAAGGCAATGGGATTAATTGCTGAGGAGAGCGAAGGGACGATTGTTTATATGAAGCCTGTAGCTATGGGGAGAGAATTATATGAGATGGCAAGGCCTTACTTGATCAACCCTGTGCAGAAGGTGCTGTTTGTTGCAGATTCAGAATACACAACCGGATTGCTTGAAACCGGAGAAAGTGCACTAAGTAATAATTCAATGCTGTCGGCACCTAAAGTGAAAAACCTGGCTGTATATAAAGGCGATGTGACAGTAGAAGGGTTTGACATTGTCGATCCGCAGTGGACATCGGATAAGGAGTTTTCAAGAATTGAGTTATGGAAATATGATCCGGCCATCTTTGCGGACAATGGCAAGGTAGACGTTGTCTCACTTTCAATGTCTTTATCGGATAATGAAGATGAACGTGTGCAGGGAGAACTGGAAGATTATATGAGGAGGTACAAATGGTAAAAGGACTGGATTCTTTCAGAGAAAAATTTGAACGTTTTGGAGATTGCTATACAGTTATAGGTGGTACGGCTTGTGACATTCTTATGTCGGAAGCGGATATGGATTTTCGAGTAACCAAGGATATCGATATGATACTTATACTCGAGGATCGTCAGGAAGAGTTTGCAAAAACGTTTTGGAATTATATAAAAGAGGGCGGATACACATGCGGGTGGAAAAATAGCGATGATATGCACTTTTATCGCTTTACGGATCCGAAAGCAGGGTATCCAGTCATGATCGAACTCTTTTCACGTAAGCCGGGATATCATTTGGAATTTGATGAGGGAATCATACCAATTCATATCGATGACGATATTTCAAGCCTGTCCGCAATCCTTTTGAATGATGACTTCTATAACTTTATGCTAAAAGGACGTCGTACTGTAGCAGGAGTCACTGTTTTGGAAGCGGAGTATTTGATACCGTTCAAGATGTATGCCTGGCTCGACCTTAGAAGACGCAAGGCCGCCGGGGAACATGTGAACGAAAAGGATTATAAGAAGCATAAGAATGACGTCTTTAGATTATATAGTATTATTGATACGGACACCAGAATCACTGTAGAGGGCTTGGTTAAGGAGAGCGTCGAAAACTTTATTACGACGGTTACAGAGGAGCCGGTCCGAACAGAACAGTTTGGCTTAAACGAATCCATGGAGGAAATACTGGCCGTATACGAGGATATGTACTTGAGATGAAATACGGAAATCAAACTATATCTACTACTATGGAGATCGGAGCCTTTAGAAGCAATTACACTCAAGTGTAGATATTACTATATTTCTATGTGGATAAAGTTCAGTTTCCATCGAAGAAGCAGCTAAGGCAGGCAAGTTCTAAATCATAAAAGAGCATTATAAAAGCCATCGGTTTGACCGATGGCTTTTTTGAACTTCGTTGAAGAAACGTAGCATTTTGCAAAAAACTTCGTTGAAGAAATGCACTATTTCTTGTGGGTGTCATTTTTTATCTTTACAGCTTTTCGAAAGGCCGCACCCGGCGCAGTTTCCGCCACAACCACATCCGCAGCCTTTCTTTTTGTTTCTTATCACTCCGAAGATTGCAAGGCCGATGGCTATTGCAAGGACTGCCAGAACAATAATGTCGGGAACGTTCATAAAACCTCCTTGACCTTAAAACAGCAGTGTTATAAGGTGAACGATCACTGCGAAGAGCCAGGCAACAAAGCATTGCCAGAGAACAACTCCCACAGCCCATTTGTGACCCAGCTCGCGCTTGATGGAAGCAATGGCGGCAACGCAGGGCGTGTAAAGGAGCGAGAATACAAGGAAGGAGAGGGCTGTTTTTACCGACAGGGCAGTCTGTATGCCTTGAGCATAAAGAACCTCTAAGGTGGAGACAACGCTTTCCTTAGCCATAAAGCCGGTAAGGAGAGAAGTGCAGATCTTCCAGTCTCCGAGCCCCGCGGGTTTCATGAGGGGAACCAGAAGGCCCGCTACTGTCGCAAGCATACTGTCCTTGGCATCGGACACGGCATTGAATCGGAAATCGAAGCCCTGCAGGAGCCAGATCACAATGGTGGCCAGCAGGATGATCGTAAACGCTCTTTGCAGGAAATCCTTGGCTTTCTCCCAAAGAAGTCGTCCCACATTTCCGATGCCGGGCATACGATAATTGGGAAGTTCCATTACAAAAGGCACAGCCTCGCCCTTAAAAAGAGTTTTCCTGAAAAGAAGTGCCACCAGAATGGAAACAATGATCCCGAGTCCGTAGAGACCGACAAAGATCAGCGCTTTGTATTCCTTGAAAAATGCTTCGACAAAGAAAGCATATATCGGCATTTTCGCCGCACAGCTCATGAACGGAGTTAAAAGTATGGTCATCTTTCTGTCACGTTCGCTCGGAAGAGTGCGGGTGGACATTACCGCAGGTACCGTGCATCCGAATCCGATCAGCATCGGAACGATGCTTCTTCCCGAAAGTCCGATCTTTCTCAAAAGCTTGTCCATGAAGAAAGCAACTCTTGCAATGTAGCCGCTGTCCTCAAGCAATGAAAGAAAGAAGAAAAGTGTTACGATAACGGGAAGGAAACTCAGTACACTTCCGACTCCCGCAAATATTCCGTCGATTACGAGACCGTGGAGTATGGGGCTGACGTTACCGCGTGTAAGGGCAGCGTCAGTGACCTCGGTAAGTGCCTCTATGCCTGAGGCCAAAAGGTCCTGAAGAGTTCCTCCGATGACATTGAAAGTCAGGAAAGAGATCAGCAGCATGATGATGACAAAGAAAGGAATTGCTGTCCATTTTCCGGTAAGGATGTTGTCCATGCGCTCGCTCCGGAGGCTTTCCTTACTCTTTTTGGGCTTTTTTACACATTTTTTGCAGACCTTGAAAATGTAAGAATAGCGCATATCCGCAATGGCAGCGCTTCTGTCAAGACCGCGTTCTTTTTCCATCTGCAGGATGATGTGTTCGATGGTTTCTTTTTCGTTATTGTCCAGACCCAGCTGGTCCAGTATCAGACTATCTCCTTCGATGATCTTGCTTGTTGTAAAGGACAGCGGAAGTCCGACCGCATTTACGTGATCCTCCACAAGATGTCCGATTGCGTGACGGCAGCGATGGATGGCACCTCCGTTGTCGTTTTCATCACAGAAGTCCTGTTTGAGGGGAACCTCTCTGTAGTGAGCAACGTGGATCGCGTGCTCGATCAGTTCGCTTATGCCTTGATTCTTGGCTGCCGAAATGGGTACGACGGGCACGCCGAGAGCGGCTTCCATCTTGTTTACGTCGATGGTTCCGCCGTTTCCGCGGACTTCATCCATCATGTTGAGGGCAACGACCATCGGGATACCCATCTGCAGAAGCTGCATAGTGAGATAGAGATTTCGCTCGATGTTTGTTGCGTCGACAATGTTGATGATGGCGCAGGGCTTTTCGTCTATGACGAAGTTCCTTGAAACGATCTCTTCACTGCTGTAGGGGGACATGGAATATATGCCCGGAAGGTCCGTAACCAGAGTATTGGGGTGTCCCTTTATCGCTCCGTCTTTTCGGTCGACAGTGACACCCGGAAAGTTTCCGACATGCTGGTTTGAGCCTGTAAGCTGGTTGAAGAGAGTGGTTTTTCCGCTGTTTTGGTTGCCGACGAGCGCAAACGTCAGAACAGTGTCGTCGGGCAGGGGATTTCCGCTTCCCTTGGGATGGAATTTGCCGCCTTCACCGAGTCCGGGGTGTACAGATCTTTCGTCTGTCTGATCCTTTTGGGCTGACGGTTTTTCTCCGCGGGAAGAGGGCGTTATGTCGATCTTTGCCATGTCATCGAGACGAAGAGTCAGCTCGTAGCCGTGGAGAGAGAGCTCGGCGGGATCGCCCAGCGGGGCATATTTTATCAGTTCCACTTCACTGCCGGGGATCAGCCCCATGTCCAGGAAGTGCTGTCTTAAGGCACCTTCGCCGCCGACTTTGGTAATGACAGCGGTTTCACCTAATTTCAATTCTTTTAATGTCATTTTGTCACCTTTTTCTAATGGTTACTCCTGATTTTGAAGCCGGGTACATTGTTCCTTGATTTTGTGACATATGTATCAAGCCTTTGGTATAATACTCCATTTTGAAACTTTTAACAAGAGTTACTGATCGCAGATGTGCGGGTGATAAGCCGGGGGTGCGAGTGATTTTCGCACTGTTACTGTTCGCAGAAGTGCCGTTAATAAGCGGTATTATGAAAACTTGTTTTCAATAATACCGCTTGTTAGCGGCATATTCTGCAAAGCAGAATACCATGGGCAAACTTGTTTTGCCCATGGCGCGAACAGTAACACTCTCCCGAAATGAAGCCGGTAACTCTTGTTTCCCCCCACCACACGAGCAAGAAGCGAAGCGGATTGCGAGTGCGCAAGTCAAACAGTACGTTGATTAAGGTGTATTATTGTGTTAAAATCTTCGACGATGAGTTATATAACAATTCAGCAAAGTATCAAGGCAGGTTTAATAAAATGAGAGCAGTTGTAACAAGAGTAAAACAGGCATCGGTGGAAATAGAAGGCAAGATGTTCAGCAGTATAAACAAGGGCTTTCTGGTGCTTCTCGGAGTCCACAATGATGATACCGAAGAAGAAGCAAAGTGGATCGCAGACAGGATCTGCGGCCTCAGGGTCTTTGAGGATGAGAACGGTAAAATGAATGTTAATCCTAAAGATGCAGGGGCAGAGATCCTGATAGTGAGCCAGTTCACACTGTACGCAGACGTTTCTTCAAGAAGGCCGGGATTTTCGGATGCAGCAAGACCCGAAAAGGCCATCCCTTTGTATGAACTTGTGATAAGAGAGTGCGAAAACAGAGGCTTTACGGTAAAGACCGGGCGGTTCGGAGCTGATATGCAGGTGGCTTCCGTAAACGACGGACCTGTGACCATAATACTTGAGAAGTGAAACCGGATCGGAAAAAAAACAGGGCATTGCGTTTGATACGCGATGCCCTGTTTTCATCGGATCTGTTATTTTATTTGAATTTAACTGCGGTACCGAAGGCAATGACTTCGGCTGCACCCTGCATTACCGCGGATGAACCGAAACGAACGCCCACGATCGCGTCCGCTCCGAGTGCTGTTGCTTCGTCGACCATACGCTTTGTGGCAATCTGACGCGCTTCGTTCAGCATTTCCGTGTAACTCTTGATCTCGCCTCCGACAAGAGTCTTCATGCCTGCCATAAAGTCTTTTCCGAAATTCTTCGACTGAACTACGGTTCCTTTCACCAGACCGAGTGCTTCAAATTCTACGCCGGGAATTGTTTCAATACTTACGAGCTTCATTTTCTTCTCCTCCTTTAATCTCTTTTATTCTTTGACGCAATGCTGCCAGGCACCCTATGACCAGGGCGATGCCCGGGATGATAAAGATCAGTGGAAACGGGAAGCCTACTCCGTCGGAGATCATTCCGACAACGGCAGATCCGAAAAAAAGTACGATCAATATGCAGAATACAATAGCTGCAACCAATGCTCCTTTTTTGTTCTTTACATCGGTATTTGAAACATCCATAAAAATCTGCCCTCCTTCTTCGAGCTTTTGGATTTTTTCAAGATAATCCTCAGCATTGATGCCGGAATAATCAAGGGCGTCTTTTTTCAGGCTTTCACAAAGCTCGTGCGCTGTATTTAAAGCTTTGATCTCACCCGCAAGCCGTTCCGACTGCTCCTCAAAGCATATGCTCAGCGGCTTGGCTCCTTTTTGAACCTGACGGATGTCTTCAAGAGGAATGGAGAGCTTTCTTAAAAACTTGATCTTTTTCAGCTCGTCCACATCTTTAAGGGAGTATTCCCTGTATCCGTTTTCGGGATTCCTTTCGGGAGAGAGGAGCCCCTGATCTTCGTAAAAGCGTATGTTCTTTTTGGTAATTCCGACAAGTTCTTCGACCTGATTAATCTTCATTCAATGCACCTTCGTTTCGATTGGCCTATCGATGACCTGAGGATACACCTTCCACAAGGGGGAAAGTCAACAATTTGTTTGAAAAATGATCTGATTTATTCTTTAAAAATCTGTTTTAATGCATTCCAATGCCAGATCAATGCCAAAGTTCCTTATTAGAATAGTGGATGGAAATGGGGCTGTCAAGAAAGAAAAATTACTTATACAATACTACGTATGGCTTTTTACATAAAAAGTGGTAAAGTACCTTTAGACGATGTTAGACGGAAAATGATAAAGCGATTGAAGAACTGTAAAATACTCTTGGGAGGTATTGATCATGTGGTTTGTTTTAGCTTTGTTGTCAGCAGTTTTTGCAGCACTCACATCGATCTTTGCTAAGGTCGGCATTGAAAATGTGGATTCTCATCTGGGAACGGCGATTCGTACTATGGTGGTTGTTGTCATGGCATGGGTCATGGTGTTCATTACAAATGCGCATGGAGGGATCGGCGAGATCAGCCGTAAAAGCTGGATTTTTCTGATCTTATCGGGACTTGCGACGGGAGCTTCCTGGCTCTGCTATTATAAGGCAATCCAGATCGGCGACGTGTCAAAGGTTGTGCCTGTTGACAAGCTGAGTGTCATCTTTACGCTTGTTATGGCTTTTATTTTCCTGCATGAAAAATTCTCGGCGAAATCAATTGTCGGCTGTGTCTTGATCGCGGCGGGAACGCTGCTGATGGTGTTGTAGAGCAGCTATATATCATGTGGTTATAAAAGAGAAGCAATTAACAGAGTATGAAATTATTCTGCAAATATGTATGACAATCGGGAGAACCGCTGAAGAGCAGGGGAGGGGCCCATTGTATTGGGCTGCGGGCGTCTGAACTGTAAACTGTAAGTATATGCATGACAGGCTTATACGTGATTTAATCTGTAAGAAGGATATGAAATGATAGTACATCCCATACCGCCATTATATGACGAAAGCTCAAAAGTGTTGATACTCGGGAGTTTCCCCTCGGTTAAATCCCGTGAAGCCATGTTCTTTTACGGACATCCTCAAAACAGATTCTGGAAGGTGGTGGCGGGGGTGTTTGATGAGCCTGTACCGGCAAACATTCCGGAAAAGAAAGCTTTCATTTTAAGGAATCATCTCGCCCTTTGGGACACAATTCATTCATGCGATATAGAGGGGTCTTCCGATGCTTCCATAAAGAATGTTGTCCCCAACGATCTGCACATTATTCTTGATAATTCCATGGTTTCAAAGATCTTTGTGAATGGCAGAGCTTCGGAAAAGTATTACAAAAAGTACATAGAACCCAAACTCGGCATAGAGGCCATATGCCTTCCTTCCACAAGCCCCGCGAATGCGGCGTGGACTCTCGAAGGTTTGGCAGAAGCCTGGAAGGTGATAAAACAGTATGCCGAGTAGGTGTTATTTACTCGTACCCGCTTCACTCAAATGGGCAGTTCCCTGTACTGAAGCGATACTCCGCCTTGCCGGGCGGTCGTGTTCAGCTTAGCTGATTGTTTATGTGGGAGCGGTGTGCTTATCGGCATGAAAGCCGACGCACTGTTTTGTTGAGGACAGTCTTGCGTACAGTTGTATTAGTTTTATTAGAAAACTATTGAATTGACAAAAAGCACTGTCATGGGGTATATTACAAAAAGTTGTTAATGCTATTTAAATCTTGTTTCGTTTAAAGCAGATTTTCAGGCTGCGAAATCCCGGATTTATATAAAATTGAAAATTGTTGTTTTTTTGTTTGAGCCTTTGTACGTGTAAAGTGGAGCTTCTGCGGAAGCTTACACGTAGAGGGAGGCAAGAGAGTGACAATGGCTACGTGTAAAGAGGAGCTTCTGAGGAAGCTTACACGTAGAGAGAAGTAAGATGGCGGCAGGGACTACGTGTAAAGTGGAGCTTCTGTGGAAGCTTACACGTAGAGGGACGTGAGATGGCAGCATGGGTTACGTGTAAAGGGGAGTTTCTGTGGAAGCTTACACGTAAAGGGAAGCGAGATGGCAGCATGGGCTACGTGTAAAGGGGAGCTTCTGTGGAAACCTACACGTAGAGGGACGTGAGAGGGAGAAATTGGCTACGTGTAAAGTGGAGCTTCTGCGGAAGCTTACATGTATCAGAAAGCAAAACCAGAGATGCATACCGCTACATAGGAAATGGTATGCAGAAACGCATGTAAAAAGTTTTTTGAAAATTGACTTATGAGGAGAAAAACGATGAAAAACTATTATGAGGAATTGAATGTACAAGCTAAGGAGCTTGAAGCGCTTTTTAAACAGGCTGAGAAAGATTTGGAGCGACTGCAAGATTATTCACGGTATAAGATCAAGACATCTGTTAGTAATGGATGCAGTCAGTACTATTTGAAGGACGATGACACCGGCAAGTGGAAATATGTTAAGAAAAGCCAATATAAGCTTGTGGAAAAGATATTGCAGAGAGATTATGAATTCATTCTTCATAAAAAGCTTTCAGAACAATATTCCATATTATCACTTTTTTTGAAGGAATACGATGTTAATTGCATAACTGATACCTATACAAAACTGTCTGATGCAAGAAAGATGATGGTTACACCCATTATGGAGACGGATGATGCTTTTACTGAAAGATGGCTTAGAGAGCATCCGGACAGAAAAAACACGTATCCGGAAGAAGGTGCTGTATATACGACTTCGGGGATATTTGTCAGATCGAAATCAGAGAAAATAATAGCTGAATTGTTGGAAAAGCATTCCGTACCATACAGATATGAAGCTGCGTTGACGTTGAATAACGGTAGGGTCGTCTATCCTGACTTCACTATTTTGAATGTTCGACTAAGGAAAACTATTTATTGGGAACATTTAGGACTGATTGGTATCGATGAGTACGCTTGCAAGAATCTGCAAAAAATAAATGATTATGACAGGTCGGGATTCAGCATAGGGGATAACCTCATTGTTACAATGGAATGTAATGGTTACAAGTTTGATTCGAGAATAATAGAGGAAAAGATTAGGCGATACTGCATTTGAAAGCATATATGGACCGAGCTTTTATTATTGTTACTACGTGTAAAGGGACTATTCTGTGGGAGCCTACACGTAGAGAGAAGCAAGATAGCGGCGGGGACTACGTGTAAAGTGATGCTTCTTGGGAAGTTTACACGTAGAGAGAAGCAAGATGGAGGCGGAGACTACGTGTAAAGTGGGGTTTCTGTGGGAACCTACACGTAGATAGGAGCAAGATGGCGGCAGGGACTACGTGTAAAGTGATGCTTATGTGGAAGCTTACACGTAGAGGGATTCAAGAGGTGGGCTTTGGTTATTGCAGAACTTCAGCTGTTTTAAAGCCGTAATAGCGAAGGATCTTTACGATGTTTTCATCAAAGACCTCACCGCCCACTATGGGAGAAACGGCAGGGGGACAGGCGATCAGAGCATCCGCGGCAGTCTTCCCGATCAATGAGGGATCGTCCGAAGATAAGGTGCGGTGGGGGAGATACATGATCTCACGGGGCATATATCTGACTTTTGGAATTTTAAAAAGTATTTTTTGCGCTTCCAAAGACCGGGAAAGGTCTGTTGAAGCGCTGATCTTCTCTGCTGCTTCGGTAAAACGGAGCATGTCTTTCGGTGAATTGTAAGGAGTCCACATGGTGACCAGAAAATCGGGATCTGCGTACTCACATTCTATGCCCTGTTTTCTGAAAAGATCCGACAGTTCGGGACCTCTTAAGGCACATCCCCTCAGATCGATCACGATCTTCAGAGGCTCGTTTCCGTAAAGCCTGTAACCGAAGGATGCAAGCTTTTCTTTGACAGCGCGAAGATCTTCGGCAGTCTCTTCGTAGCCTTCCCTGTTGATGAGCTTCAGCCCTTCCGCAACGGACTGCATTATAAGATAGGAAGGACTTGTGGAACCGAACATAAGGAGCGCGTTCTTGGCATCGTCTTCAAGACCTTCTGGAGCGTTTTTGGAAATGTGCAATAAAGCTCCTCCCGTGAGCACGGGCAGGGTCTTGTGTGCTGAATCCGAGGTCATGTCCGCGCCGAGCGAAAGAGGGTGAAGGTCCGTTCCCAAAAACTTAAGGTACGCCCCGTGGGCATTGTCACAGAGAAAAAGCAGACCGTGCCTGTGGGCGATCGAAGCAAGTGCTTGGATATCAAGTAAATTGCCGAGGTAGTCGGGAGAAGTCACAAAAACAGCCGCAAGCATCGACTTGCGGTTCTTTTTTTGGCTTTCTTCGTTCAAAGCATTGATGTGAGCTTCCAGAGTCTCCGGATGCAGCTCGCATCTGCAAAGGCTGAAATCCGTATCTTCCGGGCTCATCCACCTTATGTCGAAGCCTAAAAGCATGGAAGCGCAGATAAAGGACTTGTGTGCGTTCCTGGATGCCAGGATCACGGGATGCTCTGCTTCTCCTCCGTTTTTTCGGAAGTGCTTGAGGGCAAGAAAGCACATGGCTTTGATGACCTGCGATGAGCCTTCCGCAGAAAGAAAAGTCCGACGGCTTCCGAAAAGACGCGCTGCATCTTCTTCTGCCTCCGATAAAACACCGCAGGCCTCGTAAAGACTGTCTGCGCCGGCTATTTCCGTGATGTCGTCTTCGTATCCGAAGGCACCCTTGTGGCCGGGCATATGCAGTCTGACCGGATCTGAGTTTTTGTATTCTTCTATAAATTTTCCCAAAGGAGATCTTTTCATGATTTTAATATTGCCGGGACCCTTAATGTGCCCCGGCTTATGTGAGTGTTATCATTCAGGCTTTTCGCAGGTTTCGCAGGAATCGCATTCGCTTCCCGCAGTGGCTCCGCTCACGGGTTCAAGACCCAGCTCGTCTCTTGCGCAGGCTATCATGATGGCGCATTCGATCCTTTTACGGAAGAGCTCGCAGCCGTATTCGTAGATGCCCTTTACATCGCCTGTTGCGTGATAGGCATTGGCGGCACAACCGCCGGAGCAGTAGTGCATCGCCCAGCAGCCTCTGCAGTCGGGACGTGCATATGCATTGCAGACTCTGAATTCTTCCTGACGTTCCTTGTTTGTGACGCCCTTCCAGATGTCACCCAGCTTGTAGCTCTCATCGCCCACGAACTGATGGCAGGGATAGAGGTCACCCCAGGGGGTTACAGCCATGTATTCCGTTCCGGAACCGCAGCCGGAGATACGCTTGTAGATGCAGGGGCCTGACTTCAGATCCACCATGTAGTGGTAGAAGGTGAAACCTCTGCCTTCCTGATCCCGTTTCAGCATTTCCTTGGCAAGAAGCTCGTATTGTTCCTTAAGAATGGGAAGATCTTCTTCCGTGAGTGCGAGAGGATCACCGGGCTTGCTTACAACAGGCTCCATTGAAAGCTCTGTAAAGCCCATGTCCGCCATGGTCAGGATGTCGTTGGTGAAGTCGGTGTTCAGATGGGTGTAAGTGCCGCGCATGTAGTAGTTCCTGCCGCCTCTTGCCTCCACAAGCTTTTTGAACTTGGGGATGATGCGGTCGAAACTTCCGTTTCCTGCGTAATCCTTACGGGTTCTGTCGTGTACTTCCTTACGGCCGTCAAGGCTGAGGACCACATTGCTCATTTCCTTATTGCAGAAATCGATGACATCATCATCGATCAGCATTCCGTTGGTAGTGAGAGTGAAGCGGAAATTCTTTCCGGCTTCTTTTTCGATGGAACGGGCATAGGCTACGATCTGCTTGCAGACATCCCAGTTCATGAGGGGTTCACCTCCGAAGAAGTCCACCTCCAGATTGTGCCTTGTTCCGGAGTGCTCGATGAGGAAATCGATGGCCCGTTTTCCAACCTCAAAGCTCATGAGGGCGCGCTCACCGTTGTACTTACCCTGAGCGGCAAAGCAGTACTCGCAGTTCAGGTTGCAGGTGTGGGACACGTGAAGGCAGAGAGCTTTGATCACGTCTCCGCTGCGCTTCTTGAATTCTCCCGCCAGGGGTTCGAAGGTGTCGGGAGTGTAGAGCTTGTGGTTTTCTACCAGCTCCTTGACGTCACTGATGCAGAGACGCACATCTTCTTCCGTAACATCCTCTCTGTCACCGTAGCGTTCCATTATGATCTTTACGATCTCATCCGCTGTCTTGTCGGGGTAGAGTGCGATGATGTCGTAGGCCACTTCATCCACGCTGTGGACCGAGCCGGAGCAGGTGTCCAGAACAATATTGTATCCGTTTAATTTGTATTGATGTACCATGTTTATCTTTCCGTTCTGTTTTCCGAACAAAAGAAACGCCGCCATTTGTGGGCGGCATCTCTTCAGTCTCTTGTGAAAAATGCAGTGATTACTTTGTAGCCTTTTCGCACTTCTGGTTAGCTACGCCGCAGCTTGTCTTGCAAGCACTCTGGCAGGAAGTCTGGCACTCGCCGCATCCGCCGTTCTTAGCGCTTTCGCAAAGGTCTCTTGTTTCAAGTGTCTTAATTCTTTTCATTTCTATGTCTCCTTATATAAATGAATTTATTCACTTTGTTAACAGAAGAATACTATCACAAAAGTTTAATAAACGCAAGACCGAAAAAGGAAATCGCAGCCATG
>JAEEGH010020728.1_pt1 | contig 13633 bp, 5 predicted proteins | sample 9134181 | NCBI WGS metagenome assembly JAEEGH01 (sample SAMN16246544, study PRJNA631951) | gut metagenome | biome: gut microbiome; feature: rumen; material: DP-attached | host: Bos | place: Iran: Karaj | collected 2018-10
GGAACTGTACTACATGTACCCGGACCTGTTCAAGGATTCTCCGGTGATGTTGCGCGACCTGGGCAAGCCCCGCAGCGGCGACACGAACCTGAACCCGACGGCATTCAAGCTGTACGAGCATTTGGTGAAGCGCGCCCAGGGCGACGAGACACTTACGAACCGCATCCTGCGCAGCATGCAGAAGGCGCATTACGACAGCAACAGCTTCGGCCACTTTGCGCTGAACTGGCAGGACTATGCACACTTTACGAGCCCGATTCGCCGTTACGCCGACTTGTGGTGCCATCGCGAACTCGCACGCAAGGGCGCCGAAATTACCGCCGAACGCAAGAACAGCGTGATCGAAGTCTGCGACTTGATTTCGGCAAACGAAGTCAAGAACCAGAAAACCGAACGCATCGCCATCAAGGTGTGCAGCTGCTGGATTTTGAAGAGCCACATTGGCGATGACTTTGAAGCTACGGTTTCGGGCATCGAGGAATGGGGCATCTACGTTTCTATCGCCGACCCGATTGCCGAAGGCCTGGTGCGTTTCCGCGATATCGCCGGTGACGACTTTTACGTATTCAACCCCGATCAGGGACTTGCCTTCGGCAAGAAGAGCGGGCGTACGTTCCGCCGCGGCGACAAGGTGCTGGTGCGCCTTTTGAGGGTGGACCCTCTGCGCGGTCAGGCGGACTTCAGCATTATCGAGAAGCTCTCTAGCGAACCAAAGAAACGCCGCCGTCAGGGAGAAGATGACTACCGCAACCGCGACGTTCGCGAACGCGCTGACCGCGCCGCCGCGGCGGAAGCCCTCGGTTACGTGAGCCAGCCCGACGAAGACTTTGACGACGATGTTCCTGAATTCGTTTCGGCACACAGCCACATGAACCGTGGCGGTCGCGGCAAATCCCGCGGTGGCAGGTTCGATTCCGATGCCCCGAGCTTCGAACGCTCCGGCCGCAGTTCTCGCGGCAAGGGCGGAAATTCCCGTAGCGCATCCCGCGATGACCGCGAAGGATTCCACGTAGCAAGCAAGCCGCGTAAGGGCAGTTCCCGCAAGGGCGCTGGCCGCAGCCAGAGGAGAAGGTAAACACTATTTCAATAATGCCTAAGTGCCATCCGCATAATTCGTTCTGAAGGCTTCCCTAACGTGTCATCCTGAGCGGAGCCCATAGGGCGTAGTCGAAGGATCTAAAAACATGCCAAGCGATTACTACACATACATAATGTCAAATCAAAATAACACCACTATTTATGTCGGTGTTACTAATAGCATAGAACGTCGCACGTTGGAACATATTGAAGGCGTTGGAGCCATTTTCACATCTAAATACAAGATTAACAAACGCGTTTACTTCGAGCGTTACACAGAAATAAAAGATGCTATTCAAAGAGAAAAGCAACTTAAAGGATGGAGAAGGGACAAGAAAAATAGTCTTGTAAATTCAATGAACCCCGAGTGGAAGGACTTGATGCGTGGTTGAGATCCTTCGACTCCATCACTTCGTGATTCCGCTCAGGATGACACACTCATATAACTTTATATTATTTACTAATTATGTCCAGCAACGGTAAAATCATTCTCTACGCAAGCTACCAGACCGAGGAAACCCTCCCCGGGTATGTGCGGTTTGCGCTAAAGCATCTAGCCGAGACTGACTTTACCGTCGTGTTGCTCACGAACAATCGTCCGCTTTCAGCAGAGACAATGAAGTTCCTGGATAACAACGGGATCAAGCTTTACCTCACCGAAAATCACGGGTTCGATTTCGGCATGTGGCGCAGGTTCCTCAAGGACGTCGCCAATGGCCGCAACAATTTCGTGGAATTCAACAGCATCACTCGCCTGCTGCTCGTAAACGATTCCATCGTATACTTCCAGAACAACTTCGCCGACTTTATCCACCGCGCCGAGGCAAGTACCGCCGATGCGGTTTCGCTGACGGAAAACGACGAAGTACGCCCGCACCTGCAATCATTCTTCTTGTACCTGAAACAGGAAGCTCTTGGTGCATTCTACCTGCACCTGCTCGAAACGCCGGAACAGGAAACCTTCTACGAAGTCGTGCATCGCCTCGAAATCGGTATGTCGAGCGCCTTCGAAGAAGCCGAGGTGCAGACCGCATCGCTTTACCGCACTCACTTGCGCGCCCTGTTCGCCTACCCCGAACTGATTGCGCAGGGAGGCGGATTTATCAAGCGCAAGCTATTGCAACGCCGTTTCAATTTCATGGAAAAGGTCCACTTCATCCGCCACGGGGCCTACAACGCCCTGAACGCGGACTACCACAAGATGGTCACCGACGCCGGTCTCGCACCCGATTTTAAGAAGGAATGGTTGCCGAAACCCGTCGGGAATGCCGCATCCCATGTGGCCGACAAGATCTGGCAAAAATCGTTCGACAAGGTCGGCTGGCCTCTTCTCCGCACCGCCATCAAGACGAAATACAAGCTTCTCAAGAAGGAACTCGTCGGCGACGAGTACAAGTAAACATCAACAAGAGGGGATAATATGAATATCAAGTTCCTGCTATTTTTAGCGATTTTAGTTGCAGCCGGATACTATGCAGTCGAAGTCAAGGGAATCAACCCATTTGCCAAGAAAATTGCCGACGACGTACCGTTCCGAAAATTCGACGGCGAAGTCACGACCATGAAGGATCTGCAGGGAGAAAACGGCACCCTGATCCTAAGTATGAGCACATGGTGCCCGCATTGCGTAGAACAGCTCGTGAATGCGTACCCGCTGAACGAAGGATTTCAACAATACAAGATCAACGTCGTCCTCATCGTTCATGGCCCCGACCGAGACGCCATCCACGAATGGGCTGGCCAGTACCAAGTTCCCTGGAACTGGAAAAAAGTCTACTGGCACGACGACCTGACGGACTTGCTCAAGATTAAAAAAAACGCAACGCCCTACATCATCTTGAGGGACCGCAACAAGAAAATCGTATATTCCGAATCGGGCATGCATCCGATGGATCGGATAATGGATATCACGGGTGAAATGCTGATGACCTACGAAGAAATCAAGAAGGAAATGGAGAAGGAAGCGGAGAAGCGAAAGATTCCGCTGTAACCGTCTAAACAAAGCCTATAAAAAAAATTCCTCGGTTCGCTTTTGCGATACCGAGGATTTTCATTTAGGGTTCTGCGCGTGGCACTTAAGGATTACACTCTTAAGGTTTGCACACTTAAGTTCGCGCGTTTACTTAAGGTTACTTCACCATGACCTTGGCGGCCTGCTGCTGTGAGCCTGCGCGGACGCGGAGCATGTAGAGACCGGACTTCGGAGCGTCCAGCACCAATGCGTTCGTGCCCTCGAGGGTCTTCGCATTCACGGTCGACATCACGTGTCCCTTCATATCCAGCAAGTCGACGCGCGCATTGGTGCCCGCAAGGCCCGTCGCCTCGAAGGACACCTGCAACTTTCCGCCGAGCCTTGCGGAGCGCAGGCCCTTGAGCGAGTTCTGCGCAACCATCTTCGCGGCAGGAGCCACACGCACCGTTGCAGTCTTCGCATTCGACTTCAGGAGCACCTTGAGCGGGACGCCGTCCTTCATTTCGGTCGTGTTGCCGTCCACCGTCACGTACACGTGATAGCCGTAGGCTTTCACAGCATCGATACCGACGAGCGTCAGATAACCCGCACGATCGCTAGATGCGGACAGGGCCACGGTCCATTCCATTTCGTCACTTACCGACTTGATGGACTTGGCGAGAGCGCGCTTGCCTTCGACAATCGAAAGATTCACATGGTCGCCCATACTTTCAGGAGGTTCTTCGGCGTTGAACGGGTTGTTGCCCGCCCCCAGAATGTTCCAGGCATCCTGCTTGCCGTTCTTGTCCGAAAGTACGGCCTGCAAGACCCAGCGATCCTTAGTAGTCGCCTTCGCAAGCACGCGCTTGGGCAATGTCCGAGACTCTTCGTACTCAAGCCATTCCTGGTTCGGATCATCGTACCATTCGTCTTCCCACTCATGCGGAAATTCTTCCTGCCACGGCTCTCGATATTCCTCCGGTTCTTCTTCTTGCCAGAACACCGGATCCGCAGAGATTTCCCATTTCATTTTCTTGTTTACCTTAACCCAAATCGCTTCGTAGGGATCCAGGGTCGTCTTGCCGTCGATGAGTTCTTCCGGGCTACCCGTCTTCGGGTTGTAACGCCAGAATTCAATTTCCGACTTTTCGTCGATATCCTTGACATAGTCGGCACCGTACGAATACAGACCGACAGGCCATCCGTGCGGATTTGCCACCAGGTTCCAGCCGGAGCTTACGCTATCGAGGTTCCAAACAATATCCTTGCCGTCATCATCCATATCGTCACGCAAGACGAGCGGGAGTCCTTCGAGGGAACTGTACCATGTTCCGCGAGTGGGAATCACCGAGTCTCCTCTATTAAACTGCTTGTACTGCCAGAATTCGCCCGTACCGTATTCGTCCCACCAGTAGAAAATCGGGTCACCCGTTTCCCACTTGATAGCCGACGTGTCCACAGCCGAGAGCGAGAGCATCTGCCAACCCTCCTTTCCGACCGATGCAATCGTATTCTCGACAGTGAATTTCTGTCTGAACGCCTCCGATTTTACTCCATCCAACGACACGACGGCTTCATAGTGGCCACTACGCTTTAGACGTATTACAACACTGCCGTAGGAGTCACTGCCAATAGAATCCTGCGTTTCAGCAACAATCTCGCCAGAAACCGTATCGACAATCTGCACCCTCACTGCGGCAAAGCCATTCCCCGCAAAGGCTTTCGTCGAATAGTTTAGCTGAACGGCCTTGCCACCGTTGCCGCTCTGAAGCAGGCTCACCAAAGCAAACGAAGCCGAAGTTCCGAATGCCTTGCCAAAATCAGCCTTGAGCGTCATGTTTTCAAGGGAACCCGGCAACATATCCGGAAGCATGTTGTTAAACCAATTATCCGAATCATCCCAATCTGCCGACTGGTACACCGGATGGACCGCCTTGACAAACGCATTACCTAGGAGTACCGTCACCTCATTCAATTCATAGTCAGAATCCGGGTTTGCCATAACAGCCCATACAACAGCAGAATCAGCAAGGGACCTACACAAGGTTGCATATTCCGGGCAACCATATAAGCTCAGATCAGCAGGCAAGACAATCGTACCGTCGTCATTTACTTCATGGACCGTATAAGATGCGGACGTCATCCTACCCTGATCAAGAACAGGCGGCTTACGCTCTACAAGCGCAATAGAACCATGTTCCTGCTCTACCTTGACGCGCACAAAATTCTCGGCACAATTTTTGACGTCATCTGTCCAGCGGGCATAAAGAGTCGCTCTTTGAGTAGTCAACCAATCGGGGTCAACCATTTCAAGTTCCTTCAGCAACCGATCGTTCAGCTCGACATAGACATCGCCAATACCGGGTTCTACAGACCACCCTTCAAGACACTTGTCCGAAGTATAGCTCCAAGTCGGGAATCTATGGCCCAAGCCATGATATTCAACATCATCATAAAGCCTATCACGAATATCCTCCGAGACAATAAACTTGTTGGCATAGAAAACCCCGTCCCACCAAACGTTTCCCTCGTCAAAGGTAAACACGAAGTCGTTAGATTTATATGCACCCTTGACACTCAGCACCACATCGGGCTGGTTGTCAGCAACAGTAAGGATTTCGCCATTCTGGATACGGAAAACTTCTTCTCCATAAACATTTTTACCGATGATAGTATCTGTCAAAGAAGCATCCGTATAAAAGATTCCTAGCTGCATGCCGGACATCCTCGGGATTTCAAGATCTTTAGAAGCTCTAACTTCAGCCACGGCAACGGTATCCGATCCAAGTATCTGGTACACCATGAACTCAACATGTTCTGATGTGCGGAAGGAGAATTTTTCCGGTGTGACCTCAGTATCCCATACCGCAAACAACTTATAGTAATCATGCACTTTTATGCCGTTTTCCGTCTCAATCGTATCCAATAGAGGCGCAACTTTAGCCAATGCCGTCAACAAGCTCTCAACATCTGTAAAGTAAAGTCCCATAGAACTAGAAGGCGACCACCCCAAGAATTCAGCATCCGCACGATACAAGCCAAGAGGAACAGACAAATCTTCGGAAACTACGCTTAGAGTCTTTTCTTTAACCCAGTCCTCACCATAAAATACGTTTTCGGACGAATCCACGACAAACACCCAGTTTAGCTCACGCACAGGCGTTTCCATAGTCAAGGTGTAGACTGTATTCGGAGAGGGCTTAGCTTGATTGTCATCCAGAGACATCACTTCAATAAAGCTGCCCGACAGTTCTTCTTCCTCCGGTTCCGTATCGGAGCCATCGCTATTGGTCACTTGATGCTTCGCAGTTACATCACCCTTTTTGTAGCCAAAAGCAACTTCACTATTTGCGGTATCAATATCTAGATGATAGATTCCGCGGGCAAGAACAACACCCTGATCATCCAAGACATGTTCATATTCGGTTTCGTCAAAAGTCTGCGTCAGCTTGAGCACAGTCTTCGCGTTACCGTTTGCAATGGTAATCTTAGTCTCAGGACCATCGACACAAGAGCTCCAGTTTGCAAAAAGCTTCGTAGGAAATTCAGAATCGAGACTTAAATTAGCCCCCGCATAACCTGCAAAAAGCGTCGTTATCTTGTCGTCTACATCTATAACTTCTGTAGCCGGATCCTTAACAGACCAGCCATCAAAACACATAAAATCCGTACGGGCCGGTCGCCACAATTCAACCGAGTTGTCTGTTTCAGAAAATTTCAGACTATCATTCGCCTTGGCATCTATCGGGAAATAGAGATTTTTACTACTGGTCGAAGGAGTGTTCAAGTCGTAAGTCACATAGAAAGGTCCTACAGGCGTATACTTGACCTTTATTTCACCCTTATCCATAGACCTCGTCGCGATGACCAAAGTCGAATCTTCCTCGTTGTAGCCAAAGCCATCCGGCGGCTCTATTGGATCGCCCCCAGTTGGGTCTTGCCACTGGAACGCGACTTTTTCAATCGACATTGTGTAACCAGATGCTGGAGCCAAGGACACCTTGAAGGTTAAAGTATCATCAGCGACTCGTTCACTAGGCACATACAGACAATGGCTGTAAACATCCTGCGTTAAACCATTACCTTCACCAATATAAAGCGTTGTCTTGTACAATTCCGAAGTTTGCTCAAACGTCAAGTTTTCATTAGCAACTTGCGAAAGCACGATGCTTCCATGGTAATCAGATGCATCCATCAATTCAGTATCACCGTCATACGCCTTTACATAAACCATATTAGCAGGCGACCCACCTTCGGCAACGGACGACAAAGTAAATTCAGAACCGGACACATGCTTCAAAAGGTTCGATGTCAAGGATTCATCACAGGTTTCGTCCTCAGTACACCATTTAACAGGATCATAACGCACCCCATTCTCTGTCGAGCGCAGAACATATGCGCGAGGGAACTCGCTATTCGTAGCGACATTCATATTTTCCATCGAAGCAGCCCAGTTCTTGCCAAGAACAACCGTTTCATTTTCGAGCGAAGAGATGTCGAAAGATACCGTGTAATTGACAAGAACGACATTCACATTTAGCGTCATGGAAGAGTACGTTCTTGTGTTCACGACTAGAGTCGTATCGTTCGTTCCAAAGTTCAACGTGTGTAACTCGAAATCAACCGTCTCGTTCGTCGAAACAGGCGTAACAGCGGGACTAGCACTATCCACTTTCACAAATTCAAGTTCCTTAATGGCATAACCGGACTTCATCCCAAAATTGACCACAAACGTCAACGTGTCATCGGCAACAGGGAGAATGGTCTGATGAATGTACTTACCGGGATTATTCGAATCCTCTACGCTTGACATGGCATGCTCTATCTTTCCATCAAACGTATTCTGTTTTAACGTTAACGTTACAAGGGGATCATCCGACAAATCCTCCGTACCATCTAAAGCAATCGCATAATTAAGAGGAAGAATCTTGCTGGCATCAATGGTCGTACAATTATTATTCCAGTAACCAAAAGCAGTTGTATTAGTGTCTGCAATAAGATTTGAACTATCTCGAGCAATTCTTATATACTGTTCGTTCATGCCGGCATAGTTATTGTTAAAGTAATACTGTATTTCCGACACATCGCTTGCCGGAGACCAGGCAATGAAAGTCGGACAGGTCGTCGTATAAATCTTCGGGAAAGCAGGCCCTTCAACCGTATAAGACGCCGAAGCTTCATTTCCCGAACGGCCCACGAATATGGTTGACTTATCCGTCGCATATTCCGTAGGCAAGTGCATGTCAAATGTCACGTTATAATTAGTGAGAGAATATTTAGGAATAAGCGCCAGCTTTTCGGTTATCGTAGAATTTTCATAAAGCTTCTTAGCCGCATGCGTGGCCGCCTTGACATTGTCAAGAACAACCGGCTCTGCAGTGTCAGCCTTTACAGTCCATTCTACTGTTCCGCACTCTTTCATTTTTTTCATGAGATTTTCGACCATCCCAAAATAAAGAGTCGTTTCTGAAGTATCTACACGAGTCGTATCATTAGTCGGACATTCATTACCATTTGGCAGCATTGCACTATATTGATACACAGCATAATAGCCACCATCGAATGAGTAACCCAATTTCGACACAATCTCTTTAGGCTTAACAGCGGCGCCATATACAGCCTTACCAGAAGTACTCATTTCGGACGCACTAGACTCAATGACTTCGACCATCGAACTAGCCTGATTATAACCATAAATCGATATTCCAAAATCAAACTTTTTCGGATTCTCGATTTCTATTTCTGGGAATTCTCCATAAATGTTCGAAGGTTCAGAATAAGAAAGCACAATCTTTTTTACATCACCTTCTATGCTGCTCTTCCTAATTTTAGCAGCAAGGTCCTGGAAAGACCAAATGTCCGTACCATCAGGACTAGTATCGCTTAGACCATAAAGGATTTCATCGTTATTACCATACAATGCAACTTTAAACTTTAGACCCTTTTCATTCATTCTATCATATCTGAATATGTTTGGAATCAACTGAATCGGAGCATCCGCCGCATCTGTAAATTGGTCTATTTTGGGAGTCATAAAACCTAAGGTAACGTCATCGGGCAGATTGTCCAAATCATAGCAGCTGTTCACCGTCACACAATACTGATAAACAATATCATAAGTCGAAGACGTAATAACTTGGCCCACAAGAGAAGAATTAATCGCACTCGATAGCGAAACTTCGTAACCATTGCTGTCATTCACAAGCATAGCCCCTGTGCCAACGGCTTTCTTTATATTAGCGATTTTAGTCGAATCACCGGAACTCAACTTGCCAGCTGAGTCGGAGGTAAAAAAGCCTGAAGCCTTTACATCTGTATTATAATATTCAGAATTCTCGCTTGTAATAAATTGAACATAGCTATTCACTAAACCTAAGGCTGTCTTCTGCTCGTCAGAAAGGCCTTTTGCCTGCACAACCACCAAATGATTCGGTGTTTTCGTCATGTTCACGCACGAGGGCAGACCATCATTGAAATCTTCGTCGTGGACCCACAAAGCAGCTTCGCCCTTAGATTCTAAGTTGTAATTCAAGAGGGCTGCAAAGAGTCCCGATTTCATGTCCGCTTCTAAAGCTATTCCATTCGCATGACGTTTCAAAGGTTCGTCAAGTTCTCCTGCAAAGAAATCAACGTAATAAAAAGGAATCGCCCCGGCACAACCAGAAGCGCAATCAAGCACTTCATTCTTGTAATAGCCCAAAGGTCCCGTTACCGTCAACGAACCGTAGGCATTGCGTACGTTGGCATAAACGTTGGCATCTCCATAGGAATAGCCCTGATACCAATTAAACCCATCTGCATAAAATCTATCGCCGCCCACACCTTTCTCCACAGTGTCTTCGCCAAAGTGGTAGTTGTTGTACAAGGTGACATAGCTGCTATAGCTTAATGGAGCATCTATAGAACCGACAATATATCCTTCAGCACTCGATCCCTGAATTGCACCACCCGAAATGGGACCTTTCGAAAAAGTATTGTTAATGTTAACAGAACCATCACCGGAGATATAGCCCAAAATACCACCCGCTATAGATTTAGATGACACGGAGCCCTGATAATAAGACTTCGTTATCGCAATAGAACCATCAGTAAAACCAACAAGACCGCCAGCATTAATTTGGCCATTGACTACGCTCTCAATTACAGCTACATTGTTCAAGGTCATACTGCCTTCTTCTGCGAAACCCACGACAGCCCCCGCATGATGGTAGCCATCCACAGTCACATTTTTTACCGCTACATTTTCTATCGAGCCAGAGTAATTCTTGGCATAGCCGAACACAGCGCCCGCGTAATCCGCCTTAAAATAGGAGTCCTCGATTTCAATGTTTCTGATTGAATTAGAATAATATTCAAAGTCGAGAGACACAACTCCCGCATACGAACCGTCACCGGTCAAGCTAAAATAGACATCCGAGAACTTGACATTCGAAATGCCTCCAGAGGAACCATGAATTATGCTAACGAAACCGATGCCATCACCATCATCTATAGACTCATAGCAGAGTCCCGATATGGTATAGCGCTTTCCGTCTTCACTGCTAATAGAACGACCTTCGTTCAATTCCAGGTACTTACCCTTGAACCCGTCCGGGGACCCAATACAATCAGACTCCGTATGTCCCGCAAACGCGATATCCGATTTCAGCACAACCGAGGCCATATTCGAACCAAGCCAACCGCTAACGTACCCATAGGCATCCGTCATGTTATCACGCACCTGACTTGGGACCGTTTCATTGAACCAGTACACAAAGCCGGTTTCGTCATCATCGCAGGTTTCCTTTTGGCTGAATTCTAGCCGTTCAACCAATTCACCATCCTTTATTTCCTTAAAGCAGAAATACTTCGTCGTCGAAGTTTCTGCCGCAGACGCCACGGACAGGGCCATCAGGACGGCCGTGAATAAAGCATAAAAACCCGGAATCTTTGTCATAAGGAATCCTCTGTTTATATTCATTAACAAATATAGTTTTCTTACAAGAAGTTTACAAGAATATAACCTTCAATCTAACGAACAAAAAATCCCCGGGCCATACGGACCGGGGACTTTCTCCGTTAAATATCTACTACTTCACGATTTCGGCGTCGACGACCTTCTTGCCGTTCACGGTTTTCGGTCCATTATTGCCGTTGTCGCGGCGGATGACCTTGTACTGGATGATGCTCCAGAAGTTGGACACGATCCAGTAAAGCACGAGGCCGGAGGGCATCACCGCGCTGAACAGGAACATCATGGCCGGCATCATCCAAGTCATCATCTTGGCCTGGGCAGGGTCCATGGCGCCGTTGCCGCTCATGGTCACCTTGGTCTGGAAGTAGGTGGTGACCACCATAATCCACGGGAGCAGGGCGAGGCCATCGGGCATGAGGAACGGAATGCTGAAGCCGTGGAAAATCACGTCGCTACGGCTAAGGTCGGTAATCCAGAGGAAGGCCGGCATACCGCGGAGTTCGACAGCGCGACCGAGCACGAAGAAAAGGCCCATGAAGATCGGCATCTGGATAATCATCGGGAGACAGCCGCCGGTGCAGCTGGCGAGCGGGTTCACGCCGTTCTTGGCGTAAAGCTCCATGATGGCGGCCTGCTTCTTCTGCGGATCGCTACGGTACTTCACGTTGATTTCGTCGAGCTGCGGCTTGAGCTTGCTCATGGCAGAGGTCGACTTGAGCTGCTTGATGGTGAACGGGGTCGTAATGCCGCGCACGATGAAGGTCACGAGGATAATGGCGACGCCGTAGTTCGGAATGATGGAGTAGAAGAACTTGAGCAGCTTGAGAAGCATGGCGCAAATCCACACGAACCAGACGCTGGAACCCGGGAACCACTTGGAACCGGTCACGATAATCTTTTCGTAGCCCTGGCCGAGCGATTCGACTTCGGACCATTCCAGCGGGAGCACCATGAAGTTGTAAGCGATAGAGTCGCCGCGCACGGCGTCTGCAATGGAGAGGCTGTAGGTACCCGGATCCGGGTTGCCCTCGGTAGCCAGGTTGATGTGCTTGGCCTTGACCTGTGCCGGCACCGGAGAATCGAACTGCACCGACATGGCTACGTACTTGCGGCGCATACCGACCCAGTAGTAGTTGGCGTTGTCGAAGGTCATGGCATCGTTGAATGTTTCGCGTTCGGTGATTTCGCTATTCTTGAAAATCACTTCGCTAAAGAAGTAGCTTGTACCGCCAAAACTCTTGCCCTTAGGGAATTCTTCGGTTTCACGCATGCCGCCCTTCCAGGAGAGCTCGTACTTGTCGACGCGGAAACCCTTGAACTTGTTCACCTGACGGACAGCGACGCCCGACTTGGTGAACCCGTAGCTACGCACTAGTTGGTTACCGTTGGCATCGGTAAAGACGAACTGCACCGTGGTATCGTTTTCGACATTGATCCATTCCGGAGCTTCGACATCGAACAGGACTTCGGAAAGGTCCGCACCGCCGAGGTTCAGGTCGAGGGCGCCGAGCGCGGTATCCTGAATGAGTTCGGGGAAATGGTTTGCGGAATCCGGCAGGGCCTTGACGATAACGCTCTGAACCTTGCCGCCCTTGTTGCTAAGGGTCATGATGAACTTTTCGGTTTCGACCGTGACCGTGCGCTGGGCGACAACCTTCGGGGCTTCGGTTGCGGCAGAGGAAGAATCGCTTGTAACGACACTTGACGTATCTCCCGCTGCCTTCAATTCCGAATTCTGAATTCCGGATTCCGAATTTCCAAGAACCGGCGCTGTCTTGACTTCGGCCGTGGAGCCCGGAAGCACGAGCCCGTTTGCAGACGGGGCTTCGGCGGAATCGGAGACCTGGGCGGCAGCTTCCTTGGCGGCGGCCTTCTGCGCAAGCTTCGCCTTTTCGGCAGCCTCGTTGTTCGCAGAGTTCATGAAGAACCACCAAATCATGATGGCGCCGATAAGAACGGATCCGATGATAGTATTCTTGTTCATCTTTTTTCCTTTCTGGGCGGGACCGGGTCATAACCGCCCTTGCAAAACGGGTTGCACCTTAAAATTCTGAAAACCGCAAGATAGAAACCTTTAAACACTCCGTGTACGCGGATGGCCTCGATGGCATACTGCGAGCATGTCGGCTGGAACCTGCAAACGCCACTGAAAAAGAAGGGGTGAATCAACTGGTACAGCCGGATGGGCGCAATCAGGAGCATTTTCAACGCGCCGTGAAGCTTTCCCCAAAAACCGCTGTCCCCACCATTATCCATTGGGCAAGTTCCCCAGGTCAAGCCCCTCGGTCCACTCCATCTTCTTGAAGACCTTGAGCGCCGATTCGCGCATACGCGCCGAGGACATGACCTCGGAATTGTCACTCACGATTATCATCGCCCACACGGGCTTCGCTATATGGGGAACCCTTTCAAAAAACAGGGGCCGCAGCAATCTACGGCACTTGTTGCGGTAAACTGCGTTACCGTTCTTCTTTTTCGCCAAAAAGCAAAAACGACAAAAACCGTCCGGGCTTTCTATCCAACGCATCGTGAAAGACGGCGTGCGGATGAACTTCCCATGGACGGCTACTTGCCGATAAGCTGGCTGGTTAGGCAGCCTATAGGAGCGCAACGAGGCTATGAGCCAATCCTACTTTTTGTAGATGGTGTCG
>JAEEGH010020729.1_pt1 | contig 13633 bp, 11 predicted proteins | sample 9134181 | NCBI WGS metagenome assembly JAEEGH01 (sample SAMN16246544, study PRJNA631951) | gut metagenome | biome: gut microbiome; feature: rumen; material: DP-attached | host: Bos | place: Iran: Karaj | collected 2018-10
AGTTGATTATTCGGGGGAGTTTTAAATTGCGTACACATAACAAAATTTTTGCGGTTCTTCCGTATTACGTGATACTTATTTTGGTTGTTGTGTTGCTTATTATCTTAAGCTTTATGCCAAAAGGATATAACGGAATAAGTCAAATAAACAGAATAGATTTTGAGGGAACATACAGCTGCGAAGGAGTGTCAAACAAAAGCTTTGACTATGATGATACCATTAACGCAAGAGAAATAGAAAAGGTTGAAATTGACGGACATTTTAAGCAAAGTATTCCGCAAAAAACAAGATTGTTCGCGTCGGATTTATATATTCGTGTCAAAATTATTGTTAATGGGGAAGAAATATTAAAATTCGGTTATCCGGAGCAAAACTGGAATGGCTTTCAAACCGGTGGAGTAGGCTGGATAGGTACAACTCTTGAAAAAACCATCACTCCGGAAGATGATATTAAAATAATTCTTGAAAATCCTTACGGATCGAAAAATTACAAAGAAGTATATAACTATTTTATGAACACTATTTGCAATATGGATAAATACGATCTTTTGATGACCATGTTTACAAATAATGCGCCTAAAATCGTTATAGGCGTTGTTTCGGTTACATTTTCAGCATTACTGGTAGCGGTTTATTTTCTGTTAAGACTCAGAAAGATGTTTGCGGGAAACTCGGTTGTATACGGCTGTATAATGATTGTTATAACATCTCTTTGGATATTGAACGCTCCGGAGTTTTCTACTTTAATAACCAATAATCCGGGCTTTTCCATGCTGTATAACACCATTGCATCTTTGCTTATTCCGATTTGTGTTGCTCAATATCTTATGGGATTTACATCCGGAAAAAGAAGCACGGCCATGCATATTATCAGGAATTTGCTTATTATGGCCTTGCTTGCCTATGGCATAATACAGATGTTGGGTTTAACGGATCCTTTGCTCAGCGGCCCGTATATAATATGGTTTTCCAACGTACTTTCCGTAGCCGGTGTAATTGTTTGCATTATTGAAATCGTGAAGACAGATAATGTCATTAATCGCGCCACATGTTTGGTTATGGCTATTTTTGTAGCATCCATGTTTATAGAAGCGATGAATATTTTCCTTGAAGTACTTAAACCGGGTGAATTTGCAAGTTTTGCATTTACCGTCTATTTGGTGGGGCAGGTTGCAATATCCATAACCATATTGGGACAAAGTCTTCTTCGTGCAAGACAGGCAGCTGTATTGGAAAAAGAGATATTGGAAAAACAAATAGCTGTGGCACTTAGCCAAATTCAACCGCATTTCCTTTATAATTCTCTTAATGCCATTGAAGATTTGTGCTACGAAGATTCTGAAAAAGCAGCGAAGACAATAAACGATTTTGCTCAGTATTTAAGGGAAAACCTAGACTCCTTAAAGGGTAGGGATTTGGTTTTGTTTTCTCAAGAACTTAAACATACTAAGATTTATCTTAATCTGGAACAACTTCGTATGGGAGATAAATTAAAAGTTGAGTATGACATAAAGGAAGAAAACTTTATGCTGCCGACTCTTACTCTTCAGCCGATTGTTGAAAATGCCGTAAGACATGGTATTTTTAAAAAGGAAGGACCGGGCAAGGTTAAAATCAGCACAAGGATGGAAAAAGATCATGCGGTTATAATAGTTGAAGACGACGGTGTGGGATTTGATACATCCATAATCGGAAAAACTACGGAAGACGGGGAAAGAAGCCATATTGGCATAATTAACGTAGGTAGAAGGTTAAAGGCACAAGCCGGAGGAAGATTGGAAATAGAAAGCACTCCCGGCAAGGGCACAAAAATTACAATTCATGGTGGTAAAAACGAATGAACATTTTAATAGTTGATGATGAGCAAAGAGCCGTAAACAAGCTTGTTCGTGTTATTTCGACCAACAGGCCCGAAAACAATTTGTTTGCTTATACAAGTCCTTTGGAGGCTTTGGAGTTTGCAAAGGACAACGAGATCGACATGGCTTTTTTGGATATGGAAATGGGCCAAATGCACGGAATAGATTTGGGGAAAAAGCTTAAAGAATTATATCCTAAGCTTCATCTTGTGTATGTTACGGCTTACGATCAATATGCCATAAGCGCAATCAAAATAAGGGTTGGGGGATATCTTCTTAAACCCGCCAGAGAAGAAGACATTTTGGCGGAGCTTGATTTTGCTTACGAAAACATGGCTTTTTTGGGCAAAAAAAATATCAGGATTCAATGTTTCGGCGGATTCGAAGTTTTTGATAAAAGTGGGGAAAGAATCGTATTTCACAGGGCAAAGTCCAAAGAACTCTTGGCATATCTTGTGGACAAACACGGAGCAAGCGCATCAACGGCGGAAATTGCGGGGGTGCTTTGCGAGGACAGACCTTTTGATTCCACAACTCAAAGTATGATAAGAAAATATGTAAGCGAAATGATGCAGACATTAAAAGCCGCGGGCGCGGAAAATATTATTTCCAGAAGTAAAAATGCAATTTCGGTTAACGAGGAAAACTTTGAATGCGATTATTATAACTATCTTTTGGGGGATGTTCACGCCATGAACGCCTATAAAGGTGATTATATGATTGATTATAGCTGGGCTGAGTTTACAAACGGAAGTTTATTCGAGTAAATATAAAAAGTTGAAAAAATAGTACCAAAGTACTAAAATATTTGTCGCGGATTTGTCACACTTCATTTGCTATATTATAGTCAAGCAATGAGGGATTGCTTAAAGTACTTGCATCGGAAATTGCGGTTAGGGCCCGCAAGTAGGTACTTTCAATATATCATCTTTAGGACGAGGGGATAAATATAAAAAAAAATCAGGTTGAGGGACCTGATTTTTTTTGTGCCTGAAATTTCACAAAAAAATCATTTGAAGTTATGGGAAAAGTATACTAATATAGTAGGGAGTTTAATGTGACTAACTCACGGTGATTTAATTTTGATTTACTATAATTAGGGTATATAATATATACAGTGAGGTTTAAAATGAGACAGTTTGATGTGACGGGCATGAGCTGCGCGGCTTGTTCGGCCCACGTGGAAAAGGCTGTGGCAGCAGTCGATGGTGTGGATAAGGTAAGCGTTAACTTGCTCACCAATTCCATGAATGTGGAAGGGGCCGCAAGTGATGAAGCCATTGTTTCGGCAGTTGTTAAGGCAGGCTACGGCGCCTCTTTAAAGCAAAAAGCATCTGCCAAGAAAGAGGCCGGCTCATCCTTTGAAGATAGCATTAATAAAGATTTTTATACACTCAGAGCAAGGTTGATTGCTTCTGTTGTTTTTGTTGTGCCTCTTATGGTTTTTGCCATGTGGATGCCCGATTTTATAAATCCTATGGCTCTTGGCTTAACAGAGCTTCTTTTATCTGTTATCGTTATTTTCATTAATAAAAAGTTTTTTATAAGCGGATTTAAGGGCCTTATAAACAGGGCTTTGAATATGGACACTTTGGTGGCCTTGGGCTCAGGTGCTTCATTTGTTTACAGCCTTATTAACTTGTTTTTAATGATGCATGCCGTATCCGCTGCTTTCTCAATGGATATGGGTATGGGAGAGCACGGTCTTCATGAAATATGCATGCCGTATTTAAATCAGCTTTATTTTGACTCGGCGGCCATGATTCTTGCCCTTATTACCGTTGGCAAGACTTTGGAAGCTTATTCAAAGGGAAGAACCACGGATGCGCTTAAAAGTCTTATGAAGCTTGCGCCAAAGACAGCTGTTGTTTTAAAAACGGAAGCGGACGGAACAGAAACCGAAGTTGAAATTTCGGTGGATGAAGTTAAGCCCGGAGATATTTTTATGGTAAAACCCGGTATGAGCATTCCTGTGGACGGAGTGATTTTGTCGGGAGTATCGGCTGTTGATGAATCCATGCTTTCGGGAGAGAGCATTCCCGTTGATAAGGATGTAGGAGATGCAATAAGTGCGGGAACCATCAACAAATCAGGCTTTTTAAAATGCAAAGCCACTAAAGTGGGAGAGGATACATCTCTTGCGGGCATTATAAGAATGGTGGCGGATGCATCGGCCACAAAAGCACCTATTGCAAAGATTGCGGACAAAGTCTCCGGTGTCTTTGTGCCTATAGTGGTGCTTATAGCGGTGATTACTCTTATTATTTGGATGATTGTGTCAAAAGATATGGGATACAGTCTTTCAAGAGCGATTTCGGTGCTGGTTATCAGTTGCCCTTGCGCGCTGGGCCTTGCAACTCCCGTGGCCATAATGGTGGGTAACGGCATGGGCGCCAAAGCGGGTGTATTGTTTAAAAATGCGGAAAGTCTTGAAATTACGGGAAAAGTCGATGTGCTGCTTCTTGATAAAACAGGTACCGTAACTTATGGAAAGCCGGTGGTTACGGATATTTTACCGGCAGAAGGTGTAACGGAAGAAAAACTCCTTGAAATTGCCTATGCTCTGGAAAAGAAAAGCGAGCATCCTCTTGCTCTTGCTATTTGCGAATATGCCGAAGAAAAAGGAACTGCAGCTATTGATGCGGATGAATTTGAAGCGCTTTCGGGCAATGGAGTAAAAGCTGTAATAAATGGACAAAAAATCCTTGGAGGAAGTTTAAAATTTGTTGAAAATGCCATAAGCATTGGTGATAGATTAAAAGATAAAAGTATGGGCTTTGCATTGGAAGGTAAAACACCTACATTCTTTGCAATAGACGGCAAACTTGCGGGAATCATAGCAATTGCCGATAAAATCAAAGATGATGCAAAAGATGCGGTTGCCGAATTTGAAAACATGGGCACTAAAGTGCTTATGCTTACCGGTGACAATGCATATACCGCCCGTGCTGTTGCAAAAAAGGCCGGAATAAAAAATGTTATTTCGGATGTTTTGCCGGCTGACAAAGAAAGAATAGTAAAAGATCTTAAAGCCTTTGGAAAAGTTGCCATGGTGGGTGACGGAATCAACGATGCTCCGGCTTTGGTCAGCGCCCATGTGGGGCTTGCCATAGGAGCGGGCACGGACGTTGCAATGGATGCGGCGGATGTGGTGTTGGTAAAGAGCAATTTAAAAGACGTTGCTGTTGCTTTAAGACTCAGTCGCGCAACCATAAGAGACATTCACCAAAATCTGTTTTGGGCATTTATTTACAATATCATAGGCATTCCACTTGCTGCGGGAGCGTATATTTACGCTTTCGGCTGGGAATTAAACCCGATGTTCGGGGCGGCTGCAATGAGCCTTTCCAGCATATTTGTAGTGGGAAATGCACTCAGACTAAACCTTAAAAATATCAAGTCGGACAGACATGATAAAAAAAGAAACAATAAGGAGTTTGAGGATAAATTCAATGATTATATGGCAAATGTCGCCGTTGGAAACAATGGCATAACAGAAGAAAGTGAGGACAATAAAATGACAAAAGAAATTAAAATCGAAGGTATGATGTGTACGCACTGCGAGGCTCACGTTAAAGAGGCACTCGAAAAAATTGACGGTGTAATAAGCGCAAATCCGAGCCACGAAAAAAACAATTGTGTACTTGAACTTTCAAAAGAAATATCGGATAATGATATAAATGCGGCCGTGGAAGCCGCAGGCTACAAAATGGCTTAAAATTGCTGATTTTGGCAATATTAAGATAAATTAATAAGCGGAAAGAAGAAATGTGATGCAAAACAAAAAACTAATATTGGCATCGGGCTCACCAAGAAGAAAAGAAATCCTTGAAAAAGCGGGATTCGACTTTGAAATCAGAGTATCTGATGTTGATGAAGGTATTGAGTTTGGCACACCTGCCGATTTGGTTGAAAAACTGTCCTTGATTAAGGCAAAAGACGTGGCAAATCTTGTTAAAGCAGAAGGAAAGCACGGTCTGGTAATCGGGGCGGACACAGTGGTTGCACTTGATGGTCTGGTTTACGGCAAACCAAAAGACAAAGAAGAAGCATTTGAAATGCTTAAATCACTTAGGGGAAGAGCACACAGTGTTTTTACCGGAGTAAGTCTTGTGGACGCAATCAGCGGTCGTAGAATGACTTTTCATGATGAAACCAAAGTATTTTTTAAAAATCCGTCGGATGAAGAATTAAAAGCCTATATTGAGGGAGGCGAACCGATGGACAAAGCGGGAGCATACGCCATTCAAGGCGAAGGGGCATTCTTGATTGAAAGAATAAAAGGTGACTATTTAAATGTAGTTGGGTTACCTTTGGATAAGCTTAAGGAAAATTTAAGTTTATTCGAACAAAATCATTAATTAGTCAATGAATGCATATTGAGCATCGTTGATAGTATTTATACTGAAGCGAGGTAGAAAATGAAAACATTAGTAACTTACTTTTCGGCTGAAGCCGGAGTAACAAAATCTGTAGCGGAAAAAATAGCCAAAGAAACGCAAGGTACTTCTTTCGAAATAAAACCACAGGAACCATACACGGAAGCGGATCTTAAATGGGTAAATCCTTTTGCAAGATGCAACCGCGAAAAATTGGGCAGAAAAGATGTGCCTGTTGAAGGAAAAATCGAAGACTTTAAGTCTTACGACGTAGTTTATATAGGTTTCCCTATTTGGTACGGAATCGCGCCAAACGTTGTTAATACTTTTTGCAAGGACTATAAATGGTTCGGAAAAAAAGTTGTATTGTTTGCAACATCCGGCGGCAGCGATATCGGAAAATCGGCCGAAAAGCTTGCACCGTACATTGAAGGCGCAGATATAATTGCCGATAAGCTTATCAGAAGCAATGATGATTTGGATGAATTGTTGGAAAGCGTTTGCGTCTGTTAAGGGATTTGCTTTACATTCAAAGAATATAATATTATAATACAAAAGATAGTAAAAGGCAGTTCATTTGCACCATCCTGCCATATCAAAACTAGGGCTTTATTATGTTTATTTTTGGAGCCTTTTTTGATGGGCTCCTTTTATTTTGCTCATTTGATATTGCAGCGGTGTGAATAATACAGTAGGCAGGAAAAAGCAACATTTAAGTTAACATAAAACAGGTGGCGATTATGTACAAATTAAAAACAGCAGAATCTTTCGATGCGGCGCATTTTTTAAAGGACTATGATGGCAAATGCGCTAATATACACGGACACAGATGGAAAGTGGAAGTTGAAATTCAATGCGAATCCCTAAAGGAAAATGGTTCGGAAAAAGGGATGTGCGTTGATTTTAGTGTGCTTAAAGAGGAGTTGAAGAACTTGTTGGAGGGCTTCGACCATACATTTATAATAGAAAGAGGCTCTTTAAAGGCTAAAACACTGGAAGCTTTGGCTGAAGAAAACTTTAAGATAGTCAATGTGGATTTCAGACCGACAGCGGAAAATTTTGCAAAATTCTTCTTTGATAAAATGGTAAATGCCGGTTTTAATGTGTCGAAAATCGTTGTATTTGAGACACCTAACAACTGTGCGATTTACGAAAAATAGATTTAGTAAAAAGGTGGTAATGGAATTGGCAACAGAAAAATCAAAAAAACTTGAAGTAATCGAAATCTTCAAAAGCATTAACGGCGAAGGAATGAGAGCGGGCGAGCTTACAACCTTTGTAAGATTCAAGGGCTGTAACCTTAAATGCTCATATTGCGATACTTCATGGGCAAACAAAAAAGATGCGGAATGTCATGAAATGACGGTAAAAGAAATCGCAAATGTAATCGAAAAACATCAGATTGCAAATGTCACTCTTACAGGCGGCGAGCCACTTCTTCAAAAAGACATTACGGAGCTGGTAGGAGAAATAACAAAGAAAAAACTTAAAAACAAAAGTTTTCAGGTGCCGGGATTTCGTGTTGAAATCGAGACAAACGGTGCGGTTAGCATTGCCGAAATAGATGCATACAGAAAAAGAAAAGGTCTTAATGAGCAGGTAAGACTTACACTTGATTACAAACTTCCTTCATCGGGCATGGAAAATAAAATGATAAGTGACAATTTCGACAGAGGAAATCTTACAAAACGCGATTCCGTCAAGTTTGTCTGTTCGGACAGAGCCGACTTGGAAAGAGCGGTTGAAGTTATAAAACGCTACAGACTTACGGACAAATGTTATGTAATTTTCAGCCCGGTTTACGGCAAAATCGATCCGAAAGAAATTGTGGAGTTTATGAAAGAACATAAGCTTAACGGGGTAAGAATCCAGTTGCAGTTACACAAATTTATCTGGGATCCGGATGAGAGAGGCGTGTAATTAGCAAAAAAAAGAAAAAACAGGTATAGAAGAAGAAAAAGAAATGGAAAAAGCATTGGTTTTATTCAGCGGTGGCGTTGACAGTACAACTGCCCTTGCCATGGCTGTTGATAAATACGGAAAAGAAAATGTTATAGCTTTATCCATAAGCTATGGACAAAAACACAAAAAAGAAATAGAAAGTTCAAACAAGGTGGCAAAATATTACGGCGTAGAGCATTTGTTTCTTGATTTATCCAAGATATTTGAGTTCAGCGACTGCTCTTTGCTTGAAGGATCCACAAAGGAAATTCCGAAAGACGAGTACGCAAAGCAACTTGAAAACACTCAGGGAAAGCCGGTTTCAACATATGTGCCTTTCAGAAACGGACTTTTCTTATCAAGTGCGGCAGCCCTTGCTTTGTCTAAGGATTGCAGCGTGATTTATTACGGAATTCACAGAGACGATGCGGCGGGAAATGCTTATCCCGACTGCTCCGAAGAGTTTAACAGGGCTATCGATGAAGCGATTTATGTCGGAAGCGGTAATCAATTAAGTATTGTGGCGCCTTTTGTAAATAAGGCAAAGAAAGATATCGTAAAAATCGGACTTGATTTGAAAGTGCCTTACGAACTGACTTGGAGCTGCTATGAAGGCGGGGACAAGCCTTGCGGACACTGCGGCACTTGTATTGACAGAATAAAAGCATTTGAGGCAAACGGTGTAACGGATCCTTTAATGCTTTAATCGGACAGAAACTATACAAAATAATGACAAAAACTCTACAAGGAGAAACAATCATGGCAGATGAAAGAAAAGATGAAAGCTTAACATTACTGGGCAATGCAAAGACCAAATATCCGACAGATTACGACCCATCAGTGTTGGAAACTTTCGAAAATAAGCATCCGGACAATGACTATTTTGTAAAATTCAATTGTCCTGAATTTACAAGCCTTTGTCCTATTACGGGACAGCCGGACTTTGCTTGCATAACAATATCTTATGTGCCGAATATCAAAATGGTGGAAAGCAAGTCTCTAAAGCTTTATCTTTACAGCTTTAGAAACCATGGGGATTTCCACGAAGATTGCGTAAATAAGATTATGAAGGATCTTATAAAACTTATGGATCCCAAATATATCGAAGTTTGGGGCAAGTTTACACCTCGCGGAGGTATTTCTATCGACCCATATTGTAATTACGGCAAGCCGGGAACCAAGTGGGAAAAAGTAGCCGAAGACAGACTTTTCAACCACGACATGTACCCTGAAAAGGTGGACAACAGATAATGAGCGATTTTTTTGAATGTTTAAATAATACGGACGATAAGAGCCTTCTTTGGGAAGAAGTAAAATCGGATCATTTGATAAGCGACGAATGGATAGATTTCAGAAAGACGGCATACAAGCTTCCCGATGGCAGTGTGTTTGAGCCTTTTTACAACTACAGCCGCAGAAATTATGTAGTAATTGTGGCAAGCGATACTAACGGAGATTACCTGATAGTAAGACAGTTTCGCCCGGGAACAAAAGAAATCACAAACGAATTTCCTGCAGGGGGCATCGAGCGTACTGACGGCAAAGAATACGGCCCCAACGACGAATGGGCGGAAGAAGCCTTGGAAGCGGCAAAAAGAGAACTTCGCGAGGAAACGGGCCACGAGTCCGACGAATGGAGAGAAATAACCGTGATTCCATCGGCAGCATCGGTTTCCGAAAACTATGCTTATATATTCGAAGCCAAAAATTGCGTAAAAGTAACGGGACAAAGTCTTGACGATACGGAACATCTTAATGTTTACAAAGTCTCAAAGACAGAACTTGAAGAATTGATTGCAAAAAGAAAATTCCAGCAGGCAGTGCATGTGATGGCATATTTGCTTGCACAAAGATAAAGACAATAAAGATGCTTGACAGAAAAAAATATTTTTAGTAGATTAGTTGAAGATGAACGAAGGCGTTCTGCACGAAAAATGCAGAGCGCTTTTATTTTATTTGGGTTAGGAAAGAATTATGGCGATTGAATTAGCGAAATTAATCAAGAAAGTCGAGCACATGGATATCACATTAGTTGCCGGAAAAGGTGGCATGGAAAATGTGGTTACATGGGTGCATATGGCTGAAACGATGGAGGCGGCCGACTTTTTGGAAGGCGGCCAGCTGGCCATTACAACGGGTATAGGCTTAAGTTCAAATGATGATATTCTGGAGCTTTTGAAGGCTTTTTACGAAAGAAAAGTCTCGGGAGTTATTTTTAATATAGGTCCTTTTATTGAGAAAATACCGGAAGATGCAATAAAGTTTTGCAATGAAAAGGAATTTCCGATATTTGCCGTGCCTTGGAGAGCGCATTTGGCGGAGATAGTCCATATTTTCTGCTTTGCAATAACCAAGGAAGAGCAAAAAATGTCAGAGGTTTCTTCTGCATTTAAAAATGCTATATTCTATCCAAAACAGGAGGAGCTTTATGTGGTGCCCCTTTCGCAACGTTCTTTTCGTTCAAAGTGGAACTACAGCGTAACTTTGATTAAGCTTGCTTCCGATTCCAAAAGAATAGAGGAACGCTTGGAATCCTTATGTTGGAGTTTGGAAAAATTAATAAGCCGTAATAATAAAAATTTTGCCGTATTTGTAAATGAAACCGAGCTTATTCTGGTATTTGCAAACATTTCCAAGGAAAAGCTTATTGAGGAAATAAAGGATATACAGACTAATTTAAAGAGGCTGCTTAATAAAGGTGAAAAGCTTTCCATGGGCGTGGGAAGATTGACCAAAAGCGTCAGATGTATTTATAAAAGTTATAATCAGGCAAAATCCATTCAACGCCTGCAAATGCGCGGTAAAATCGGTGATGACAAAATATTCTACAGCAATATGGGGATTTACCGCCTGCTTATGGGAATAGAAGACAGTGAGGTCATGAAAGAATACTACAATCATACTCTTAAAGCTTTGGAGGATTATGATGAGGCAAACAATTCAGACCTTTGCGATACTCTTCGTTGCTATTTAAATCACGACGGTAGCGTTAAAGACACGGCAGATGAGTTGTTTGTGCACAGAAACACCATTAACTATAAATTAAATAAAATCGAGGAGTTGTTGGGGATAGAGATGTCTTCTCTTGCGGCAAGAACAGAGCTTATGATGGCATTTAACATTTCGGATATAATGTGATAACTGCAGCATTTGTCTCCATAGATGGCCCGTAGTCTTAATGATTGCGGGCTTTTTATTTCATTTTCCATTGTGCCGGGGCACAAGGAACTTTGTGTTTCGATTTATTGTATGTCTTTCAAATAAAAATATAATGGCTAATGTAAAGACTAAGTCGCGAAAGCCAAGAAAAGCGACATTAAAAATTGGAACAAACGGAGGAATGCATTATGGGAATGACAGGAAATGAAATAAAAGAAACACAAAAAAAGTACGTATTACAGTCTTGGAGCAAGCAGGGAAGCTTAAATCCCATTCCTATAGAAAAGGCCGAAGGAATTTACTATTACGACTTTGACGGAAACAGATACACAGACATGGCATCACAGCTTGTTAACTTAAACTTGGGTTACGGTAACAAGGATATTGCGGATGCTATTAAGGAACAGGTAGATAAGTATTGCTACATCGGACCGTCTATTGCATCTGAACCGAGGGCAAAGCTTGCAAAGATGATTATAGATTTGCTTCCGGATACATTCGGAAAGGTATTCTTTACCAATGCAGGTGCGGATGCCAACGAAAATGCAATTAAGATTGCAAGAATGTATACAGGCAGAAAAAAGGTATTCAGCCGTTACAGAAGCTACCATGGGTCATCCTTCGGTGCAGGTAACTTAACGGGCGAACCGAGAAGATATCCTTTGGAACCGGGAATCCCGGGCTTCGTAAAATTTTTCGATCCATATATTTACAGAGAAGCTATTGAATTCAAATCCGAAGAAGAAGCTACGAAGTTTTATCTTACAAAGTTGCGTGAGCAGATAATTTACGAAGGTGCGGACAATGTTGCCGCAATCGTAATGGAAACCATTACAGGTTCAAACGGAATTATCATTCCGCCAAAAGGTTACTTACCGGGAGTAAGAAAGATTTGTGATGAATTCGGTATTGTAATGATTTGCGATGAGGTAATGGCAGGCTGGTGCAGAACAGGCAAAATGTTTGCTTTCGAAAACTTTGATGTTGTGCCCGATATCGTAACATTCGCTAAAGGTGTTACATGCGGCTATATTCAGCTTGGCGGCGTGGCTGTATCAAAGAAAATTGCAGAATACTTCGATGATAACCTTTTATCATGCGGTTTAACCTATAGCGGTCATCCACTTGCATGTGCGGCAGGTGTTGCTTGCGTAAACTATTACTCGAAAGCAAAGATTCCGGAAAATGTAAACAAAGTAGGCGCAGTCCTTGCAACTATTTTGGATAAATTTAAGGAGAAACATGCATGTGTTGGCGATGTAAGGCATATCGGACTATTCTCTTGCGTTGAGCTCGTTAAAGATAAGGCGACAAAAGAGCCGCTTGTTGCATACGGCAAGGATCCTGACGGAGTTATGCCTAACATCATTGGACTTTTGAAAGAAAGAAAATTTATGACTTATTCACACGAAAATATGGTATTTATTTGCCCACCGCTTATTATTACGGAAGAGCAGTTGAAAGAAGAAATGGATAAAATGGACGAAGTTCTTACCATAGTGGATTCATCATTAAAATAAGGGGGCGAGAATATGGCACATTTTGCAATCCCTACACACATAATCGTAGGTAATAAGGCTTTGGAAGAAGCGACAGCCTACTTTTGCGAATACGGAAAGAAAGCTTTGATAGTAACGGGGCCGCATGTTTCAAAGTCACCTATGGTTTCCGAGTTAAAGAATTTACTTGAAAAATTGGAAATAGAATACAGGGTATTCGACCAAATCAGCGGCGAGCCAACCGACATCATGGTTGAAAGCGGCGTTAAGCTATTTAAAGAAGAAGCTTGCGACTTTGTAATAGGAATCGGCGGCGGCAGTCCTTTGGATTCCGCAAAGGCCATAGCATTTATGTCAGTGCAGGAAGAGAAAAAAAGCATTGCGGATTTTATGGGGAAGGCTTTAAATGCGAAGATTCCAAAAATCGTAGCAATACCAACAACTTCCGGCACGGGTTCGGAAGCAACAAAGTTTACGGTTATAACCGATACAAAAAAGGATGTAAAAATGCTTCTTGCAGGGAATTGTCTCATACCCGACACGGCAATTATAAACTTTGAGTATAGCCTTGATATGCCAAAGAGCGTAACAGCCGCAACAGGCTTGGATGCCTTAACTCATGCTGTGGAAAGCTATACATCAAAAAAGGCTATGTGTATTACGGATGTTTATGCAATTTCCGCAGTTAAAAGGATTATGAAGTATTTGCCGAAGGCCTACAAAAATGGCAATGACGGCAATGCCAGAAAAGCAATGGCTCTTGCGGCATTTGAAGCGGGAGTTTGCATTAACAATG
>JAEEGH010020732.1_pt1 | contig 13633 bp, 3 predicted proteins | sample 9134181 | NCBI WGS metagenome assembly JAEEGH01 (sample SAMN16246544, study PRJNA631951) | gut metagenome | biome: gut microbiome; feature: rumen; material: DP-attached | host: Bos | place: Iran: Karaj | collected 2018-10
AAGTTCCAATTCCTTTTCAGATAATCTGTGGATGAATATCAGTGAAAGAAGCTCGTCATTCCTCATAATGCACCTGCACAGTTCCGGAACCAGATCTCTTTTCCACTCCTCATAGTCACCTGTTACAAATCCCTCTTCGTCAGATAGCATTCGCAAAATGTTCTGCTGAACTCCCTTGGGAATGTCAAAAAATTTGACTTCCTTAAGTGACTCTTTTCCCGTGATCATAGGGTATCTGCCCTTGTAGATCTCATTTGGCTTAAGGACATACCTTTCGTGAGAGTAAGTAACCTCCATCCCCTCATAGGATAAAAAGAAAAGGTAAAGCTGCTCATCATCGCCCTGAAACCTCACAGTTATCGGGTATACCTGTCCGGACTTTATAAGGAGCTCTCTCATCTTATCAAGTAGTAATGTGGCAATCTTCTGCCTCCTGTATTTTGGAATGACATAGAGCCAGAGTATATCCACCTGATAATCAGCACTACCATAGCAGATAACTCCCATGATGTTGTCATCATCATCCATTGCAGCAAGGCAGATATTATCAGCATCCACAATGAGTTCCCACGGCATGATCACCTTGAAATCATCTATGACATCTTCGTTTATCCAAACATACTTCATTTTCATAAGCCCCCTCTATCGTTATATCTTTTATGTCACCTGTAAGACAAAAGAACCGTCCCCGTGTCATGTTACCTTATATCCTGGCCCATGAGTCTGTTGTAAACTCTCTGGGCTGTTTCGTTGTCCTGCTTGCCAACAGCGTCTTTGCAACCGATAGCTGCAAGGAGAAGTGATGCTCTAAGGAACTGTTTTGCATCAACGCCGAAAGGACTTGCACACTGGAGCAGTGTCTGAACTATGTGCCAGCCTACAAATGAAGCCTGTTCACTAAAGTCCTTAAAGCCGTAGGCCTTCCTGAAGAGCTCGGCATTGCTCATTTCGCCCATGAACTCTGTCTCTTTCTTTTCAAGCTCACAGCCATCCATGATGTCTCTTGATCCCGTATTTTTTCTGCCGGTCTGGTCGCTTATGATCTTGTTTACGTTGTCGCCCCTGAGTTTCTTTATCTCTTCACCTAAAGGTCCGTTATCTGCAAAATACTTATCCATCACAACCTTATCAGTTACCACACTGGTGATGAAGCGTGCAGTTTCAAGTGTCTCCTGGATGATCATCCTGATACCGCCAACAAAGAAGTTAGTGACAGCCTGAATACCGATGCTACTGCCAGAAAGGACGTTGACGCAGGTAGTTGCAGTTTCAATGATATCCCTGGCGTTGGCTCCAGTTCCTGCAGCAGTTGAAACCTCCTGCAATATCCATTCCTTGTTGAGCTGGTTGTCCTTTGTAACAAGCTGCTGTTCCTTGGTCTGGCGCTTCTTGCCTTCTTCCATGCGTTTCTCAGTCTGCTTCTTTAGTTCTTCCTCATTCTCCACAGGCTTACGGATATCTTTTATACCCTTTCCATCAAGATAGATGTTGTAGATTCCCATAAGTCCGTTGGCTGTCTGCTCAAGGCTCTCACCGCCTATTGCAAAGCCGGTCTGAACAGCCTGGCCGACCACCTGAAGCACTGCAGATGTGGACTTGGTCACTGTACCACCGATTTCAGCATATCCAAGATAATCAGTTGCAGTATTCTTGGTAATTCCAGGCTTAACAATTCCGGTGCTCAGCATCTTGTTTCTCATCTGAGGGCTAAGGCAAGCCATCATGATCCTCTGACCTACTGCATAACCTGGGATTGCCCCTTCAAGCTCTGCCCGGACTCTTCTGCCAATGAACCTTGTGAGTCTGTTGCCTGAGCGGTACAGATTCTTTCTAAGGAACTTGTAATTGTACATGAAACGTCCGTACTCATCTACATTACCGGTAGCACGGTAGTTTTCTGCTTCGCCTACAAATGTCTTTCTCTCGCCTTCGGTTCTTCTTACAAACTTAAGGGCATTTGCAAACAGTCCCCAGTCAATGCCAGTTTTTCTGTCAGCACCAATGTATGCCCAGTTAAAGATCTTTTTCCCTACCATAAGGTCCACAAAATCTTTCTTCTTCTGTGGATTTCTCTTATCGGAAACCTGTGTTGAAACCAGTGACTGCATAGCTTCATGGATATCCTGCTGATTGGTGGCCAGGATATTTTTAGCTCCCGGTACAGACAGGTGCTCAATGTAGTAATCCGCCAGCTTGTCCCTTCCGGCTTCATTTACATACTTGTCTTCATTCATGCCAATGGCAGTAGAGATATTGTTGTCGGTAGAAACATCCAGTATATCTCTATGCTTAAGAGCGTGAACTACCAGCATCTGCTCATTGTCGGACATTCCATAGAACGCAGAAATAAGCGGCATGGCCTCCTTTGGATTCTTCTTGGCCTCTCTGACAAGAAAGTCCTTAAAGTAATCAAACTGGTTGAAGTCCTTCTCCTTAAACTTACTGTCAATTTCATTATAAAGAACTGCAGCCTCTTTGTTAGGAGCTGATTTGTCTGTGGTGTGACCCACAGTCTGTCTGCAAACCTGGATCTTTAAGTTCTCAGCCTCAATTTCATCGACCATATCCATGGCTCTTTCAAGGAGCTTCCAGTCAATCTTGGTAGCACGCTTAAGTGCACCTTTAGCAAAGCTTTCTGCTGAAACACCGGTCTGACTTAGATCTATGCTATCCTTGAGCTGGAAGCTAAAGAGCGTAGCTGCTGCCTTTGCATACATAGGGTTATCCACAGATGTGCACAGCTGTGCGATCATATTCTTGTCCATACCTTCAGAGCTTGAAAGAGATTCTTTTAGGGCATTCCTCTTCTCCTCATTTACAAATGGGACTCCGCGGAGCATAAGCGCATCCCATTTCCAGTCTTTGGTTGTATAGTCAACTACTGTTCTATCCTGAAGGATATGGAGCAGCATGTACATCTGTGTGTCGTTGTACTTACCAAGCTTCTTTGAAATCTTGCCCACAGACTCATCAATCTTCATCTCTGAATCTGCATATTTAGTAAAGAACTCCTTGAAGGATTTGGCGCCATAGAAAGCTCCTGTATCCAGAGCATCCTGAACGATCTTGTACTCCCCGGGCTTTCCTGCAAGCTCTCTTCCGATCTCAGCGGTGTATCTTCCATCTGAGAGTCTTGCATCCTTAGGCATAACTTCCAGCTTCTTGCTTATGCAGTACTTTGTGTAAGTCATTGCCTTGTCAAAGATAGTCTTGGAAACTCTGCGAAGACCTGTCTTTCTGTCAGTTTTAAGGAGCTTACTCATAACAAGGCTGTAATCGATCTTAGGAGCAAAGTCCTTGCCATAGATATAGGAAGCCAGCTGCTCCTGGAGCTCTACCTCTTTGCTGATCTGCTTATCCCTGTCAACCATTACAGAGTTGGAAGTAAGCTTATTGGAATCCAAAAGTCCCATTTCAGGGAATGTAAGAACCAGTGCAAAGACCTTCTGCTCCTCGCAGGTAAGGTTGTTATACTCATTTATAAGCTCCTTCCTGCCGGTAAGGGCGATCTCTTTTTCAACATCAGCCCTTGTATAAGTTACAGAAGAGTTCATCTTCTCTGCAGCCGTAACACTATTACTTGAAACATGCTGCATAAGAGCCTTTGAGTCAGGAAGATAGGTAAGGGCGACCTTTTGGGTGCTCTCTTTTGAAAGAGTTCCCTCTGCCTTGACCTGATCACCAACAAGCTTATCTACAGCGTCATTTATGCTATCTGTGAACTTCTTGATATCAAGCTTTCCATCTTCGTTTATGTTTTCAAAGATATCCTTCTTTAAGTAATCAAAAAGTCCAAGCCTTACGCCCAGGTCTTTACTTACCTGTTCTATCTTTTGGCAGCAGATATCTGCAAGTTCAAAGTACTGTTTCTTTTCCCTGCAGATTTCATGGAAGTCCTCTTTGCTCATGGTAAAGCGAGCCATGTTCATCTCTTCCATGAACTCGTCATACTCACGTTTTGCCAAAAGAGATTTTGGCTTAGCTATATCAAGTGCTTCATTCCTAAGCTTAAGCTCATCCAGTATCTCTTTTACGTCGCCTTCGTTTGTGCCATCTAATGGAAGCTCTTTTCTTATGGCATTCTGAGCAAAGGCAAATACAACTGCCTTCTTGATCTCATCTTCAGATAGTCCCCCATGGGCGCGCAGGGCACCGTCAAGGGTAAGTAGCCTTTTCTTGTCTGCTGTAATGTAGTCAGAGAGCTTCTTTTCCTCAACCTTACCATAGGCAATAACTCTCTCTGCAAGAAGTCCTTTTATGAATTCAGGATCTGCCTTGCCATAGTTATCGCTTAAATGGATATATACAAAATCTGCCGCATTATCGATAGCCTTTTGTGTGACAAGTTTTGGATCTGCATTATATGCGAAAAGACCTATTGTGCCCAGGGACTGCTTCTTTTCAACAAACTCGTTGTACTTCTCTTCCTTATTTCTCTGAAGGAGTCTTCCCTCGCCCTTTCTTATCTCAATACCAAGACGGATCTTCTCTTTTGTATCAAGCACAGTCCTGTCGCCATAGATGTCTTTATTTCTGTCAAGGCCAAGGGCTTCCTTGTACTTTTTCAGGTTATCAAGGAATGAATGTCTGAACTCACTTTCATTAAGCAGGTACGCCTTCGGATTCATGATCTGCATAAGAAGACTGTAGTCTGCAAAGACCTTATCTTCCTCTGTGATCTCCCTCTTTGCATCAAGATCACTTAAGATCTTCGTAGAGCTCATAAGCTCTTTTTTCTGCTTGACCGCTCCGCCTAATGTGAATACATTAGCTGCCTCTTTGTACAGATCATCATTTTCTTTGACACTTGTGTGGGCCTTATTTTTCTGGGCTTCGTCATAGATGACCATCATGGTCTCATCCAGATACTGCATGTTCTTTTTGTACTGGTCTTCTATCTTTTTAACAGCTTCAAACATATCGTCTTCACTGTACAAAAGCGCGAAGGAAGCAGGATCTGCACCAAGGATGTAGGTCAGCTTCATAAGAAGGGTGCCAGAAGCCAATGATTTATCAATGCCCGCTGAGCACATCCTTTCCTGGACATTGTTAAGTATGTCTCTGACGCTCTTTCCATTTATTTCCTTAAGATAGAATCCGTCATGGTAGTTCTTTATAGAGGTGTACCACTGATCCTTGTCCCAGCTCTTCCTGCCCTTGAAGGACTGCCAGTTCTCCATGACATACTGCTCGTTAATGGGCATGGATCCTCTGAAGTCATTACTGGACATAACATCAAGGCCCACACCGATCTCTGCATCCAGCTGCTTCATGAACTCTTCAAACTCGCTATCGGTGGTGGTCATGATCTTCTTATAGATCTCAGGATCCTTCATCATCTGGTCTCTTACAACCTTGAACTTGCCATCCTGTCTTTTTCTGGGATCCCCATAATTATCGATGTAATCTCTTCTTCGTAAGTAGAGCTTTCCGATCTCCTCACTTTCTTTGCGCGCCTTAACGCACTTATCGTCGCTGCCATAGATGTCCATAAGCCTCTGGGAAAGGTCAAGAAGGTCTTCAACTCCATATTTTCTGACGTTTTCTTCTCTGTCTTTCTTGTTGTGAGTGACCTTAAGTCCCGCAATTACAGGTTTTAACTTGTTAAGGATCTTACTAACTTCCTCGGTTTTAAGGTCCTGTCCCTGTAAAATAGCAGTAAGCTGCTGTCTCTTGATTATTAAGTCTCTACTCTTTTCTACAATATCTGCGTAGTACTGATCATCTCCAGAATCAAGGAATGCCTTCTCTCCGACGCCGCCTGCTCCAAAGTACTCTTTGCCGCAGCCAAACAAAAGCAATTCGCCCATACAGTCAGCCATTTCAAGCTTCGTTGATGAAGAATCTGCTGCTATGACATTGGCAAATATTGCCTTCACTGCAAAAAGAGTCTCAAGATCCATCTCCTGGATTCCATGATCTTTTCCGAGGTATGTACTAAGCTCTTTTACAGAGTTCTTATCAAGAACCCACTTTGCAGCCCCTGCACCTTCCTCATATGTTTTGGTGATCTCCATTTTTTTTATGAAAGTACCAAAATCCCTGATCCTGTCTTTAACTTTATCAGCCGGAACCTCTTTTAAAGTAGCAAGGAACTTCTGGATAAGCTTGGTGAATCTATCCTCATGCTCAGGGTGCAGCCCAGGCGCAATCTGGGTCTCATCGCTCTTTGCCAAGTTCTTCCAGAAGGTCTCGGCAAAGTTGATCCTCTTGATCCTCGCCACCTGATTCACCTGTTTGCCCTGAATATTCAGGTAATTGAATTTAAGGTAAGTGTTGTTAGGATCAAAGTCTGTTGCCAACATAGCATCAAGGCGCATTCTGTTGACACTTTCCTCTCCGGCCATGACCTTTGTATGCTCTTCTTTTCTCTGTTTAAAGAGCTCTGACGTCATCTGCAGGGTAAGGAAGTCCTTCATAAGCTTTTTCTTAAGGCCATATACGCCGCAAAACTTCCAGTCGTCTAAAAGAAGACCATCTGCAGCCTTATCATCCTTGATGCTTCCAACTGCCGACAGGCTAAGCTTAATATCAGCAAAGAACTGCGCATAATCCACAACTCCAAGATTTGCAAGCTGCTCTATACTCTTAACTCCCTCAAGGTATGGATACCTTGCGTGAAGAAGACTCTTTTCATCAAGGAGTTCTTCCTTTAAGACCTCCATAAAGAGCTCTTTATCCTCCTTGACCTTCAGGGCATTTTTAAGGACGGCATCTTTAAAAATGTGATCCTCAATATCCTGGTTTATGACAGGCTGTTTGAAGTCTACGGTAATGACAGGGTTGTTCTTAAGTCCATCCAGGAATTCATTTCTCGTAACAAGGGTGGCATTATAATCATCAAGGGCTGCAAAATCCCCTTCATTAAAAAGGCTTTCACGCTGTTTGGTTGTAGCCTTTATCTGCTCATCGATAGACTTTTTGACTTTCTTCTCGATCTCAGCAGTTTTTTTCTCAAGATTTTTTGCAGAGTACTTGTCAGCTCCATAAAGATCCTTAAGCTCATCAAGCCATATATCTTCAAAGCTGTTTTCAATGTCATTCCACTGCTCTTTTGTCAGCTTATTTTCAGCAGCAGCCTTCTCTAAGATTTTCGCAACATTACTGTTATAGAGCTTTTTAATATTGGCAAGGATACTGTCAGTCTTTTTATCTACCTCATCCCAGTTCTTGTTGTACTCCTCTGAAGTTTTAAATCCCTGTGGCCTTAGGTAGTACTCTTTGTTTTCATCATTCTTATTGACCAGGGAAGCAACTCTGTTCTCAACCTTACTGCTAAGTCTTCCTGCAAGATGTGTCTTACTAAACTTCTTATCCCATGCCCTCTGAATAGAAGCTGCATGGCCATCGTAGTTCATCATGTTGTCGATGGTGTACTCGACAATATCTTCTGCGATCAGGTTGTAGCCAAGAAGGTATTCTCCACCCATTGACTTAACGATACTTCTTTTAAGCAGTGCTTTTGCAGTATCGCAGACTCCCATCATGCTGATCTTTTTGTCAATGATAGCTATGTTGCTGATGACAGTAGCTTTGATCTTTGCAAGGGACTCCTTAAAGCTCTTATCACTAATTCCATAGTTTTCTGATCTTGTAAAGATTCCGGAAGCTTTTTTTGTCAAAAGAGCCTGTATATCATTGTTGGCCCACAAACTCTCAAGTGACCTGGCATCAGTAAAGAATGTTATGCCAAGAGCCTCGTTTATGGTCTTCATTATGGCCTTCTGTCTGTTCTTTATAGCGTAGAACTCCGGGGCATCAAAGATGTCTTTAAGGACATTGTTATCCTTAAGAAGGTCTCTGAAATTTATGCCTGGCTTAAGGAGCATTCCAAATCTCTCGCTCTTTACCTTTTCGATAAAGAAATCTCTCATCTTTGGGACATAGCAGAAATGCTCCCCTACAGAAGTCTTGGGAAGCTCATCCTTAAGCTGCAGAAGGTTATGATGCAGATTGTCATTAATACTTATGAGATATCGCTTTATCTCAGTGCCGCTTTGATGATAAAGATCAGGATCTGCCTTCATTATTTCCAAAACCTTATCAGCATATTCCTTATCCCCAATTACCCAGGGCTTTTGCTTCATGTCCTTTGTGTCTACTGCCTTGACGCTGCGGATATCATTCTTGATGAGGACTTCCCACTGCTTGTAAACCTCCTCCGGATCGGCCTCTTTTTCCCCAATCATAGACTTCTTGACATCCACTGCAATGGTCTGTGCGCTTTTTGCAAGACGCACATTGATATTGAGATTATGCTCAGCCAATTGCTCTTTAGTAGCTGTCTTTTTAAAGATCTCAAGTCTGTTCTTTGCAATCTCTGCAGCATAAACAGTGGTCATATCACGCATGTTACGGATATTGACCATAAGGTCAGAATTTAAAATATCAAAGTTCCTGATATCCCTTTCTTTATCTTTTCCATCGTTGTACTTGTTTATTCCATCAAACGCTTCGTATCCTGCAAATCTGTTAAGAGATTCATAGTACACCTTGGAAACGGAAGCCATCAGCAGGATATAGGCCTCATTTGCGTGGGCCTTTGGATCAAACTCATCTTTGACTCCCACAAAAAGATCATTGTCTATATCCAGGATGTAGCCAAGCTCCTGTGGAACAGGTATGCTAAGCTTATTTGCAACATCAAGAACCTGCTGTGCATATTTCCTGATATCCTCATAACGGCTTGCACTAAGGTCCTCTACTGTGATCTTGCCAGTTCCTTTGTCCTGTACATTTTTTGTAAAAGGATTCTCGCTGTATTTAAGAATGCTCTTAAACAAAGCTGCAATATCCTTAATGTCTGTCTTGTTCTCAAAATTAAAATCTTTTACATCAGTTTCAAGTTTGAGCAGCGAGTCGCTTTCGTAGAGAAGTACCTTGTCAGCGCTTGACATGGTCTCATTGTAGGCATCCAAAATATCGATCATTGAGTGCTTCGTGAGACTTTCGTTTACTTTTCCAAGCATTTCTGCACTGTCATCTGCTATCTGTCCCGCATATTGTTCCTTAGCATACTCAGCATCCTGCATGGCATAAGTCTCTTTAGCCAATTTAAAATCCTGGAATTTTTTAAGCCTGGCATTGTGGAGCTTAAGTTCCTTCTCAGCTTTACTAATTCTGCCCTTCTGCTTTTTTGTCCATTTGGACCTTGCAAAGGTTTTCTTACAGCCCTTCAAATGAGCCGGCATCTTTGTAAGCTCCGCTCTTTCCTTGTTAAGGCGCAGAGTAGGAAGATTTTCATAGGTCCAGCCATCTTCTTTGCTAAGATCCATATCCTTGATATGGCCGTAATCAATAATGTCCTCCTGCCTGAGACCGGACTTAACTGCCTTATTATTTAAAAGCTTGGACTCATCCAGGATTTTAGTCTGATCAGTAATGTTCGAAGAAACGCTGTTCTTTTTTTGATTCAGGACTTTGTCGGTTTTATTTGTTTTGATTGCTCGCAAGTTTCTATCGATCATACTCTTACCTCTTTAATGATTTCTTTTACCTTCAGCTGCTCAAGATATTTACCAAGATTAAATTCCGCATCTGCCATAATAAGCTTTGCTGTCTCCGGCTCGTCAAAGAATGAATCCATTACCTTCTCAAGCTTTTCATTTGCTGCCACAAAAGTAATGTACTTAGGTGGATCCATACTCTGCCTGGCATTCTCAACCGCAAAAGAAAGGAACCTTCGAAGAATCGTGGGATCATCAGTATCTGTGAAAAGATGTGTTACCTGGACCTCATTTTGGCTCTGGTCCCTGTCAGCAAGAAGAAGCGCTTCAAGCTTTCCTTCCTCATTAAGGGCTGCAACGCTGAGCTCTACACTGGCCTCGCTGACGTCCCTTGCAGTTATGTCTATGTCCTTTATCTGTCTTATATTGTCTAAAACAGCACTTATCCCGCTGGCCAGATTGACCATTCTTCCGCTGTAGCTTCCGGTTTTTTTCGATGCAAGCTTCTTGTGTACTGTATCAAAGGGAAGGCGGCACTCACGAAAATGGCGAAGGCTTATATCAAACCCATGATCTGAAAAGAGCCTGTTAAGCTCAAGTCCGTGATCACCGTTATATTCAAACACAGCTGTCAGCATATCAAAAGGCTCAGACTCCGGAATATACTGATCCAGATAGAGCTCAAGCATTATATCTCCGTATCTGTGTCCCTGATACAGACTTGGTATCATGAAAAAAGATATCTCACTGATACCATCACTCTCAGTTATTTCCATAAAGCCCTTATACTGCCCTTCATCACTAAGGCCGTACCAAAAGACATTTTTCCCTTCCTCAGGCATATCTGCCGGCATGTTGTTTATCTGTGCTTCAAACAAAGATATTTGCTTAAGTTCCATGTTTTCCTCCTTACAAGACCATACACTTCAATTATACGATTTATAAAGTAAAAAAGCAGAGAAAACCGTGTGGTTTTCTCCGCTTTTAAGAATATTTAATACTTTTTTAATCAACTGCATTGATACTGATTTGTGGCAAAAAATCTTTTGATCAGGCTTGTTCTGAATCCTTAACAGGGATAATGATCTCCACTGTTGTTCCTTCGCCTTCTTTTGACTTTATGTGAAGCTCTGCGTCCTCAAGGATTTTTAACCGGTTTCTTACATTCTGGATTCCGGCAAGATTTCTTGCCATGCCAGGTTCCTGTTTTAGTTTTTCATAATCAAAGCCAACGCCGTTATCAGAGACTGTGATCTTGACATATCCGTAGCCCTTCTCGGAGGAAATTTTAATGTTGCCCTTTTCATCAGGGGGAAGCTTATAGATTCCATGAGTCAGGGCATTTTCCACAAGAGGCTGTATTGTAAGTGCCGGCAGTTTAAAGGAAGAAGCCTTTGTATGGTACTCAACAGTGAACCTGCCGGGGTTCCTGGTCTTTTCAAGTTCCAAATAAACCATGGTGTGATTTAGCTCTTTTTCAAAGGAAACAAGATTCTCTGCATCGATGGATTCAATGTCCTGACGCAGGTAATTTGACAGGTGGACTATTACCTCTTTTGCCCTGGCTGTATCTGTATCGCAGAGAGTATAGATTGAATTTAGGGTGTCATATAGAAATTCTGGCTTGATCTGGGAAAGAGCTATCTTGGTCCTCATGTCCATCAGCTCATCCGACTGTTTTTTGATAAATACTTCCTTGGCGATCATGGTCTTGGCATTGTCATCAAGAGCCTGGGCGAACATGATCATTCCACTTATGATGATAGCGATGTTTGAAAGAGAATAACCGTAGATAAACACCTGGATAATAGCCGCTAAAAGAGGCAGAACAAGGAATGTCATAAGGGCGTAACGCCTTGGTCTGTCGATATTTTCCATATAGATGTGAATAAAGACGATGCCCACAATCATCTGCATGACGAAGATCACTGTCAGGATGTCAAAGCCTGGTCCTCTCTGGTAGAGATTGGTTGCAGGATCGATCCTGTAGAGAAAGCCATTGAACTGGGAGGCTGAAATGAATATCAGCTGCAAAAGCGACAGCCCGGTTATCACATACACGAACTTGCTGCCGGACTTCTCCCCTCTGATGGACAATAGAATATAGATAGCGTAAAACACAGGTAAAACTGCATTTGCCACGAAGTTTATGAAATTAACCACGTTGAGGATTATGAATTCTGTAGACCCCATCGAGCCTCTGTAAAACCAGGCCGCAGCGTCAAAAAACAGCATAACACCAATAGCAGCTTCAAGACTTGCAAGCGCCTTGTACTGCGACTTAATGACAGACCTGCTTATGACCAGATAGATTGCTGCAATAAAGCAAAAGATTGCTCCAAAAAATTCAAGATCAGCGTAAATATATTTGATTGCCACCCTCAAAGTTCTCCATACTTTTCTTTACGTTTTATTGAACATCCATCTTTTATTATACATTATATTTATGCACCACGAAAATAAGTATAAAAAAACGCTGCCACCAATTAAGGTGACAGCGCACTTTTCATATCAGATTTAGTTTATGTATGAATTACTTAAGCTGTGTCTGATCGCCACGAGGCTGGCCATACTTAGATGCAGGAACTGTGCCTCTAAGCTCTGTCTTAACATAGTCCATAACTGCCTCGTCCATGATGATACCAGTATCAAACTGAGCACTTGCGTTCTTGAATACATAGTATGTATCTCCGCCATCTGCGCAGAAGTTATTTGTAACAACTGCGTATGTATCAGTCTTGGAGAATGGCTGACCATTGATGCTCTCGATTGTTACTCTGTTGATTGATGCAGGCTTATGATATGTAGAAGCTGGGTAAGCAGGTCCCTGTGCAAATGACTTCTTGGTATCAATTGTGAACTTGATGCCTGATGTCTGAGGATATCCACCGATTGCGTCAGGAGCTGCAAATGTTGAAGCCTCAAGAGCCTCAAGAAGCTCTTCACCAGTAACATATACAACTGCTACAGTGTTTCCGAATGGAAGAACTGTGTTGATATCCTTCTTGGTAACAGCGCCAGCGTGGATCGCTGCACGGATACCACCACCGTTTGTGATAGCTACGATGTGATCCTTGTCAACTGTGATAGCGCCTGGATTCTTAGCAACGCTCCAAAGGAGTGCGTCTGTGATAAGATCACCAAGGTTAGTCTCCTCTGTTCTGTTTCCAGGAGCCTTAGCGCCGTTAAGCTCTACTTCACTCTTACCAAATGACTGGCCATACTCTTTGTCAACTCTCTTGATGATAGCTGTAGTAACAGCATCAGTGATAACTTCTTTCTGAAGTCCTTCGAGAGATACAAGGTAGTTGTCCTCAATCTTCTTGGTTGCATTGTCAATAACTACTACACCGATGTCCTGAAGCTTGGTTCCTGTAGACTGGATAGGAAGGTTGTTGCTTGAAGCAGACATAACTGTATGTGAATGTCCATCAAGCATGAAGTCGATACCCTTTACCTTAGGGAATACGTCAACGCTTCTGCAAGCATTGCCCTTGGACTCTTCATCAACACCAAGGTGAGCGATACAAACAACAATGTCTGCGCCTTCAGCCTTAAGCTCATCTACCTGAGTCTGAGCACATTTGTAAAGTGCATCCTTCTCAAGGAATGTGTAAGGTCTTACGAATACAGGGTTTGCCTTTGTCATGGTTTCTGGTGTCTCAAGTCCAAAGAAACCAATCTTTACGCCGCCCTTTGTAATGATTGTGTGTGGCTGGAAAATAGAATTGCCGTTGGCATCAAGTACGCTTGCGCATACTGTCTGGAACTTAGCTGTTGCAAGGTTAGCCTTGAGCTGAGTTACACCATAATCAAACTCGTGGTTACCTGGAGTAACAACGTCATAACCTGCTGCGTTCATAGCAGAAATAGCATCAAGTCCCTTAGTTGTGCTTACATAAGCTGTTCCCTGGCTGAAATCACCTGCGTCTGCAAGGATAACTTCTGCGCCTCTGCCAATCAGGTTCTGCTTAACTGATGCGATGTACGCATAACGTCCAACAGCTCCATGAATATCATTGGAGTGAAGGATTACAGTCTTGCCGCTGAAATCGTCAGGAAGATCAAAGATTGACTTCTCCTTAACTGGCTCTGCAGCTCTTGCTGTAAGCTTTGGCATACCAAGTGAAAGAACAAGTGCCATTGCCATAACAATAGATACAATACGTTTAACTACACTGTGTTTT
>JAEEGH010020734.1_pt1 | contig 13632 bp, 14 predicted proteins | sample 9134181 | NCBI WGS metagenome assembly JAEEGH01 (sample SAMN16246544, study PRJNA631951) | gut metagenome | biome: gut microbiome; feature: rumen; material: DP-attached | host: Bos | place: Iran: Karaj | collected 2018-10
CTTTAAGATTTTTGCCCAGAGATTTTCTTTCTTCTCAGCTGAACGATGAATAAAGGTCGGGCAGATAAGAAGTCCGCCATCTACGAGCACACGGTCAATTTCCGCCAACACCTTTTCCGGATTCGGAACTACGTGAAGGGCGTTTGCAATAATCACAACTTCAAAAGACTTATCTTCATATTGTAAATCACTGGCATCTGCAATTTCAAAAACTACGTTAGAAGGAACCTTTCCTTTCTTTGCCTGTTCAATCATATCAGGAGAAAAATCTGTTGCTACAATCCTTTCTGCTGACCATGCTATATTCTTTGCAATCATTCCTGGCCCTGTTGCAAGTTCAAGAACATTCTTCCCCATAACCGCATTGCCAATATGCTTGTACATATAATCATAAATATTCTTCTGTGATTTCATTGCCCATGAATAAATCGGCGCAAACCTGTCCCAGATTGTTTTACTCATATATACCTTCCTACAAAAATAAAAATCCCCGCAGTTATCATACTGAGAAAAGGATAATTCACAATTCTGATAATCTGATTTTTATTATTGAACCCGCGATTCTTCCATCCTTCGCAGTTTGCAGTCTCAGGAAAGATTTTCTTGAAGTAGCCAAGAGTCATTACCAGCCACTGGTCCTGCACAACAATATCAAAAACTTTCATTACATAAAGCAAAACTATAAAACGCAGCGTGAGCTTCCAGAATCCAAAACCACTATTTATACCGTCTATTCCAAGCCAGATAATTCCACCAAGCATTGAAAGCAAAAATACACTCAGTAAAAAATGCGCAATCATCTGTTTCCACTTAGCCGGCTCTGGATGATCTTTTGCAGCTCCCCTTACATCTTCTGGCAAAAAACGAAGTACTAGTAAAGGTTTTGCTAATGGGCTTGCTATTACAATTACTAAAAATTCAATAACGCACAAGATAAATGCGACAACTATTGTTCTTACCATACCTTATCTCCAGAAATCTCCATTAAAAACTTATTTTCACAATTCTCATTCTTACAGATTTTTCGCAGAATCTTATCATCAGTTTGTGGAAAAAGCTTACGTCTTTGTAGATGTCTCTGTAGCCACGCATGTAGCTTTTTGAGCTGACAGATTTTATAGATGATGACCATACATTAAGTGGCGCTTCATCTTCCAGAGAGAAGAACGCACTGACATCTTTTATTCCAGCTTCCTTGAGCCAGGTTTTTGTCATGAGCTTTGCACCGCGCTGATTACAGCTGTCAAATACAAGAACACTGCCCGGAAACTTTTCTGTCATTTTACAAACCAGTTTTTTTACATCTTCTGTTTTGAAATAATAGAACACGCCCGAAGCAAAAAATACTGCCCCATTCTCAACCGGATTCGTTTCGGTAATTTTATCCATCCAGAAAAAGTCGTTTAAATCGCATGGAATATTTTCTTCACGCTCTCCTTCGGGTAATAGTTCATTTCTTACTTTTATTACATCCGGCATGTCAATGTTAAATCCATTGCAGCTACCGTTGTCGCATTTTCTAAAGGTGTCATCCAGTCCACAGCCAAGATTTACAACAGATGCATTTGGATGTTCGGAAAGATACGCGTGTACCTCCCATCCTAAATCATACTGTCTCTGTGCAACTTCAAGAGCTCCAAACAATCCAACAGAACTGTTCATTTTTTTTGCCTTTGCCGTAAAATCATAGTCTAGCATTCCGCAAATACGAACAGCTTCTTCATCTTTAAATAGATGAGGGAAACGCTCCGAGCATATTTTTCGCGCATAGAGTGGAATTATTAAAGTTTCCTGAACAGTGTTTTTTTCGATATGATATTTTTTGTTAGAATCCATTTCAGTCTCCTATCAATGCCTGTAACCTGTGCAAGCTTATTTCATCATTTTTTCAACCTGTATTTTGATTTCTGCAATTCCCGCCAAAACGTCTGGCTTTTTCTTTAACGTATAAAAGCGGATTTTAGGTTCTATTTTTTGAAGCAGAGGAACAAGGGGCTGCAGTTTGTCAGGGCTTACAGCATCTGCAGGATAAACAGCAAGAATGCTTGCGGTGCTTTCCCTGTAAGTGATTTCTGCCTGGGGACAGATAAGACGCACAACTTCAAGGGCAGCATTTCTGATGTCTGTGTCACGAAGAACAGGATCACGAAAACGCAGGCGGCCGGGAAAATAGTTATACTGCATTCCCCTTCCTCGTTTCGTTCAGTACAGGTTTCATTGCATTCACGCTGAATGCAACAGTAGACGCATTATGCAAGATTGCCGCCATTGAAGGTGAGATAATTCCGAACAATCCCAACAGCATGAATGTAGTGTTTACCGCAACAATGCCACGATTATTTGTTTCAATTTTTTCGATGAGTCTTGTACCAAGTATGCGGGTTTTGTATAAGCCTTCCAGACCATCTTCACTGGATAAAATTATATCTGCTGTTTCACCGGTAATATCAGCACAGTCGCCCATTGCAATTCCTGTATCGGCGGCGGCAAGTGCTGGTGCATCATTTATTCCGTCTCCAATCATAATGACCTTGTGACCTTGATGTTTTTGTTCTTCAATGTACTTGAACTTATCTTCCGGCAGAGCACGCGAAATGTAATTATCTATTTTTGTGATTTTTGCAGCATTGCGGGCAGCCCCTTCATCATCACCGGTAATCATAACGCAGTTACGTACACCGCTTTGATGAAGTTTTTTGATGATTGATGGAGCATTTTTTCTTACCGGGTCATTTATTGCAAAAATACCTATGAGCTGTTTTTCTTCTGCAAGATACAAAAGCGATTCACCGTTTTCAATTGCTTTCTTCTGAATACCTTCCAGTTCTGCAGGCTTCGCTACTTTCTCATCATCAAAAATAAAATGACGGCTGCCTATTACAAGTTTTTTGCCATTAAGCTTGGTTGCAATTCCATGCGCAACAATATACTCAACCTTTGCATGCTCTTCAGGATGAAGGATTCCACGCTCCTGAGCAGCATGAACAACTGCCGTTGCAATTGGATGCGCAAAATGTTCTTCAAGACAGGCTGCAAGCGCAAGAACTTCATTTTCGGTACGACCGCCAAAAGTTATTATGCGGGAAAGCTGAGGTGCTGCCGCAGTCAAAGTTCCGGTTTTATCAAAAACAACCGTATCGGCCAGCGAAGCTTCTTCAAGGAACTTTCCGCCCTTTACTATTATTCCATTCTCAGCAGCTTCCTTCATGGCACTTAAAACCGCAATTGGAGAAGCAAGCTTCATAGCGCAGGAATAATCTACCATTAGAGTAGCCATCACTTTTGTCATATTTCCTGTAGCAAGGAAAACTGCAAGTGAAAGCAGGAAATTATATTTTACAAGTGAATCAGCAAGACGCTCCGAACGCACCTGTGATGAAACCTTGAGAGCCTGCGAATTATCTATCATTGTCAGAATATTCTGAACCTTTGTCTGATTTCCAGTTGCACGAACTTCAATAAACAGCTCACCTTCCTGAACTATAGTTCCTGCAAAAACAGAAGACCCTTCCCGTTTTTCGACCGCAAGAGGTTCGCCTGTAATAGATGCCTGATTTACAAGACCTTCACCACGAATAACATCGCCATCAACCGGAATAATATTGCCCGTACGGACCGCAACAAGATCTCCTTTTCTGACAAAGGACACTGGAACTGATTTTTCAACAGTCTCGCCTTTTTCGTTTTTAGAGACAAGCTGAACTTGATCATTTTGTGATATAAGACGATTAGCAAGATCTGAATATGATTTCTTTTTTGTGAAATCTTCTATCGTGTCGCCAATATTCAGTAAGAAATTGATGTTCGAAGCTGTTTTTGTATCACCGGTAATCAGTGCCATAGAGATTGCAGCAGCATCAAGAACTTCCGATTTGAAAACATTTCCTTTTGCTACCTGCTCAGCTCCCTTCAAAATGCGCGGACCAAGAGACCACACGCGAAGTACCAGCCGGACAGGAAGCGGCAAAATCTGTTTAAAATAATGCCAGAATGTCATGTAAGCAAGATCAAAAAGCAGACTTTCCTGTTCCGGAGGCTCATCTACGGCTTCAAGCATTTCCTGATTTTTAAGATATTTGTCTGAAAGTGCCATAAAATAGGCACGAATATGTTTTTCAGATAATTGATTTGTATCGTAGTAAATTAAGAAGGAACCTGTTGTATAATTTACTGTTACATCTGTCATTCCTTCCTGTACAGAAAGCAGACTCAGTGCAAGGGCAGCCTGCCGCCTTGTAATTTTAGCTTTATCATAGCGGATACGAATCCGCCCCGGCAGAGAATGCTTTACTGTAAAATCCATTATATACCCCCGACTACGCGTTAGCCTTTGCGTCCTGTTCGGCCTTTACGTCTTCGGCATCTTCTTTTATTGTTTCAAAGTATTCTTTAGCATCATCCTTAAGCTGAAGTCCACCTGCAACAACTTTGGCACAGCCCTTTCTAAAGGTATCTGTCTTAATAAAAGCGGCAGCTGCAAGACCTGCAACTACTCCCCACAAAAACTTCTTTCCACCATCTGTCATAATTTCCTCCTGAGTCTGCAGTCGGCATATTTACATATTAGGCTGTACTAACTCTATAGTTTGTTCTAACTAACATATCACACATTTTTGTTATTTTCAACTAACTTTCAATATAAATTTGAGCGAAAAGTGTTAAAAATTAGTTGAGTTTTGATAGAATGGATAAAATACACTCCTTAGAATACAAAATAGTTAGTTTTTGCTAACATTATTTAATTTAATGGGGTATTTTATGAAAGTTTCAAAAATTAATTTATTCTTTCGTAAGCTGGGAGAAGGTCAGATAAAGCACCGCAAACTTTGTCTCTTTATCCTTATTGTATGGACGCTAATCTGTATTTCCGGAATGCGTAATTTCCGTTCAGAAAGCAGCAACAGCGACTGGATTGTAAATGGCAGCGAAATTAAAGCCAATTCTGACCATTTTAAAGAAGTGTTTGGAAACGACCAGTATGTTCTTGTGCTGGTTCAGGCTGATGATGTTTTTGCACCCGATGTTCTTAATATGATTGACCGCCTTGGAGAACGGCTCGAAACAGAAGTTCCTTTTGCAGATAAGGTCACTTCGCTCACTACAGTTTCCATTCCGATTGGTGATGAAGAAGGTTTTGAAGTAAAGAGTCCTTTTGATGATGGTATTCCGATTGATGCCCGCGAACTGGCAGAAAAGAAAGCCTTTATTATGAGCCGTGAATCTATTGTAAACAATCTTGTTTCAGACAACGCTAAAGAATGCTGGATTTCCTTAAAGCTTAATCCTTTTAAAAATGAAAGCGAGGATGTTACAGCCGTAGGTCATGCCGCAGAAAAAGTCATAATGAGCGACGAGTTCAAAAGTGATAAATGGACTCTAATGCCAATTGGAAGTGCCTACACAACAGCCGAAAAAGAAGATATTCTTACAAAGGATTTTGTTTCCAGAATTGCAATGGGTTTTGCTGTTATGCTGATTTGTCTCATCATTTTTGTTCGTTCTGTTTCCGGCGTAATCGTTCCTTTTGTTGCTACCCTCTTTGGAATTGGTACCGTTCTTGGGTTTACAGGCCTTATAAACGTTCCTGCAGATTCTGATATGATGTCACTCCCTGTTCTTTTAGGAATGGCCCTTTCAATCGGATATGCATTGCACTACATCAATGCATTCAAAATGCATTTCAGACAGACAGGAAAACGAAAGGAATCTGTAATTGAAGCTGTAGGCGAATCCGGCTGGCCGATTTTGTTCACGGTAATAACAACTGCAGTTTCGCTTCTTTCCTTCCTCTTTGCAAATATCCGCCCGATGATATGGCTTGGTGCTGTTGCTTCCTGCGTTGTAATCATGGTTTATCTTTATGTTGTAATTTTGATTCCGATTTTCCTGAGTTATGGAAAAGACAAGAAACCTGTTCTTGCAGAAACTAAAGGTGCTACCAAGGCTGACCTCGTTTTTGAAGGAATCGGTAAAAAAATTGTAAAGCGCAGTAAACTTGTTACAATTATTTCTGTCCTTGTTATTGCTCTTTGTGTACCAGGACTTCTTAAGATGGAAGTTAACATGGACTACTTAAAGTTCATGGGAAACAAGGTTCCTTTCGTTCAGCGTATTGAGAAAATCCTTGAAACAAAACTTGGAAACATTTACAGCTACGACGTTATGATTGAGTTTGATGAGGAGGATGCTTTTAAAGATCCTGAAAACATGCTGGCTCTGGACAACCTTGAAAAAGAATTAGGTAAGCTTCAGATGACAAAAATCACAAACGGAAAACCTCGTGTAAGAAGCATTACAAGACAGGTAAAGGAAATGTACCGCGTCCTCAATAGCGATGATCCGACTTATTACACAATCCCTGAAGAACAGGATATGCTTACCCAGCTTCTTTTCTTCTATGAGATTTCAAACAGCGAGGCTCTCTTTGATGAACTTTCCGAAAACTACAATGCCGCTTATGCCCATGTAGAAATCTCAGATTACAATGCAAACAAGATTGTAGAGGATATTACAGCCGCAGAGACTGCAGCCAAGAAGTTTTTCCCAACAGCTCACGTTGCAGTTGTAGGTACTGTTGCTGAAAATGCTGCTATGAACGAAACTGTTGTAAAGAGTGAACTAAAATCCTTTGGTGCTTCCTTCGTCATGATTGCCATTCTGATGATAATTGTATTTGCAAGTCTCAGAACCGGTCTCATTGCAATGATTCCAAACATCGCTCCTGTTCTTCTGATTGGAGCTGTCATGGGCTATTTCCATATGGCTCTTGATGAACTTACAATGATGATTATGCCTATGATTCTTGGTATCGCAGTTGATGATACGATTCACTTCTCCAACCATATCAAGGCTAAGCTGGAAACCGGCAGAAATTATTCAGAGGCTGTTACAGAAAGCTTCCGCGAAATCGGAAAGACTATGGGAACAACGACCTTCATTTTGTGCGCTATGTTCCTTATGTACTGCTTCAGCCCGATTACAGCTATGTTCAGAGTTGGACTTCTTTCTATGATAGGTCTTGGTTCTGCCCTTATTGCAGACTACACTCTTACTCCGGCTTTGATTTACCTTACGAAGCCACTCGGAAAGAAGTAACTTGTTATTCTAGACTAACAATGTTATGATAGTCTTATCCTATGAGTATAAATAAAAATGTAGTCGTCCAGGGTAAGGCTATCAAACTTGAGCTTGATGGAAGCGGTTCCCTCTCAAACTCCTTTGGTAAACTGAATTTGGAAAAATCAAAAAGTCGCGAAAATATAATTTATCACAGCTGGAATTTACAGGTCCAGGAAACAACCTTTGCTGAAGAAAAAGATAATTGCGGCCGGGATGAAATTCAGATTATGTTTAATCTGAGTCAGGATATTAACTGGTCATATTCTTTTAACAGTGGAAGCGAGCAGGTCCAAATGTCTAAGGGCGAAGTTTGTGTTTTCAGAAACAATAATTATGCCACAGCAATGACTTACGAGGCTGGTGCAAACTTTATTTTCAAAAATCTTCAGATGCCGACACCCTACTTTCAGGAACTGCTTTCAAAATACTTTACAGATGAGAATATCACAAAACTCAAAGAGCATTTCTTAACCCACGTTACAAAAACCACGATTACACCGGAGATGTACCGCGTCCTTTCCGAAATAGACACCGCTGACCGCTTCAAGGAATACGAAGGCGTTTACACCGAAGGCAAAATGATAGAGCTTACAGCCCTGGTACTTTACGGGATTGCTTATCACAAAACAGATGAAATAAAACGATTGCCCCAACCAAACAAAAATGATGTCGAAAGAGTTGAAAGTCTTCGCGAAAAAATTCAGCGAAACCCTGCTCTTGAATACGATGCCCAGTCTATTGCCGACGAGCTTGGAATGAGCATAAGCAAATTAAACAGAGTGTTCCGAGCAATGTATGCCACTTCCCTGCACTCTTATGTTCAGGACAAACGCCTTGAATACGCCGCTCACCTTTTACAGGAAAATGACATACAGATTTCAGAAGCAGCCCAACTGTCAGGCTACACTAACATGAGCCACTTCTCAAAATCGTTTGTAAAAAAATATGGTGTGCTGCCTAAGGATTATTAAAACTTTTATCACACCTCACTTATAATTTCTGATTTTCTTTACATTCCTGTTCATTAAATGTCTGCCAAGATGTCTGTAGGCAAACTTTTTCATACGGCCCAGCTCCTGATGATGTTCCTGTAAAAGTTCATCAGGGCAATCATAAACTCCAAAGTCCTGATTTATTCCTTCGCTCTGGATATATGTATTATTCCTGTCAAAATCTATAACGGGATTTTTAAAATCTTTGACCGCGCAGCCAAAGCCGCAAAAACTTCCTGTGCACGAACTGTTTATTTTCTGAAGATTATCAAGATATTTTTTATCAAGGATAAAAGCTTCAAGTTCATACCATTTATCTTCAAAGTAAACTTCTACCCAGCTGTGAAAAACATTCTTCGGAGCATTTCTATAAACAAAACCTGTCATAACACCCTTCTGAAGCTTTTTATCAATCGTAAAACCGTGAACACGACAGGGTATGCCACAGGCGCGAAGCAGGGCCATAAAAAGAGTTCCCTTTGTATTACACTGCCCATAGCCGTCTTTTAAAACCTTCGAAGCGGGAATATCATCATCAACATTATAGCCAAAAAGGATTTCATCACGGACAAAATTATAAATTGATTTTATCTGTTCCAGTTGAGGTAAAGATTTCCAGCCTCTTTTTTCAATAAGCTTTTGGATTGAACTATTCTCGTAATCAAGCATTCGTGTAGATAATAAATACTTTTCACTGTTCATATCACACCTCTTTAGTTAGTATGATATAACAAGCGACGGGTGTGCACTTCTAAAAATCTGCTTTTTTTATAATTGTGATTTCTGGTTTTCTAAAACCTTTGTTACGCTTATTCCTGTAAGCTTGCGACATACATCAGAAAAGTGTGATGGAGAAGAAAATCCTGCATCCATAGAAGCTTCTGTCAAAGACCGGCCTTTCATAACTTCGCGCCACACATATTCAAACTGCCGCATCAAAAGATAACTTTTTAGCGCAATTCCGGTTTCTTTTTTAAATAGATGTGTAAGATAACTTTCTGAGTAACTGTATTTATCTGCAAGCTCACTTACACGGGCGCCCAGGTGCTTAAAGCTATCAACATTATGAAGAATCTGTAAAATACGTTCGTCCAGATTCAACTTGGAAAGCTGAACTTCTCCTGCAAAATCAAATACAATTTTTTTGATGTCATCTTCTGTCAGGCTTGCCTTATCAAAGTTCCTTTCAGAAAGATTAACAGCTATAGCTGATTCACCCTTTAGAAACTTCTCACGAAGAACTTCTGCAAAATGTGAAGTGGGATCTACAAAAAGGAAAAAAGCAATTTCACCATCCGGTGCCTTGTGTTCAACATCATTTTCAAGAATGATTACGTTACCGCACAAATCTTTTCCATCAGCCGACAGCTGCAAATCTCCGTTACCAAAAAAAACATGCAGCATATTATGATGATGAACGAGTGTGTCCTTAAAAGTCGGAACAACGATGATATATGTTTTTTCAAAAAAAAGTTGAAAGGCTTCTTGCACTACTTCACCAGCTCCATCTTAAAATCACAGAGTTCATCACCAGCGCCAATTGTCTTTGTTCTTGTAAACTTAAGGCCCGGCAGATTACCGTAAGAGTGAACATCATTTTCGCAGAAAAGTACATTCAGTTCCGGACAGCCGGCTTCTGTAAGATAGGTGTGATAAGGACACTGGGTAATATCCATGCGGAAGCAGCCCTTCTCTTTCGGATAAAAGACATTCTCAAATCCCGAACTTTCGCTGAAAGATTTGTGACTTATTGTATCCCACATACTAAGAAAGAATTTTTTGAAACCTGGAATCTTACACCACTTTGCAAGCGTTTTCCCAAACTTACCCGATTTTTCCGCCATGACTTTTTTCATAATTTCATAAGCGGCATCTTTATCAACTTCTTTCATTGCAAGATAAATCGCCGCTGCTGGAAATATAAAATTATCTGTATGAGCCCTCACACCTTCCGGTAAATCTGTATGCCCGGCATACATTTCAAAAAGGCGACGCTCAGCATCAGTCCAGATTTTTTCAATATCAGAAGAAGAAAAACTGTTTGCCATTTCAGTCTTAAAAGACTCTTTGCTTTTCAATACTTTGCGAGTTTTTTTATTCAATTCGTTTTTTAGATTTTCTGTAATCATTGATATTCTCCACCTTTATATTAGTAACTATCATATTAAATATCTGTTTCCCTAATATTTTACACACATTTACATATAATAATACGATTTTCAGATATTTATATGTATTTTTTGAGAAAAAATCAGCAGCAACGCTCTTATATTGCTCTTCCGACCAGCAATATTCTAAAGAAGATTCAGCATCCCAATAAGTCCGAACATTCCAAGACCAAGGCTTGGCATTATGATTCCCGGCAAATCCTGGAACTTTACGGGATTAATCTTACGACAAGTTATACCAAAAATCAGAAAAACAAGAGGATTTAAAATCAGGCAGATTTTTGGTACCACAAGGGCACCGGTCACAATTGCAATAATCACTGTAAATGTTGGTGCAAGCAAACTAATGTAACCTGCGAAAAATGGCACGGTAACCTGTTTGTAAATCTTTTCCAGAATGTCATCTGCAATTTCGAGTGAACCCCTTTTCATAGCTCCCTTATATATCAAAGCCTGGAGGCAGCACAAAGTATGAATAAGGATTCCGGCAAAAGAACCAAAGTATCCAAAGCCTAAAGTAAGATATCCAAGCACAGGCTTGCTTACCGCAATCTGCATTCCAAGAGAATAAAAACCAAGACAAACAAGAGCATCGCCAACAAGCGCAAGTGAAATAGACCAGCCGAATCTCCAGTCTGCCATTTTTGTCCAGTTACTGTCGATATTTTTTGAAGTACCAAGCTTCTTGTTACCCGGCCCCTTCAAGTCAAAAAGAATATCACCTGTAGCGCAAAGCAAACCGCCTGCAAGTCCTAAACAGGAAAATACAAAATATAATTTATCCATAAATCTGTCCTTCTTACATTTTATTAGCCTTATCTAACATATCACTATTATCAATTAGTTACAACTAACTTGCACAAACTATTCATAACATAAACAAAGGATTCCATTTTCCAAGTAATTTCAAACGGTTTCTGGTTTTATATTATTTACCTATTATTAAGATGAGGCTAAGAATGCCCTGAGTTCTTCGAGCTTTTTCTGCATCTCTGCCCGGCCCAGGTCGTAGACACGCTGCAGTTCTTCCGGATCTTTTTCGGTGCGGCTGATGCCAAGGGATGTTTCCGGGCAGATTACAAAAGTTTTTCCGGCTTTTTCCCGTTCAAAAACGTAGGCCTTTTCCTGATTATAAACTTCGTGGCGCTTGAGTATGGCTTCGTAAATCTTTGGATATTTACGAAGAGCGAACTTCATAAGAGCAAGTGATGAGCTTGGCTTTTTTACAAAGTCTCGCGGCTGAGTCAGAACGACAAGATTCTTTTCATATCCCATATCTTCAAAAGCCTTTAGCGGAATTGATACTGTCATGCCGCCGTCCAAAAGCTCGTAACCGTCAATCTTCACAACATGAGAAACAAGCGGCATACTTGCACTGGCCCGCATCCAGGTCAAATCATTCTGGTCACAGGTTTTGAGTTCTTTAATAATCGGCTGGCCTGTACGGCAGTCTGAAGCAACAGCATAAAATTTTAGTGGATTCGAAACATAGGTTTCATAATCAAAAGGATCAAGCTTATTTGGAAGTTGATTGTAGCAAAAATCGGCACCGTAAAGATTACCAGTCAGAAAAAATGAGCGGAAGGAACAATAGCGCCAGTTGTGCGAAAAGCGTTTGTTATAGCGGATGGCACGACCAATCTGCTTAGACTTAAAATTACAGCCAAAGGTCGCTCCCGCAGAAACGCCGATTGCACCATCAAAATCAATTCCATTTTCCAGAAGCACATCGCACACGCCGGCAGTAAACATGCCGCGCATAGCTCCGCCTTCCATTACAAGACCTTTTTGCATAATTTCACCTTTTTATAAAGCATAACATAGATGCTAAGATTCTTCTATTCTCTTAAAATACGCGCCGCCGTTCTGCTTGAGCCATTTGTTGCATCTCTTATAATCCGGGAAAATGCGGAGCACTTCGTCGTAGAACTCGCGGGAATGATTCATGTGGCGGCGGTGGCAGAGTTCGTGAACCACTACGCTGTCCAGAACTTCCGGCGGCATGAGTACAAGCAGGCAGTTGAAGTTGAGGTTTCCGTCCACCGAGCAACTGCCCCAGCGGGACTTCTGGAGGCGGATAAAGATTTTGTTGTAGGAAATGCCAGCGAGTTTTGCGTAATACTCTACCCTTTGCGGAATCACTACTCTCGCCTTTTTCTTAATCTGTTTGATATCTTCTTCGGAGAGCGGGCCCATGGAATCGGCAAGTGCGGTCTGCTTTTCTACCTTTTCCATCTGCTTGGTAATCCAGTCTTTCTTTTCTTTGATGAAGTTTTCGGCGACAAAGGTGGGAGTTCCAAGCGGCACTTTTACGATGACTTTTTTATCATCTGCCACATGGATACTCATTGAGCGTCGTCTGGATTTCTGGATTACGTAGTTTATTTCCATTATTTAAATTGAATCTTCATCTCAAATACGCTTCTGTCGCTTTCTTTGATTATGATTTGAGTTGAAGAATCTTTTGTTCTGGAATAAACGCGCAGAGTCTGGCCTTCCTTGCTTTCGCCGGTATAATGAACTTCGAGAGAATCCGGTTCATGAGCAAGAAGAAAATCGTCTGTGAAAACATTGAGGGCAAGCTTTATGTACTCAATATTGTTCATGTGATGAGACATATCGATATGCTGACTTCGAATTACCTGCTCGTACTTGAAATCATCTTCTGTAAAATCTGAATCAAATCTTTCGAAAGGTTCGTTGTAAGCTGCTTCCGGGAAACCTTCTTTTGGATAATTGAGGTTTGTGATTTTTACCGGACGATGCTTTTCCAGATCAAGAACGCAGGCTTCCTGATTTGCTGTAATCAAAACAGAACCGTCTTTATCGCGCAAAACTGTATTTACGTGAGTCTTAAATCCTGCATTGTCGATCGGGAAAGTTGAGGCATCAATCTTCTGTCGCCAGACCGGGCGCTTTTCAAAATGAATCTTTGATTTTGTGAAAACCCAGAAAGCGTTATATCTTTCGCGGTAGATTACGCCGTCACAATCAAGTTTATTAAAACACTCAGTAAGATTGTCCTGAATCATAAGAACAGTCTGAGCGATTCCCATTTTAAGTGAACTGTCGATAAAAGCCGAGGAAATGTTGCGTTCCTGCGAAAAGATAAGATTTTTTTCCATACTTTAATTATAGTTTTTTTTCGAGGACTAGGCAAAGGGAGTCCCTTATTTTCCGGCGACCTTTCTAATCATTTCTGCCATAGCCAGAAACTTTTCCTCACTTATAAGGGCAAGACCTTCCCCTTCTTCACCCAAAACAAAGAGACGATCACCGGTTTTTATGTCGAAAAGCTTTCGGGCCTTTGCAGGAATAACAATCTGTCCTTTATCACCCACAGTTACCACTCC
>JAEEGH010020736.1_pt1 | contig 13632 bp, 10 predicted proteins | sample 9134181 | NCBI WGS metagenome assembly JAEEGH01 (sample SAMN16246544, study PRJNA631951) | gut metagenome | biome: gut microbiome; feature: rumen; material: DP-attached | host: Bos | place: Iran: Karaj | collected 2018-10
GTAGAACTTCTCGTAATATCCTGGGTCGTCGGGGATGTGCATCTTGCGATACTTGCCGAGGTAGCTGCCGTCGGCGTCGATGACAGCGGTGGTGTTGTGATACAGCCCCTCGGCGCGTTTCTCGAACATCGAGCAGACGATGACCACACCAAGCTCTTTGGCCAGAGCCATAAAATGCTGTGTCGTCGGACCGTCGGGGATGGGCTCGGCGTAGCGGAAGTTGTGATAGTCCTCGACATCGCAGAAATAGAGCGATGCAAAGAGTTCTTGCAGACAGATTATCTGTGCTCCGTCTGCTGCCAGCTGGCGCACTTTCTCCGTGTAGCGGGCTATGTTCTGTTCTTTGTCGGGTCCGCAGCTCATCTGGGCCAGACCTACCTTTACTTTTCTCATATTGTTCAGTTATTTAAACACACGTTCATAGTAAATATTGAACCAAAGGGGCTCCCGTCTTACGACTCTGAACCCTTGGCATTCGGGTGCGGGCTTGGTTTCTGCCGGGCATACCTTGCTCTTGCGCAGCTTGTCGCGGAAGCAGCCTCCCATAAAGCAGACGGTGTCGCCTTGTGTGGCCATTTCCGCCACGTTGCCTGACATATCGAACAGCCCCAATTCGTTTGGAATAAGCTGTCCTGTCTCGTGCATCCGGCCACCGCTGTTCTCTGCCGACCACGCCACAAACTTAGCGTTGTTGCTGCCTGAAAGCTTGTAGCCTTCGGTGTAAAGGCCTCCCTGATAGGCAAAGCGAAACTCCTCTACGGTCGGCAACCGCCATAGCTCGTTGTGGAAGCTTATCTTTTGGCAGAATGTGTCCACCTCAGAGCGGCTGACATTGGTTACGGGCAACAACGGTCCCTGTCGCTTCGAAGGGTTGTAGTGCATATGGAATTGCCACATTTCCTGTGTGATCTCCTCACAGGTAATCCAAAAACCGTCAATCTGGTAGACGATGCCGTAATTGGCGGTGGTGTCCACTGCAAGCGTGTCGCCGGTGCAAACCCATTTGGTGTGATAGTTACTCTTGCTTGTCTCCAATCCGCCTCCGATATGGTTCAAATCCATCGTCTGCGCCATCGAAGCACCTGCAGATGCCATCATCAATGCCAGGAGTATGTGCTTGCAGTTCAGCATATCGGTTTGTTAGTCGGTCAGAATAAAGAATTCCACTCTTGCCTGCAGTCCTTTGGTGTCGCAGATGCGGTTCAGCGTCTCTATCATTACGTTGCCGCTCGTCCACACTCCGTCGCCGCCCACGGGACGCATCGGGTAGGGGGCAATGTCGGCAGTCGGCACTGTGCCTTTCGACTTTATAGTGCCCGACGACTTGCCCTTGCGGTTCATCAACTCTGTCAGCAGGTCGTCGTTGGCCGGATAGTCGACCACTTGGTAATCCTTGATTCCTGCGCTGTCGGCAGCAATGCTTATGGCGTCGTTCAAGCCGCCCAATGCATCAACAAGACCCAGTTTCAGTGCATCGTGACCTGTCCACACTCTTCCTCGAGCAATGCTGTCCACAAACTCGGTGCTCAGCCCGCGTCCTTTGGCCACGCGACCCACAAAGACTGTATAGAACTCCTCTACATTGCGTTGCATCAGTTCCAGCACTGCCGGCGACAGTGGCCGCATTGGACTCAATGCCGTCGAGTTGGCGTTGGTGTTTACGGTGTCGGTGGTGATGCCCAGATAGCGCTTCAAGGTGCCTCCAATCTCGGGCAGCGTGGCAAAAACACCAATCGAACCCGTTATTGTTGTCGGCTCTGCAACGATATAGTTGGCGTTGCACGAAATCTCATATCCTGCCGATGCAGCTACATCGCCCATCGACACAATCACAGGCTTCTTCTCTTTCGCCCTCATCACGGCGTTGGTCATAATCTCCGACGCTGTCACTTGGCCGCCGGGCGAATTCACACGCAGCACTATAGCCTTTATCTTCTCGTCCTTTGCGGCGTCGTCCAGCGCTTTGGTTATGTTGTCCGAATAGACGGCAGTTCCAACGCCGCTTCCTGCAACAACATCTCCTTCGGCATATATCACCGCGATCTGGTCTTTGCCTATGGCTTTCTTCTTCAAGGTCTTTGCGTACTCCGACAGCGACACGGCCTGCTTGCTGCCATATTCGCGTTCCATCTTTATTCTGATGTCGTTCTCAAAGCAAAGGCTGTCCACCAGCCCTTTGTCCACAGCATCCTCGGGCAGAACAGCCGTCAGCCCGTCGGCCATACGGTTCAGCTCCTCGGTGCTGATGTCCCTTGCGTCGGCAATCTTGGCTGTTACATACTCCCAGATGCTTGCAATATACTCTCTTATCTGCTCACGGTTCGATTCGCTCAGATGGTTCATCGTGTACATCTCGCCGGCACTCTTGTAGCTGTTGCTCTTTGGACGCACCAGCGTCATCTTCACCGCCAGGCGGTCAAGCATATCCTTGAAAAACAGGCTCTCGGCTCCAATGCCCCTGAATTCTACCATACCGGATGGGTTCATAAACACATTGTCGGCTATCGACGCTACAAAATATCCTTGCTGCGAATAGACGTCGGCATACGCCATTATCGGCTTGCCGCTCGCGCGGAATTCCAGCAGCGCCTGACGCAGCTCCTCGCTCTTGCCCCACGACATCGGGAATGCGCTGCCCATATATAGGTATATGCCACCTATGCGCTCGTCGCCCGCAGCCGCCGTGATGCATCTCAGCATATCGCTGAAGCCCACGTCCGAGCCGTTGCCCATCAAGCCCTCAAGCTCGCTCGGCGTGCGCTCGTTCACAGGCTGCGTCAAATCTATCTTCAGAAAAGAATCCTTGGCAACCACAACGCCGCTGTCGCTGCCTATCGAGCCCAAAATGCCGAAAAACACCAGCAGTTTGAACAACCCAATCAATACAAGCACTATCAGCGTGCCTACGCCCGATGCAAGCATAATCTTGCCAAATCCAGGCACTTTCCTCTCGGTCTTGTTATCCATTTTTGACGTATCCTTTTTATAAGTTCAATTCACTATAACGCAGCAAAGCCACATTTATTTTTCGCAACGACAAAATAATATTCTCCTTTCCGCGTTTCGTGTCATATAATGTCATTTAATGTCAACTGAACAGCCAATGAAAAAGACACAACTATTCATAGCAGCACTGCTCTTCTCACAAATCACAGGCCTCTCGCCTTTTGCAGCCTCAGCCTCAGCACAGAACGACGACACCGCCCACTTCCGTCGCATCGAACAGGTCGACGAATACATCGAAAAAAACTATGTCGAAACGCCCGACTATAAGCGCATCGGCGAAAAAGCCATCTCCGCTATGCTCGCCGAACTCGACCCGCACAGCACCTACATCGCTGCCAAAGACGTGCAGCGCACCAACGAAGGCCTGCAGGCCAACTTCGAAGGCGTAGGTATCGCTTTCCAAATAGTTGACGACACCATCTCGGTCACCGAAGTCATCATTGGCGGCCCCTCCGAGAAAGTGGGCCTCCAGATAGGCGACAAACTCCTTACCGTCGACGACACCACAGCCACCTTCAAGGGCGTCAACAACCGCTTCGTGTTCAACCATCTGCGTGGCAAAAAAGGCACCCAGGTCAGACTCTCAGTCAAGCGCAACGGCATCGACCAGCCGCTAAACTTCACCATCATCCGCGACAAAGTGCCCATCTACTCGGTCGACACCTATTTTATGCTCGACGACGAAGTGGGCTACATCCGTCTCGCGCGCTTTGCACGCACCTCCGTCAGCGAGGTCCACAATGCCATCAACAAGCTCAAAAAACAAGGTATGAAACGCCTCGTCTTCGACCTTCGCGGCAACGGCGGTGGCTACCTCGACATCGCAGTCGGCGTTGCCAACCAGCTGCTCGAGGCAGGACGGCTCGTCGTCTACACCGAAGGCCTCAAATCACCGCGACAGAACTTCTTCACACGACGCGGCGGCAGCTACACCTCAGGCCCGCTCGTCGTCCTCGTCGACGAATACTCGGCCTCGGCCTCCGAAATCGTCTCCGGCGCCGTACAGGACTGGGATCGCGGCATCATCGTCGGCCGACGCACCTTTGGCAAAGGCCTCGTGCAGCGTATGTTCGAAATCTACGACGGCGCCCAGATCCGCCTCACTACAGCCCGCTACTACACACCCTCCGGTCGCTGCATCCAGAAGCCCTACACCGACGGCACCGAAGCCTACCACCGCGAACTGCAGCACCGCTACGAACACAGCGAACTCACCAACGCCGACTCCATCTCCTATCCCGACTCGCTCAAATTCTTCACCGCCAAGGGACGCACCGTCTACGGCGGAGGCGGCATAATGCCCGACGTCTTCGTGCCTATGGACACCCTGCGCCTCTCCGACTACTTCCTCTCGCTGCGCTCCGCGGGCATCTTCAACACATTTGCACTCTCTTTCGCCGACAACCATCGCAACGACACCCTCTTTGCCGACTTCGACCGCTTCCTTGTCAACTACGACTCCGCAGCCGTCACCTGCGAATTCAACAGCTACGCACGCTCCAAGAACATCCTCCCCAACGACGTCAAAGGCGAATGGATTGCCGCCTGGCTCAACGACATCGCCCGCACTACCGTAGCCGACACCAACCACACTATCCACGCCGACTCCTATCAGCAATACCTCGACCAGCTTCTCGCCGACACAGCCTTCACCAACCGCCTCCGGCAAAAGGCTCTCGCCGAAGACCGCCGCCGCGCTCTCATCAACCAGCACAGCGACACCTACCTTGGCTATATGCTCAAAGCGCTCATAGCCCGCAACCTCTTCGGCATCGAATACTACTATCGCGTGATGCGCAACAGCGACACCGGCCTCCAGCAAGCTATCAAGGCAGTCAAAGAAATCTAACCCCAGACACAATGTCGCGCTCCAGAATCAATATACCCGTTGTCGCCGCAGTCGCAATCCTCTCCGCCGCAGCCCTCACACTCTTCTTCATCCGGCACCAGCGCGACTTGCCGGTCCCCACTGTGCCCGACAGCGCTGTCCTGCAGCCGCTCGACACCGCCGCTCCCACATCCGAGCTCGACTACTACGGACAGCTTGCCGATGAATTCCTCGCCACTATGCCGCAGGATAAAATCATACTCCTCACACTCATCGACTCCCTCAACCACCACATCCTCTACACCGAAACCTCCAACCAACCCTCCTGCTACCTCTACGACCTCGAGTCGCTCACCACCTCCGTGCTCTTCGGCGGCGAAAACGGATTCTACGCCGACACCAAACTCATCATCCCCGGAGCCATACAGCAGTGGCGCGTCGCGCAACCCTGGATTATCTTCATAGCCCGCAACCGCGCCCCCGAAACCGACTACACCAACCAGACGCTCGTCTTCTCGCTCAACCTCGACAGCCACCAGCTGCGACTCATCGACACCGGCGCGCAAGCCTCCTTCTCCAACGACTCCACCCTCACCGTCACCCACGCCCAACTCCTCTACCACAGCATCTTCTCCGGCGACGACGTCTACGACGAATCCACTACGACTTATCGGCTTTAACCTTAACTTTAACTTCAGGATAGGGTCTTACCGCTCATATTTGTGCATAGCCGCGGGGTGTGTCGCACCGTGAAAAATGCTTCCCGAAAACTTAATAAAAGTTAAATTTTGACCTTGTTCTGCTCAATAATCTGAAAACCACCCAAATAGCTAAAATCCACCATTGCTCCATAATCGCCTGTTCCTTAGGCCTTTAAGGGACCATCTCCGTCATATGTACAATATATGTACAATACTTGTACAATATTTGTACGTTTACCAATTGTACAAGTATTGTACAACTATTGTACATATATTGTACAACGACCGGAGTTGGTACCTCTCATTTCCCTCCTTTTTCCATATCAATCCTCTCCCGGCTTTGCCCCTTTTTTTGTTTTTTTATCATCTCCTTTCCGCCAATATCCCTTTTTTTTAGTATTTTTGCAATTTTGTATTAATAACTAATAATAGAAAGGAATCTTATGTTGTCCGCTGTACCTCAGTGGGTTGCACTATACACTAATCCCCGAATGGAGAAGAAGGCCGAGAAGAATTTGGCCGAGGCAGGCTATGAAGTCTACCTCCCGATCCGGCGCGAACTCCACACTTGGAGCGACCGCAAAAAATGGGTCGAAACGCCTCTCATCAAATCCTACATCTTCGCCAAAATCATCGACAAGCAGGAAGGACTTGTGCGTAACGTCCGGGGCATCTCCAATATCGTCTCCTTCAATCACAAAATCGCCACCATCCCCGAGAGCGAAATCCAGATGATGAAGGACTTCCTCGCCACTGAGCTTGACATTCAGGTGCGCAACACCGAATCGCTCAAGACCGGCACGCGCGTCCGTATCACCAGCGGCCCCCTTGCAGGCAAGATGGGTATGCTCGTCGACGACGGCGACAACGGCAACTTCGCCGTCGAAATCACCGGCATAAGTATGGCTATGGTCGTCTACATCGACAGCGACCTGATGGAACCTGTCAACGACGAGACCCCGACCAAGACTCCAAGACGGCGCAAATACATCATTCGTTAACCCTCAACAGCAGCAACGGCCCTACTTAATATCAGCATACAATGAATATCATTATCGCAGGCGACGGCGAAGTGGGTTTCTACCTCGCCAAATCTCTTACCCTTCTCGACTACAACATTACCGTGGTCGACCCGCACTCCGAACTCCTCGGACGTCTCGAAAAGGAGACCGACCTCCTCACCATCGTCGGTGACTCGACTTCGCCCAAGGTGCTCGAAGAGGCCAACGTCCACGACTGCGACCTCTTTCTCTCTGTGCTCCACGATGAGCCTATCAACCTCGTTACCTGCATACTCGCCAAAAAACTCAAGGCCAAGAAGACCGTGGCACGTATCACTAACGCCGAACTCCTCTCTCCCAAACACCGCGAAATGTTCCGCGACCTCGGCGTCGACGAGATGGTCTGCCCCGAGCGTATCGCCGCCAAGGAGATTACTAACCTGCTCAACCACACCGTCGCCACCGAATTCTTCGACTTCAGCGGCGGACTCCTCACTATGTACCTCATCCGACTTGAGGAGCAGTCGCCCGTCAACGGCAAGTCGGTCAAGGAACTCAGCCAGATTTACTCCACGCTGCAGGTCCGCATCGTCGCCATCCTCAGACACGGCGTCACCGTCATCCCGCACTCGGACACGGTGTTCGAATCGGGCGATATGGCCTATATCATCAGCAAAGCCAACCAGATAGATACCGTCAAGCACCTTGCCGGCGGCAACGACTTCGACATCAGGAACGTGATGATTGCCGGCGGCGGGCGTATCGGACGCTATGCCGCTATGACCCTCGAGGACAAGAAGCGCATAACCCTTGTTGAACAGGATCGCAAGCGTTGCGAAGACCTCAGCGGCATACTATCGAACAGCCTCATTATCAACGGAGACGCTACCGATATCGAACTCCTCAAAGAGGAAGGCCTGGCCAACAACGATGCCTTCATCGCCGTCACCGACTCGTCCGAGACCAACGTCCTCACCTGTCTCCACGCACGTCGCTTCGGCATCAAAAAGACTATCGCCCTGGTCGAGAACACGGGGTTCATCAATATCTCGCAGGATATCGGTATCGATACCATTATCAACAAGAAACTTATCACGGCCAGCTACATCGCCCGCTTCATCGTCAAGGGCGATGCGGTCAGCAGCAAGTGGCTCAGCGGCACCAACGCCGAACTGATTGAATTCGTCGTGGGGCGCCACGCTCCGGCAACAAGGGTGCCTATCGGCGAACTGCGGTTGCCTGAGGGCAAAGCCACTATCGGCGGCATTATCAGAGGCCGCGAAACACTGCTGCCTACACGCGACACCCAGCTTCGCGAAATGGACAAGGTTGTTGTCTTTGCACTCCCCAACGCAATGGACAAGGTGGCCAAACTCTTTGATTGATAGTCTTCAAGCTTTCAGAGCCTTATGCGTAGCCCCATCTTGCTAATCGATCAGCGCCTGTTGCGGTTCAACTTCCGCCTTGTGGCCCGACTGCTGGGTATGCTGCTCATCATTATGGCTCTCTCGATGACGGTGCCCGTGGCAGTGTCGCTCTACTATGCCGACGGCGCGCAGTTCGGACTTGCGCTTTCGGCGCTGCTCATCCTGATGCTCGGCCTGTTGCTGCGCAACTTCTTGGGTGTCAATGCCAGATTCGACCTCAACGAGAAGGAAAGCTTTCTCTTCACCGCCATCATCTGGATTGTGGTGCCGCTGATGGGCGCGCTGCCCTACCTCTTCACCAGCAGCGTCACCAACTTCACCGACGCGGCTTTCGAGTCGTTCTCTGGATTCACCACTACCGGTTCGTCGATTATGCCCGATGTCGACCGCCTCCCAAAAGGGCTTCTGGTGTGGCGCAGTACTTCGCAATGGATTGGCGGATTGGGTCTTATTCTTTTTGTGGTCGCTCTTCTCCGCCGCCTCAACGAGGGCAGCGCCCGACTTTATGAGGCTGAGTTCTCGGGCACTCTCCAGCGCCGCCTCCATCCTCGTATGGCCCGCAATGTGGTGCTTATGTGGACGGTTTATGTGCTGCTGACAGCCGCTCTCTTTGCCCTGCTTATGGCCGACGGCAACGGCTTTGTCGACTCGTACTGCACGGCTCTCAGCGCGGTCTCGACGGGAGGCTTTATGACCCACAACGGCGGTATGGCGGTTTTCTCCAATTTCTCTATGTTTTGCATAACGCTCTTTATGTTCCTGTCGGGCATCAATCTGGCTGTCCTGTTCTGTTTCTTTACCGGTAAGTGGCGCAAACTGCACGGGGACGAGGAGCTGCTGCGCTACCTCTTGTTTTTCGTTGTGGCCGTGTTGCTCTGCTCGGTGGCTTTCTGCATAGCCGACGGCGGCATATCGGCATTCAATATTTGTTTCTCGCTCTTCCACGTCGCTTCGACGCTTTCGACCTGTGGCTTCTACACCACGCCGCCGGCGGTGTGGCCTATGACTGTGTCGGTGGTGACATTCCTGCTGATTTTCATCGGCGCATCGGCTGGTTCTACCGGCGGTGGCTTGAAAATCAAGCGTCTGATGATACTCAGCCGCTATGTGCGCAACTATTTTGTGCGGATGATTCACCCACGGGCGGTGCTGAGCGTCAAGGTGAACGGCAAGGTTGTGGAGAACTCATACGTGACCAAGATTTTCTCGTATGTGTTTCTCTATCTGTTTTTTGTGTCGATGGGCGCCTTCGTGCTCACTCTCTGTGGCAGCAACATTCCGAACGCTTTCTGTATGGCTGCCGCCAACATCGGCAACCTTGGACCTTCGCCTGTCATCAATAACCTTGGCGCAAGCCTTGATTATGTGCAGCTTATGCCTGTGGCGAAGTGGACGATGATGCTGCTTATGCTGGCCGGAAGACTTGAAATATTCGCTGTTGTGGCGGTGCTGATGCCTGCCTATTGGAGAAGACGTAATTAGGATAAAGTGGCTAAGAATAAGACTGACATAGAACAAGGCAAGAGTCAATTGCGACTGATATTGAGGCCGTTGGGGATTCCTCTCGTCGGCGAAGGTGTCGCAATGGCTTTGTGTGTGGTTCCGGCACTCTTGTTTGGCGACGGAACGGCACTGTGGGTTGCTTTGGCGGCAGCCATTACCATTGTGACCGGTGTGCTTCTCCTGCTGTTGCCGTCCAAAGAGAGCGACGGCATCGACAAGCGCAAGTCCTACTTCACCGTGACCCTGATGTGGGTGGTGCTGGCCTTGTTCGGCACGTTGCCGTTCCTCTTCACCCGCAGCGTGGGGTCGTTCACCGATGCCTTCTTTGAGTCGTTGTCGGGATTGACCTCGACAGGTGCCACCATTTTCCCCGATGTTGGAAGTCTGCCGGCTTCGCTGCTCCTATGGCGCAGTATGACCCAGTGGTTGGGCGGCTTTGGAATCATTATGCTGGTTCTGGCTGTGGTGCCTTCTCTTGGTATGAACAAGTATAGCCTTTACACCGCCGAGGTGAGTAGCGCCGACAATACGGGAAAGACGACCACTTCGATGCGTGCTATGGTGCGGCAGACGCTGAGCATCTATTGTATTCTCACGGCGCTGTTCATTGTGCTTTTGCTGCTTTCGGGAATGACGCTTTGGGAGGCTGTGAATCTTACTTTTACCAATATCTCGACCGGTGGCTTCTCTATCTATAGCGACAGCATAGCAAGTTTTACGCCTCAACAGCAGTATATCCTTACCGCATCGATGTTTATGGGCGGCATCAACTTTGCTTTGCTCTATAACTTCTTCACTTTCAAATGGAGCAAGATAAATCGTAAACTTGACCAGTTCGGGTTCTATTTCGTTATGGTTGTCCTGTCGACGACTTTTGTCGTTTTGGCGTTGCACTTTAATAGCGGAGCCGACTGGTCGTCGGCATTGCGTGACGGCATTGTCCAGACGGTCAGTGTTGTGACGACGACGGGCAGTGTTGTGGCCGACACCAACTTGTGGTGGACGCCGATTGTGTATCTGTTCCTTGTGCTGAGCCTTTGTGGAGGTATGGCTGGTTCCACTACCGGCGGTGTCAAGGTGATGCGTGTGCTGATACTTTTCCGTAATGTGCGCAACACATTGAGAAACCGCCTGCATCCGCATAGCTACAACCCTGTCAGACTCAACGGAAAGCCGGTGCCGGAAGAGATTGTTACAAACGTGATGGTGATATTTATGGTGTATGCTGTAACTGTGCTGCTTGGCGTGTTGCTGCTGATGTTGTGCGGCGTTGGGGCCACCGAGTCGCTTGGTGCTGCGTTCGGCTGTATCACCAGCTACGGACCTGGTTTGGGGACGTGTGGCGGTTTCGGCAGTTATGCAGGCTTCCCACTGGCTGCCAAGTGGATATGCAGCGCGATGATGCTTTTAGGACGTTTAGAATGCCTCACGGTGCTTATTATCTTCCTCCCCGGCTTCTGGAAGAACAGGTAGGTTGTTTACAACTTTCTTAATAAATAATGTATCGGTGCTGCTTTGCTGTCACCACTTTTTTGTATTTTTGCACAAAATATAGTTATGGAACAGGAACAGATTATTTTGCTCAATAACGTGACAATCAGTCACGAAGAGGGCGTTGTGCTCAAGAATGTCAACTTCAGAATGGAGAAAGGCGAGTTTGTTTATCTCATCGGAAAAAGCGGTGCGGGAAAGACTTCTTTGCTGAGGACGCTCTATGCCGACAGCCCGTTGGAGGAGGGTAGCGGCGTGATATGCGGCTTCAACCTCGCCACTCTCAAGCGCCGTCAGATTCCTCTGTTGAGACGCAAGCTCGGTATTGTGTTTCAGAACTTCCAGCTCCTTACCGACCGCAATGTGTACGACAATCTGGCCTTTGTGCTGCGCAGCATCGGGTGGAAAAACAAGAAGGAGATTGATGACCGCATTATGGAGGTGCTGACTGCTGTCGGTGTCGCTGACAAGGCTGGCTATCAGACCTACAAACTCTCTGAAGGTGAGCGGCAGAGGGTCGGCATAGCCCGCGCCCTGGTCAACACGCCGGACCTGATTCTTGCCGACGAACCCACGGGAAACCTTGACCCGATTACGTCGAGCGAGATAATGCACCTGCTGACTGAGATCAACCTTAATTCGGGAGTCTCAATGCTCATTTCGACCCACGACTTTATGATGATCGACAAGTTCCCCGCTCGTGTGGTTTGCTGCGAGGACGGAACACTCGTCGACCCACAAAGTGATGAGTGAACACAATAAAAGATGCATTGTTCCGTTTCCGTCATTAAAACATAAACTCTAAGACAATGATGAAAAGCATTTCTCTGGTTTCCAAATTAGTAATTGTCAGTTCTTTGCTGTTGGCAGTGTTGATGCCTGCCACTCTTCAGGCACAAAAGCCCAAGAAGGGTGCAAAAGAGGTGAGCCCTTTCATAGAGGGCAAGCAGAAAGTACGCAAAGCGGATTACGACTCGATATGGAAATTCACCACTTTCGACGCCAAGAAGATATACTTCTGCGACTTCGACTATTCGACCATTCCTGCGCTTACAGAGATACGCCGTCCCGACTGGGGCAACTTCACGCCGGTGATGAACTATCTGACGACCGTCTCGCGTTCGCCGATGCGCATCTGCGCTGTATTCGCGGTCAATCCCAATGTCGAAGACGATGCCACGCGTGAAAAGCTCATTCAGCAGGGTAGGGAAGAGGCTCTTGAGGCTCTGAAGACCTATCAGCGATGGGCGGCGGAAGAGAAGATGAAGAACAAACTGCAGCTGTCGGTCGCACAGGTTGACTATCGCTACTGGCAGGGGACCGAGTTCTTTACCACCGAACAACCGTCTGATCAACTGATCCACGTCGGTGTGTTGCTCTATTTCGGAACCAAGAAAATCAATATGTTTCCGTCGACTGCCGAAGGTGCAAAGACCTTCCCCGATGTCAAGTTCTTCCCTAACGACGCCACTGTGGTGGAGTCGTGGGAGTCGATGCTCGACGAACTGGCAGAGTATCTGCATCAGAATGAGCGACTGGAAGTTATGCTGCGTGGCTACAGCGACAATACAGGCACGGAAGCATACAATCTTGGCCTCTCGCGTCAGCGTGCCGTTGAGGTCAAGAAGAAGCTGACGGCTCGCGGCATCAGCGAGTATCGTATTGAAATCGAGGCCAAAGGTACTGCCGACCCCATAGGCGATAACAGCACCTACGAAGGCCGTATTGCCAATAATCGTGTCGCAATCATCATTCAGTGAGCGGCAACAAAGAGAAATACAAGTCGTTTTGTGAACAGCGGCAATCTGAAGTGCCGCTGTTTCAGCAATATTGGTGGATGGAGACTGTTTGCAAGGGCAAGCAATGGGATGTAGCATTGGCTTACGATGGTGATCAACTGCTCGGGGCAATGCCTTATTTATTTGGACGCAAACTTGGCATTACATACATCCTGCAGCCGCAGCTGACGCCCTTCTCAGGCCCCTTCTACTGCTATCCTGACGGGATGCCGCCAGCCAAAAAGCTCGAGTTCGAGAAAACCGTAGCCAGGTCTCTTATCGCTCAGATAGAGTCGCTCAAGCCGGCCTTCATCCTTCAGCGTTTCTCCCCGGTTGTGACAAACTGGCTGCCGTTCTACTGGGCTGGCTATCAGCAGACGACGCGCTACACCTACCGCATCGCCGATATCACCGACCCGCAGCGGGTCTTTGAGGGGTTCATTTCGGACAAGAGGCAGCAGAAAATACGTCGCTACCAACAATCTACAAATGTTCGTTTCGATATGGCACCGGCCGAGTTTGCCGCTTTCCACAACGAGTACTGGAACTCGAGAGGGAAGCGAGATTTGTTGAGCGTCAGCCTTATAGCCGATGTGTGCCAGACAGCCATTGAGCGTGGCAACGGAGTGATTGCTTCGTTGTACGACGAGGAGGGACACCTCCTTTCGGCGCGTTTTGCCGTCTACGACGACCGGTGCGCCTACTCCTTGATGTCGGCTCAGAACAAGTCGTTGCACAAGACGGGGCATACCGAAGTCCTCATCTGGGAATTGATTAAATACCTCAGCGACAAGACTGTCTCATACGATTTTGAGGGCAGTATGGATGAGGGGATAGAGTATTTCTACCGCTCTTTTGGTGGTGAGCAGACACCCTTCTTCCAAGTCGTCAAATACC
>JAEEGH010020738.1_pt1 | contig 13632 bp, 10 predicted proteins | sample 9134181 | NCBI WGS metagenome assembly JAEEGH01 (sample SAMN16246544, study PRJNA631951) | gut metagenome | biome: gut microbiome; feature: rumen; material: DP-attached | host: Bos | place: Iran: Karaj | collected 2018-10
CTCCCGGTTCCATCATATGAACCGGAATTCCTCTGTCTTTGGCCATTCCCTTTAATTCATGAAACGCCTCATCTTGCAGGATATATTTTGAGAACACAAGATGCCGGATAATGAGCCCCTCTTCCATCGCCTCCTTCAGAGCGCTGATATGGTCGTTATCCGCGTGGCTTACGAACCACCAGTCAACATGATCCGCGCCCATCGCCCGTAAAAACGGCTCGATCCGGTATTGATACAGCCCCTTCACATCAGAGCTTCCGCCGTCGATCATGCAGTGTTCCCCGCTGTCCGCCTGCAGATAAAGCCCGTCTCCCTGCCCCACCGAGAGCATGGAAAGCTCAAACCCACGGTATCCGGAGAGAAAACCCAGAAGGATCAGCCCTCCGAGCGGGAACAGCGCAGCGAATTTCTTCCTTTTCTTATAAAAAAGAAAGAAACTTGACAAAAGCAAGAGGAAATACAGGATCACCATCCATTCTTCCGGTTTTCCACACACTAAAGTTGAACCTGGAATTGATAAAAATGCCCTACAGAGCCTCTCATAGAGCCCAAATATTAATTTAGGAATAAATAAAATTTTCTCACTGAGCCAAACAGGCAATATGCCACCATATAATGCTAACGATCCAAAAATTCCACCTATTAAACCTGTAATTAATAAAATACCTGTCAAAGGCAGCACAAGAAGGTTCAAAACGACCGCATAGAGGGGAAAAGAGTAATAAACCTGCATCACCAGCGGCAGCGTCGTGAGCTGTACGCCAAAAGAAACCGATGCCGTCTCAAGAAATCCCTTCATTCTTGACTTTATTATATTTTTCAAATCTTCTTTTAACCCTTTATTCGCCTTTTTCACCCTCCTTTGGTGCAGCATTTCTTCTATACTTTTCCCGGCCGAGGCGATCCCAAGCACCGCCAGATACGAGAATACAAAGCCCGTATTCCTTGTAACTTCGGGGTTTTCCGCCAACAGGAGCAGCGCGGACAAGGCTAACCCCGTCCACAGATCATAGCTCCGCTTCAAGGCCGGCGCAAAGACCGAGAGCGTGAACATGAACGCTGCGCGGAATGCGGACGGGCTCCGCCCCGTCATCTCCGCATAGAGGAGGATCAGTGTTCCTCCGGCAAAAGCGCATGCAAGGAAAGGCATTCTGCACTTTCTTAAAATACGATATAATAACATCCCGATCATTGAGATGTGCAGGCCGGAAATGGCAAGAATATGCGAAATTCCGGCGTTCTGGTACAGTTCTTTGATCTCCGGATCCAGACTGCCCCTGTTTCCGAGCACCATGGTCGAAAGAAGGCCCGCCTCCTTTTCCGGGAGCAGGGTCCGGTAGGTTTCCTCCATGGTCTCCGAGAAGCGGCCCAGCGCATAGCGGACGGGGTTTTTTGTTCCCGTTGCCGCCCTCACTTCTTTCCCGTAAAATAAAAAGTCCGTATCCAAGGCGTCATAATAGCTTTTCTGATCAAAATTCCCGTAATTTTCGGCCGATGCAGGCAGTTTTACGGTCCCGTATACCAAAATGGTCTCACCGATGTAATAATCCCCGGAATCGAGGTAAAGGATCGCGTGATGAAAAGATGTGCTCTTCCCTTTGAGGGAAGGCTTTTGAAGTGTGTACAGAGTTTTATCGTTTTTCTTCTCTTTATGCAGGATCCGGCCGGAGCATAAGATATTTTCCCCGTCCGAAAGCTGACTTCTTCGCTGGTTCTTCGCCGTCTCAAAGCAAACGCTTCTCGCCATTCCCAGAAAGAAACATGCCAAAAGCAACAGAATATAGATCGTCCCTCTTTTAAAATTATTTCGTCTATTTTTCCTGATTTTTAAGAATAGAATTAAGATAAATACAGATGTAACAAGAATTGCAAAAAGACTCCTCTCCTGGTAAGAAAGAATACCGAAGAGGAACATGAGACAAACGTGAACCGCTGTGCGGCCTCCGTTTTTCAGAATGTTACCTCCTTATTGAATTATAATATAATAATGTCGCTATACATTTCACAACGCATTTCTGTAACCCTGCCAACGCGCCGGAGTAAAACCGGTACTGGCACCGGAGCTGATGTTGGTTTTGGCGCCGGCGCTGGTGTTGGCGCCGGAAGATCACTGCTCCACAAGGCTCAGGTCCTTCTCATACTGCGTAGACAGCGGGAAACGGCCGCGGTAGGTGCCGCTCGTGTCCCCGTTGATCATGATCTGGACCTTGTTGATGTCATCGAGGGTCAGCAAAGAATCCACGATGGAATAGATCACCACGGCCTCCTGCACCTCATAGTCCTGATTGCGGAACGCATCGTCAAAGTTCACATAACAGACGTTATCCGCCGCCGTCACAGACAAAACCTGCGTTCCGGGCGGGATCGCGGACTTGGCGTTCTCGGAGAGCGGCCCGGCTAAAAGCCTTTCAATGATCAGCTTTTCCATCGAGATATTGCTGCTGTAATGCACCTGCTGGGTCTCCATGACCAGCCCGTCCCCTTCGAGATTGGAGAAATACAGCGTCACAACGGCCTCCTGGAAGGAATTGATCTGCTCTCCCGGGTTTAGCACAAAGGTGTCGTTGGTCATGGCCCCGATCGTGTTTCCGAGCGCGTCCGTCAGCGGCTCCCCTTCCACGTTAATGGTCACACGAAGGACCCCGGGAATGGATGTCAATGTCTTCACCACTGCGGCACGGGTTAAAATTTCTTTCATTGAATCAAGTTTTAAGTATTCCTCATTAAAGGTCAGGCTGAGCTGGTTCCCGGAAAGCTCATAATTGGTCACTTCCACGCCCTCATTCAGCACGCGGTGAAGCTCCACGTTGTCCGGCGTCTCATAGAGCTTGCCCAAAAGCTCTTCGATCTGGTCCGAAGTCTCCGTCGCCACCGGGTCATAGCTCCGCGCCAGCAGGCTGTCCTGGTCCTTATTGAGATAATACACGGCCGTCCCGGTCGGGATCCCTTCCTCCTGCTTCCCGCAGCCCACAGCGCCTGCAGACACCAAAAAGAGCAGGAAAAAGCCCAGCGCCAGGCTGACCACTTTTTTTAATTCTAAGATTAATTTACTGTTTCTTTTCATGATTCAATATAGTTCAGAGGCACCCGGATCGTAAATGTGGTGCCCTCGCCCTCCACACTGTGCAGTTTAATGGCGCCCCGGTGCATAAGGATCGCGCTCCGGGTGATCGCAAGGCCGAGCCCCGTACCGCCGATCTCCCGGGAATGGGATTTGTCGGCGCGATAGAATCTCTCAAAGATATGATCCTGCGACTCCTCCGGGATCCCGATCCCGTTGTCCTCCACGGTCACATAGAAGAACTGGTAATCCGCGTTCAGCGAGACATGCACGTATCCGCCTTCCGTCCGGTTGTACTTGATCGCGTTCTCCACAAGGTTCGAGATCGCCAGCGACATCTTGACCTCATCGATCTCGGCCGTCACAGGCCGGAAGCTTTCAAACACCAGCTCCACTCCCTGTTTGTCGGCGATCGGCTTGCATCTCTTCAGAATGATCTCCACGAGGTCGTTGATGTTGACGCTCGTGACCGAAAGGTCCGCAGCGGCCTTGTCCATCCTGACCAGGGAAAGCAGATCCGAAATGATCTTATTCTCTCTGTCGATCTCGACCGTGATATCCGCCATGAATTCCTGGTACAGCTCGATCGGCACACTTTCCTGTCCGTTAAGCGAATCCGCGAGAACTTTCATAGAAGTTAAAGGTGTCTTTAATTCATGGGACACGTTGGAAACAAATTCCTGGCGGGAATCGTTCAGCACCTTCATCGAAGCCGTCATGCTGTTGATCCGCTCCGTCAGCTCCTGCACCTCCGTATGCCCCTTTACCGACAGCACCTCGTTTTCCATCCCCGCGTGAAAATCGTGGATGGCGCCCGAAAGCCGCTTAAACGGCGCCGCCATTTCGATCGCGATGATCACGGACAAGAGCACCAGCACCATCAGCGTCGTCAAAAGGATCATGATCCCGGTCCGCTCGAGGTAGCTGTAGTTTAAGGCATCCGTGTCGGTGGACACGCTGACCATCAGAACACCGCTCACCCCCGGTTCGTCCGCCCCATCCGCCATCCCGGCAACGGGCACGGTCAGCTCGATATAACGGTTCTCCGCGTCGTAGTTTGTCACCTCTTCCCCACGGAAGGACCGCATGACCTCCTGCGAGATAATGGTCTTATAACGGTCCATATCATAGGTATCCTTCACCACGCGGCAAGCCTGGTTCACAACAATGACGCGCCCGTCGTAGATCTTCGACAACAGCGTCAGCTGTGAATCAATACCGGGGTTCTTTGGATTCTGCAGATATTCCTCGGTAGAGATGGTATTGGCCAAAATTTTAGCCTGATTTAAAATCTCGATGGTTTTCAGATCGACAGACCTGCTCTGATAGGTCCGAAGAAGTATAGTGAAAAGGATCGCGGACGGGATGATCCCGATCGCGATCAACAGGATCACAAGCCGGAAGACAAAGCTCCTGAAAAAGCCTCTGATTTTTTTACCCATGACTTAATTTCCAGAATAGTAGTAGCCCACGCCCCATTTGGTGTGAACATATTTGGGTTCGCTCGGATTATCTTCAATTTTTTCCCTAAGGCGCCGGACATGCACATCCACCGTCCGGACATCCCCCGGATATTCAAAGCCCCAGACCAGATTCAGCAGGTTTTCACGGCTGTAGACCTTGTTGGGGTTGGTTACCAGAAGTTCAAGCAGGTCGAATTCTCTAGCGGTAAGGTTCACTTCTCTTCCCAATATAAAGAGCCTGCGGCTGTCACGATCCAGCTTCAGATCCCCATTTTCGATGACATGGGACTGTTCCTCCTTCTCGGCATGAGAAGAAGACCGCCGCATAATGGCTTTGATCCTGGCCTTGACCTCCAGAATATTAAAGGGTTTTGTGATATAATCGTCTGCCCCGTACTCCAACCCGAGGATCTTGTCCATATCCTCGCCCTTCGCCGTCAGCATGATGATCGGCACATTGGAGAATTCGCGGATCTGCTGACAAACCTGCAGCCCGTCCAGCTTCGGAAGCATGAGATCCAGAAGGATCAGATCATACTGATTTTCCTTTGCACAAGAAAGGGCTTCCTCTCCGTCGTATGCACAGTCAACTTCCATCCCGTCCTGTTCCAGACTAAAACGGATTCCCTTTACGATCAACTTTTCGTCGTCAACCACCAGAACCTTTGCCATTTTTCTCCCCTTATATTAAACCTTAATATAATCTTGTATCTTATTAAAGACCCCATCCTTGATCCCGGTTATGTTTTTAATATCCGAGATCGCCGAGAACGCCCCATGCTGTTCCCGGTAGGCGATGATCGCTGATGCCTTCGATTCCCCAATCCCCGGCAGCGTCATCAAGGCCTTTTGATCCGCAGTATTGATATTGATCTTTCCGTCATCCGCTTCTACAGAGACGGCAGAACCATTCTCAGAAACAGAGAAACTTCCTATATCAATGTCATTAATCTCTTCCCCTTCTCTGGGCACATAGACCTTTTCCCCGTCCGAAAGGGGCGCGGCCTGGTTCAGCGCATCCACGGAAGCCTCATCTGTCATCCCGCCGGCTGCCTCGATCGCCGCAACGACACGCGCATCCGAAGGCAATGGATAAACGCCGGGTACTTTTACCGCCCCGCAGACAAACACCTGAATCGTCTCCGGCAAAGCATCTTCTCTGACGTTCACCGTCTCCTCCGAAGAACCTTCCGTTCCGTTTACGAAAACTTTTTTGTCCGGATTTTCGTTTTCGTAACTTTTTTCGAAAACCGTTTCGGACTCCGTTTCGAGCTCTGTCGAAGCGTCCGCTCTCGAAAAATATGTCTCCTCTTCTCCGGCGCATCCTCCGGCAAAAAGGCACATGATCATAACCCCTGCCAGAAAGGGTCGAATTTTCTCTTTTCTGTTTTTCATTTTTTCTCCTTTACTGATTGTTATCTGCGTAAAGGAGAACTCCCAGTGCTTCTTTAATCTTAGTCCTTTTTTTCGACAAGTTCAATATGAACTTTTTCGATGATGTGTCTCACAAGTTGGATCCTGGCTGCTACAAAACAAATTTTACGACGTATAACTCGCCAGCGCCCGCGTGAGCTTCTCCTCCATCTCCTTCACATCCTCTTTGGTGATGATCAGAGGAGGCAGGAACCGGATCACATTATGGCCGGCAGAGATCACGATCAATCCTTCCTCATGGGCAGCCGAGACCACCGAAGAGGGGGAGGATGCGAACTCCAGACCGCGGATCAGGCCAAGGCCCCGATGGGCGGTAATAAAATCAAATTTATCCTTAATTTTATCAAGAGTTTCCGTCAATACTGGAGTTATCTCTTTCACGTGATCCAGAATTCCTTCTTCTTCATAGATATCCTGCACGGCTGCGACCGCAGAAGTCACGAAAGGATTGCCGCCATATGTTGTTCCATGATCCCCCGGTGCAAGGGATTTTTGCGCCACATTTTCTGTCATTAAGAACGCTCCCACCGGCACGCCGCAGCCCAGAGCCTTCGCTACGGTCATAATATCCGGCCGGACGCCCAATGTCTGCCATGCAAACATATCTCCTGTCCGTCCCATGCCGCACTGGATCTCATCGAGGATCAGCAGAATGTCCTTTTCATCGCATAATTCCCTGATTCCCTTTAAGAAATCCTTCTCAGCCGGAAAGATCCCGCCCTCTCCCTGCACGGTTTCCAGAATGATCGCACAGGTCTTTTCGTTCACCAGCGCCTTCACGCTGTCAAGGTCATTATATTTGGCAAAATGCACTCCGCCGATCAACGGCTCGAACGGTTTCCGGTAGGCCTCTTTCCCGGTCACCGAAAGCGCGCCCATCGTCCGCCCGTGAAAACTTTCTTCCATGGCGATGATCTCGCCGCCGGCTTCTCCCGTTTTTGTGTAATAGTACTTCCGCGCCGCTTTCAGCGCGCCTTCTACGGCTTCCGCGCCGCTGTTTGTAAAGAAAACGCGATCCATGCCGCTATTTTTTAAGACTTTTTCTGCTGCTTCAGCACACGGTACGGTGTAAAAAAGATTTGAAACATGGGTCAAAAGAGTGACCTGATTTTTCAAAACTTCATTTAACTTCTCGTTACCGTAACCCAGGCCCATCACGCCGATCCCGGAGGCAAAATCCAGATACTCTTTTCCCTCCGTATCATAAAGCCTGACGCCCTGCCCGCGCTCAAAAATCCGCGGAAACCTTACGTACGTATGGACCAGAGCCTTCTCCGTCTGTTCGATCCGTTCTTCCTTAGTCATGATAATACCTTTCCTCCGTATCGCCGATAATAGCGGTTCCAATCCCTCGGTTTGTGAAGAACTCTAGCAAAAGACAGTGCGGGATCCTTCCGTCCAGGATATGGACACGGGAAACTCCATTATCTATCGCGTCAATACAGTTATTAAGCTTCGGCAGCATGCCGCCGCCGATCACTCCGTTACCGATCAGTTCGCCGGCCTCGGCGACCGACAACTCGGAGATCAGGGACTTCCTGTTCTCCGGGTCCTTATATACACCCTCTATATCCGTCAAAAACGCCAGTTTTCCGGCGTTTAACGCCTTTGCGATCGCACAGGCCGCGTCATCGGCATTGATATTGTAGGTCTGATAGTCCTTGTCCAAACCGATCGGGCACACGATCGGAAGGAAATCCCGCTCTAAAAGGTCATAGAGCACCTTGGGGTCCACATCGGTCACTTCACCCACAAAACCGATGTCCTTCCCGTCCGACAGCTTCTTCTCCACCTTCAGGAGCCCGCCGTCCTTTCCGCTGATCCCGACCGCCCTGACTCCAAGCTCCTGCACCATCTGCACAAGGGACTTGTTCACGCGGTTCAGAACCATCTCGGCGATCTCCATCGTCGCCTCATCCGTCACCCGAAGCCCATTCACAAATTCCGGCGTCATCCCGGTTTTTTTGACCCAGGTGGAGATCTCCTTGCCTCCGCCATGCACGATGATCGGCTTAAATCCGACGAGTTTTAATAACGTCACATCCTGGATCACGCTCCGCTTCAGATCGTCGTCCAGCATGGCGCTCCCGCCGTATTTTACCACCATGATCTTCCGGTTGAAGCGCTGGATGTAAGGCAGCGCCTCCACCAGCACCTCGGCTTTTTTCAGTACTTCTTCCATTTCCCGGCTGTCCGGGTTATCTTTCATGATCAATTTTATTTAACATCCTTTCCTCCGGCGTTCCCGGGATCTGCTGTTTTTCCGGCCGCATTGGTATCCTGCGGCTGTGTCTGCGCCGGCTTCTGCGCAAATGTCTGCAGCGCGCTCTGCGGCGGCATCGGCTGCTGTGCGCTCGCCTGCTGTCCCGGCTGCGGCATCGGCTGTGGTGTGGGAACCTGCTGTCCCGGCGCCTGCTGCTGCGGCTGCTGTGCGTTTCTGCGCATTCTCTGCTGGAACGCGTTCCCCGGTCTCGGCTGAGGCTGAGGCTGCGGCTGTCCCGTCGCTTGAGCCTGCATGGAAGCCTGCCCCGGTACCGGCGACGCCGGACGCACCGGCGGCATCGGATTTGCCGCGCGTTTTGCAGCTTCTTCCGCTTCCTTCTGCGCGCGTTTTTCTTCGTTCTGCTTGAACTTCTTTTCCCCTGCTTTGATCGCAGCGCGGATCACGATCAGGATCACAATGATCACCCCGACTATGATCAGAATATCAACGATATGGATCACGAACCAGATCCCGAAGTTCTTGAAGCCGTTTCCGATAGCCTGCATGCGCTCCGAAAAGCCTCTCGAGATCTTCTGGGAAGCGGTCTCTTCCGTAACCGGCGTAAGCACACGCACTTCGTCAACGGAGAGATAAACTGTGCTGTAATCCACCAGATTATCATAGGTTCTGAGCTGTGACTCAATGCTTTCCAGCTGATAGGTCACTTCGGTGAGGCGCTGCTCCAGAATGATCAGTTCATCCAGCGTGCCCGCTTCTTCCATGAGCTTTAAGATCCGGTCCTGCTCCTCTTTCAGCGCCTTCTTGTGGCTTTCCATATCCACGTAGTTTAAAGTAACATCATCCACGTTCTCGGTTCTGGAAAGAATGTTCAGCCGGCTGGACACGCTGTTCAAAAACTCGTCCAGATGGTCCGCCGGAATGCGGATCGTCATGTTCATGGTCCGAAGCGCCGGCAGCTGCTCATTTTCTTCATAGTACGAATAGTCATCTGTGGACATCGAGGAGCTTTCGATATATCCTCCCGCCGCGTTTGTCCTGGCCTTGACATCCGCGATCAGCGCGTCAAATTCCTCTGTCTCGGCGTCAATATTGATCGTGCGGATCAGCTTTCTGCTGGAAACGCCGGCCCCTTCCTCGACCGTCGGCGCCTCTCCCGTAGAACCCGCTTCCGCCATTTCCGGTGCCTCTAAATCTCCGTACGCGGCTTCATCATAGTACCCGTCCATCGCCTCTTCCGCGGCATAGGCTCCCGCGGAATTGGCATAAGAGCTTTCCAGGGACTTTCGCCCATAGTCATAATCATAGTCGGAGCCGCAGCCTCCGAGGAATGCAAACATGGATGCGGTCAGTCCGGCACACAAAGCAGCTGTCAGTTTTCGTTTTAATCCATTCTTTTTCATAATTTTCCTCCTGCAGATTTTATCAAGACCGATAGTCCGCGTTGATCTTCACATAATCATAGGTGAGGTCACATCCAAACGCCTCGGCATAACCGTCTCCCATTTTAAGGTCACAGATCACAGTTACCTCCGGTTCAGAAAGGATTTTCGAGGCTAATTCCTCCGAATATCCCGTCGTGATTCCGTTCTTCGCAACGATCACTTCGCCTGCCTTGCTCTTATAGCAAAGGTCCACCTGATACGGATCAAAGTCCACGCCCGCATATCCAAGGGCGCACATGATCCTTCCCCAGTTCGGATCATGCCCGTAGATCATTGCCTTCACAAGGCTTGAGCTCACGACCGAACGCGCCAGTTTCTTCGCCTCTTCATGCCCTGCGGCGCCTTTGACCTGCACCTCCAGAAGCGCCGTGGCGCCTTCTCCGTCGCCGGCCTGCAGCCTCGCAAAATGCCGGTTTATGGCATGCAGCGCCTCGCAGAACTTCTCATAGTCTTCATTCTTTTCTGTGATCTCAGGGTTCTCCGCCATCCCGTTCGCCAGGAGCAGACAAGTATCGTTCGTAGAGGTGTCTCCATCCACCGAGATCATATTATAGGTCTCTTTCACGTCTTCCGAAAGCGCCTCCTGTAAAAGGCCTCTGTCGATATTGCAGTCCGTCGTCAGGAAGCAGAGCATCGTACACATGTCCGGGTGAATCATGCCGACACCTTTACATATCCCGCCAATTGTTACGGTCTTCCCACCGACCTCAAAGGAGACCGCAGCCTCCTTCGGACGGGTGTCCGTCGTCATGATCGCGCGGGCTGCCTTATGTCCCGCCTCCGGTTCATCGGAAAGAAGGTCCGCCATCGCCGCGACCCCTTTCTCGATCTTATCCGCAGGGATCTGCATCCCGATCACACCCGTGGACCCGAGAAGCGTCATCTCAAAGGGGATCGAAAGCGCCCGTTCCACCGCATCTGCGGTCTTTGCGCAGATCTGATAGCCTTCGTCCCCGGTGCAGGCGTTCGCAATTCCGGCGTTCACCACTACTGCCTGCGCCATTCCCGCGTCATTCACGATATGCATATCCCATAAGACCGGCGCCGCTTTTACCCGGTTTGAAGTGAACGTTCCCGCAGCATATGCCGGCTTTTCTGAGACCAAAATTGCCATATCTTCGCGGTCTTTGTAGCGGATTCCGGCAGCCACGGAAGCTGCTCGAAAACCTTTCGGATTTACAACTGTCCCATTTTCAATGAATTTCATAAATATTTATTCTCCATTAAATTTTGTAATATTCTCTTCGTTCAACACAAAGTCATAATAATTCAGGTCCTCTCGGAGGGTCCAGCCCACGCTCTTCCAGAAAGCGTTTCCTCCCCCGTTCTTCCGGAACGCGATCAGGCTCACCTTCGTGATCTCTTCCTCCTGCAGAGCCTTCATCGCGAACACCGCCATGGTCCGTCCCACGCCATGTCGTCGAAACTCCTTTTCCACACAGACATGGTAGAGTGTTCCGATCCTTCCGTCATGCCCGCACAGGATCGCGCCGATGATCCGCCCCGTAGCCTTGTCTTCTGCCACGACGGAGGTTTTGGGATTTCTTCTCAGAAACCGGATCACCCCCTCCTTCGAATCGTCGATCGAGCGGATCCCGAGCCCTTCGATGTCCATCCACAGGTCATGAACCGCCTCGTAGTCCTCTTCTTTCATTATCCGAACTAAAAACTCTTCTTCCATAAAACACCATTAATTATGTGGATCCGGTTCCAACTCTCACATGTGAACAGTAACGATACTCACGGAAACAGCGGCGCCTGCGCAAGCCCCATGGTCTCCGGCAGATCAAACATCAGGTTCATGTTCTGCACGGCCTGCCCGGCAGCGCCCTTCACCAGATTATCCAGCGCTCCCATCAGGATCAGCCGCCCGGTCCGTTGATCGGGCACCACGTTCAAATCCACAAAGTTACTGTTTTCCACCCACCGCGTTTCAGGGCAGACCCCTTGATCCAAAAACCGGATAAATTTTTTCTCTCCGTAATATTTTTCATAGATAGATTTAATTTCTTCCCAGCTCGGAAGGCTCCCGGTTTTCGTACCTGCGTATGCCGTCACCAAAATACCTCTGTTCATCGGGATGAGATGGGGGGTAAAGTTCAAAATGACATCCTCCCCTGCCGCCACGGACAGCTCCTGTTCGATCTCGGGGGTGTGGCGGTGGCTGGTCACGCCATAAGCCTTCACATTCTCATTGACCTCGCAGAAAAGATTGGGCGTTTTCGCCCCTCTTCCGGCCCCGGAAGTACCGCTCTTGGCGTCAATGATGATCGTCGACGGATCCAGGATCCCCTCTTTGCACAAAGGATACAGCGTCAAAATGCTGCAGGTCGTATAGCACCCCGGATTCGCGAGCAACCGGGTATTTCGGATCTCCTTTTCATACAGCTCACAAAGCCCGTAAACCGCGTCCTTAAGGAGCTCCGGCGCGCCATGCTTCAGCTGGTACCACTCCTCATACACCGACACGTCGCGGATCCTGAAGTCCGCGGAAAGGTCGATAAACCGCGCTTCCTCCAGCATTTCCTTCTTCAGGTTCTGCGAAAGATAGCCCTGCGGCGTCGCCGTAAAGACCACATCGCACTCCTTCGCCATCGCCCATAAGTCATCCGCCTTCAGTTCCCGGTCAAAAAATCCGTTTATATTTCGATAAATATCGGCAAAACGCTGTCCTTCGTAGCTTTTGGAGCCGGCCCAGACCAGCTCGGCCTCCGGATGCATAAGAAGCAGTCTCGCCAGTTCCGCCCCGGCATAACCGGTGGCGCCCACGATCCCCGCCTTGATCATAAAAAGTCACCCTTTCAAAAAAAAATCTACAAACTTTTCTACTTATTTTAGTATATTATTGATTTTAAGTAAACCGATTTATTGCTTATACCCCTGTTCTCTGCTATAGTTGAGTAATAAATCTCTAAAAATATCAGAAAGGAAGGATATTCATGAAAGAAAAAGTCGTTTTAGCCTATTCCGGCGGGCTGGACACCACCGCCATCATTCCCTGGCTCAAGGAAAACTATGACTACGACGTGATCTGCGTTTGCGTGGACTGCGGCCAGGAGGAAGAGCTGGATCATCTCGAAGAAAGAGCATTAAGCAGCGGCGCTTCCAAGCTCTACATCGAGGACATCACCGATGATTTTGCGGAAAACTACATCATGCCCTGCGTCTTCGGCAATTCCGTATATGAAAACAAGTACCTTCTCGGCACCTCCATGGCGCGTCCCGCGATCGCAAAAAGGCTTGTAGAGATCGCCCGCAAAGAAGGAGCCACCGCGATCTGCCACGGCGCGACGGGCAAAGGAAATGACCAGATCCGTTTCGAACTCGGGATCAAGGCCCTTGCTCCGGATCTTCGGATCATCGCCGCCTGGAGAGACCCGAAATGGACGATGGATTCCCGCGAATCCGAGATCGAATACTGCCGCGCGCACGGCATCGACCTCCCGTTCGACGCAAAGAACAGCTACAGCCGCGACCGCAACCTCTGGCATATCAGCCATGAAGGCCTCGAACTCGAGGATCCTGCAAATGCGCCGGAATACTCGCATCTTCTGGTTCTCGGCGTAACGCCGGAAGAGGCGCCCGACGAAGCCACGGAAGTAAGCATGACCTTTGAAAAAGGCGTTCCGGTCGCCGTCAACGGCGAAAAGATGAAGGTCGCCGACATCATCCGCAAGCTGAATGAGTTGGGCGGGAAAAACGGGGTTGGTATCGTGGATATCGTTGAAAACCGCGTTGTGGGCATGAAATCCCGCGGTGTCTATGAGACGCCCGGCGGCACGATCCTGATGGAAGCGCACGCGCAGTTGGAAGAGCTGATCCTGGACCGGGAAACAATGACGGTCAAGAAAGATCTCGGGAATCGCTTCGCGCAGCTTGTTTACGAAGGCAAATGGTTCACTCCTCTTCGGGAAGCGCTGCAGGCATTTTTCGTATCTACACAGGAATACGTGACCGGAGAAGTTAAATTCAGACTTTACAAAGGTAACATCATCAAGGCCGGCACGA
>JAEEGH010020739.1_pt1 | contig 13631 bp, 8 predicted proteins | sample 9134181 | NCBI WGS metagenome assembly JAEEGH01 (sample SAMN16246544, study PRJNA631951) | gut metagenome | biome: gut microbiome; feature: rumen; material: DP-attached | host: Bos | place: Iran: Karaj | collected 2018-10
TCGGGTTCGGCGACCTGAATGATATGGTGGTAGAAAACTTGAGACTTGAACGCAACACGAGTGGCAGCCTTCATAGCAATGATATCTGGAAGATAGGTTTTAAGGAGGCAGATTTCGCTGTTGAGTTGACAAATCTCAAGCTCAAGAAAGGCACTGTCTCTGCAACAGGCACTACCAATCTGCATTTCGAGACGACTGTCGAGAAAGGCTTAGACGTGCAGGAATTCAAGTTCAATGGTGTCGATTGGTACGGTAAAAATTATGTATACACATACGTTGATGCCCCGGACAACTATGTAGAGCTGGATATCACTGCCGAGACATACGAGTAGACCGACTCGCTACATTTCGAGGAGTAAAGGAGTTGAGTAGTAAGGACTACTCAACGTCTTAAATATTGATTACCTGGTCACAATACTCCACGACGGCGGGGCGGTGGGTGACGAAGATAACGGTGCGGTCTTTCTTCGAGAGCAGGTTTTGAAGCACCTGACGCTCGGTGTCGGCATCAAGGGCGCTGGTAGCCTCGTCGAGGAGCATAATGCTTCCTGGCCGCAACAGGCTGCGGGCGATGGCGATGCGTTGTGCCTGCCCTTCACTCAGTCCACCGCCCTGCTCAGAGAAACGGGCATTGAGGCCGTCGGGCAGCGCGAGGGCGAAGTCAGCACAGGCCAAGCGCAGGGCTTCAGTCATCTCCTCGTCGGTGGCTGTGGGACATCCCAGCTGCAGGTTCTCCCTCAGCGTGCCGCTGAACAGCGTATTGCCCTGTGGCACGTAGACGAAGTTGCAGCGGTGAAGGGGGGTGAGGAGTGAGGAGTGAGGAGTGAGGTGTGAGGAGTTTTGAGTTAGGCTGATGGTTCCTTCCTGCGGCTTCACCAGTGCCAGGAGCAGACGTATGAGTGTGGTCTTGCCGGCTCCCGTCTCGCCCATGATGGCGGTGCAGGAACCAGGCGGGAAGTCGTAGCTGGCATGTTCGATAGTAGGTTGCTGTCCTGGGGCACCGTAATTGAACGTCACGTCGTGGAAGCGTATTCCACAGGGACCAGGCAGCAATTGCGGCTCGCCCTGTAGCTCTTCGGGCGTCTCCTCCAGTTCCATCAGTCGCTCGGTAGCGGTAAAGACGGTGACGAAGGCGGGCACCAGATGTGTCAGTTCTCGTGCCGGCCCCTGTATGCGGTAGACCAGCTGCAGGAAGGCCGTCATCTGTCCAAAGGTGATGGTGCGCGCACTCAGTCGGACGGCCCCCCAGAGGAAGGCGATGAGATAGCCCAACGAGAAACCGCCGTTGACGAAGAGGTTGCTGGCAATCGAGAACTTGGTACGCTGGCGCACATGATAGCGCAGTTCCGACTGCGTGTCGCCGAGGCGGTCGACCATCTGGTCGCCAGCCTCCAGCGTCTTGATGAGCATGCGGTGCTGTACGGTCTCGGTCAGCAAGCTCTGCACCTGACTGTCGCTGTTTCGCACCCGGCGGGTGTACTTTCGCATCTGAGCCACATAGATACGGCTGACGAGGATGAACAGCGGCAGGATGCCCACGGTGATGAGGGCCAGCCATACATCCATCTGGAACAGGTAGAAGAAGGCACCCAGGAAGAGGGCCATGGTTGAGAGCGTGTTGGGCAGCGTCTCAGTGATAAACGTCACCACCGTCTGCACGTCCTGTTCCAGGCGGTTGATGACGTCGCCGCTGTGGTGGGTGTCCTTGCTCTGCCATTCGGCCCGCAGCAGGCGGTCGAGCATCTGCTGCTGCATCAAGTTCTGAGCTTTGACACCAAGGATATTCTTTATCCACACCCGAGAGATTCCTAATGCGAACTCGGCCAGGATAACGGTTCCCATCAGGGCAACACCCCAATAGATGGACCCGGGGACGACACCCGTCGCCATGTCGATGGTGCGCTGCATGGCCCACACCATCAGCAGACTGCACGCCACGCCCAACATACCGATGGAGGCGTTGAACAAAGCCTGTGTGCGGTTGCCGCGCAGCACGCGCCACAGCCACCTGACGATTTGCCGGATGGTGTACTTGCTTTCCGGGTTATGAAGTTTCTCTATCAGTTTCATCTTCACTTTTCACTCTTCACCTTTCACCCTTCACCTGACATCCGCTCCCCACATCATTTTCTCGCGCAGCGTCGTAAAGTACTGGTTGTTGCTGCGCTTCACCACCTGAATATTATAAGGGGCACGGCGCAGGGTGATACGTGTCTCCTCGCGGCACTTCTCTGAGCGGCCGTCGATGGCCACTAAGAACGAGTGGCTGCGACTCTCGACGTCGAGCGTGACGACTGCCGTGTCGGGAATGACGATGGGACGGATGTTCAGCGAGTGGGGAGCTACGGCCGTAATCAGCAGCACGCCCGTGCCGGGCACGATGATGGGACCGCCGTTCGACAGCGAGTAGGCAGTGGAGCCAGTCGGCGTAGAGACTATCAGACCGTCGGCCTGGTAGGTGGTCAGGTGCTTACCGTCGATGCTGGCACGGATGCTGATCATCGAGGCCGTGTCGCGCTTCAGTACGGCCACGTCGTTCAGGGCGCAGTTCATCGAGCCCAACGGTTCGCCGTCGGCCTCCACCTGAATGACAGCGCGGCTCTCTACGACAAAGTCGTCGATGCAGAGAGCGTGCAGGCATGACTCTATGTCGCCGGGGGCGATGTCGGCCAGGAAGCCGAGCCGCCCCATGTTGACGCCAAGGATGGGGATGTTGCGGCTGCCCACGCGGTTGGCCGTCTTCAGGAACGTGCCGTCGCCACCCATCGAGATGGCGAAATCGGCATCGAAGTCGCTATCTGTGAAAACCCTTGCCGCAGGAACGTTGATGCGCTGGTCGTTCTTGAGGAAATCATAATACTCCTGGTCAACAGCCAGTTCGGCTCCGTCCTCACTCAGACAGGACAGCACTTTTTGTATGGCCGCCGACTTCTTAGCCTGATAGATATTGCCGAATAGGGCGAACTTTAGCTTGCGTTGCGTCATTTTTTTGCCTTGAATGTTGTGGTTTCAGAAATTATTATTATCTTTGCGCTGCAAAGATACTTAATTTCCACGAAAAAAGAAAAAATTATGGCAAAAGTTTATGTATTCTTGGCTGACGGCTTCGAGGATGTCGAGGCTCTCATCCCCATCGATGTGCTGCGCCGAGGTGGCGTAGAGGTAGTAACAGTGAGCACGACGGACTTCCCGCTGGTGGAGTCGGCCCACGGAGTGGCCATCGAGGCCGACCTGCAGTTTGAGCAGTGCGACTTCTCGGATGCCGACCTGCTGATGCTGCCCGGCGGTATGCCTGGCGCCGCCAACCTCTATGCCCACGAGGGTGTCTGCAAGGCCGTCTGCGACCAGGTCGCTGCGGGCAAGAAGGTGTCGGCCATCTGTGCCGCCCCTGCCGTGGTGCTGGCCCCACTCGGACTCCTTGAGGGCAAGCGTGCCACGTGCTATCCGGGCTTCGAACAGGCCTTGGAAGGTGCCACGTACACCGGCGACCTCGTCACCGTCGATGGCAACATCACCACGGCCGAGGGGCCTGCCGCCGCCTTCCCCTATGCTTACGAGCTGCTGAGCCAGCTGGTCAACAAGCAGGTGAGCGACCAGGTGGCCGAAGGCATGCGGTTCAAGCACCTGATGCAACGGTAGGAGACTGGCATCGGACTGTTTGGGGCATCGGACAGAACGGACTGGTGCGGACTGTTTGGGGCATCGGACTTTACGGACTGGTGCGGACTTGTCTTTGGCATCGGACTATATACGGACGGGGACGGACTTTCTTTAGCATCGGACTTTACAGACTGGTGCGGACTTTACGGACTAGTGCGGACTTTACGGACTAGTGCGGACTTTACGGACTGGTGCGGACTTTACGGACAGAATTAAAAGGGAATAATGTTATTATACGAGGAACTATCAAATAGGATATTGGAGGCATACTTTAGTGTGTTTAAGCATCTGACAACAGGCTTGTTAGAGTCTGTCTATGAGAATGCGTTGTGCATGGAGTTTGATGAGATGGGTATCCCATACGAACGACAAAGGCACCTTAGTATATATTACAAAGGAAAGAACATCGGAGATTTCATTCCCGATATTGTGGTTGACAATAAAATCATAGTGGAGCTAAAGTCCATTCCTGTACTCACCTCTGCTAACATTGCTCAGCTCATTAACTACCTGACCATCACGCAATTCAAAGTCGGCTACCTGCTAAACTTTGGTGAAGGCCGTGACTATAAGCGAATTATCAACACCAAGAGTCCGCTCCCATCCTTATGAGTCCGTGTATAGTCCGATGCCAGAAAGATAGTCCGTATGAGTCCGTGCATAGTCCGATGCCAAAGACAAGTCCGCATCAGTCCGTAAAGTCCGATGCAAACAAAGTCCGTCCCCGTCCGTGCATAGTCCGATGCTAAAGAAAGTCCGTATAGTCTGATGCAAAATTAGTAAGAAATGAGAGATTACGTCATCATAGTAGCAGGCGGCAAGGGCCTGCGCATGGGCAGCGACATTCCGAAGCAGTTCCTGCCCGTCGGCGGACGGCCGGTGCTGATGCGCACCATAGAGCGGTTTCGTGAGTATTCGGCCGACCTGCAGATTATTCTGGTGCTGCCCAAAGCCCAGCAGGACTACTGGCGGCAGTTATGCCATGAGTATCATTTCCCCCTCCCTCAACAGGGAGAGGACAGGGGTGGCGCTTACCTGTTAGCCGACGGCGGCGAGACCCGTTTCCACTCCGTGCAGCATGGCCTCGCCCTTATTCCCGACGATGCTCAGGGCGTCGTCGGCGTTCACGACGGTGTGCGTCCGTTCCCCTCGGTCGAGGTCATCGCCCGCTGCTACGAGACGGCCCGCACCCAGAAGGCCGTCGTCCCCGTCGTCCCCGTCGTCGAGACCTTGCGCCACGTCGCTGAAGGCACCAAGCCCCGCGGCGACTACCGCCTCGTGCAGACGCCGCAGACGTTCGACATCCAGCTGCTGAAAGCCGCCAACCGGCAGCCCTACTGCAAAGACTTCACCGACGATGCCTCCGTCGTCGAAGCCTACGGACACCCCATCACCCTCGTCGAGGGCAACCGCGAGAACATCAAGATTACTACCCCCTACGACCTGCGAATAGCCGAAGTACTGATATAAATGGACATTCTGCAGCAGGACATCATGTACTTGCCGGGCGTAGGCCCCAACCGCAAGAAGATACTCAGCGAGGAGCTGGGCATCCAGACCTATGGCGACCTGTTGGAGTACTATCCCTACAAGCACGTGGACCGCTCGCGGGTGTACACCGTCCATGAGTTGACGGGCGACATGCCGTTCGTTCAGGTGGTGGGTACCATCCTGAGTTTCGAGACGTTCAAGATGAGCCCTACGAAAGACCGTGTCGTCGGTCACTTCAGCGACGGCACAGGCATCATGGACTTGGTGTGGTTCGGTGCCGGCGGAAAGTATGCCAAACAGAACTACCGCATCGGCACGGAGTACCTGGTGTTTGGCAAGCCCACAGTCTTCAACAACCGCATACAGGTGAGCCATCCTGACATTGACGAGGCCTCGAAGGTGGACACCTCGGCAATGGGTATGCAGCCCTACTACAACACGACGGAGAAGATGAAGAAGCGCGGGCTCACCTCGCGCTCGGTAGAGCGGATAGTCAAGACACTGCTTGAAAAGCTGACGTCACCCGTCGGCGAGACCATCCCCGACTTCATCACCGCACGACTGCACCTGATGGGCCGCGACGAGGCGCTGCGCACCATTCACTACCCCCAGAACGCCCGTGAGCTGGAACGTGCCCGCGTCCGTCTGAAGTTCGAGGAACTGTTTTTTGTGCAGCTAAATATATTAAGGTACGCGAGCGACCAGCGGCGCAAGTATCTGGGCTATGTGTTCAGCCATGTCGGCGAGGTGTTCAACGACTTCTACCACAACCACCTGCCCTTCCCGCTGACGGAGGCTCAGAAGCGCGTCATCCGCGAAATCCGCAAGGACATGGGCAGCGGGCGCCAGATGAACCGTCTGCTGCAGGGCGACGTCGGCTCAGGCAAGACGCTTGTCGCACTGATGTCGATGCTCATTGCCATCGACAACGGCTACCAGGCCTGCATAATGGCTCCGACAGAGATACTGGCCGAGCAGCACCTGCAGACCATCCGCCAGTTTCTCGGCGACATGCCCGTCCGCGTGGCCCTGCTGACGGGCATCGTCAAGGGCAAGCGGCGGAAGGAAGTACACGAAGGACTGCTCGACGGCACCATCCAGATTCTCGTGGGCACCCACGCCGTCATCGAGGACACGGTGCAGTTTGCCCGCCTCGGCTTCGTGGTTGTCGACGAGCAGCACCGCTTCGGCGTGGCCCAGCGCGCCAAACTGTGGGCCAAAAGCCCCCTCCAACCTCCCTCCGAAGGGAAGGCCCCGGCGCAGCAAGCCTCCCCTTCGGGGGGAGGTTGGAGGGGGCTTCCCCACGTCCTCGTGATGACTGCCACGCCCATTCCCCGCACACTGGCCATGACGCTCTATGGCGACCTCGACGTGAGCGTCATCGACGAGCTGCCGCCGGGGCGCAAGCCCGTGGTGACGCACCACTTCTTCGACTCGCGCATCACGTCGCTCTACAACGGTATCCGCCAGCAGATTAACCAGGGCCGGCAGGTCTACTGCGTGTTCCCGCTTATCGAGGAGAGCGAGAAGAGCGACCTGAAGAATCTGGAGCAGGGCTACGAGGTGCTCTGCCATGCCTTCCCCGAGTTCCGGCTCAGCAAAGTCCACGGCAAGATGAAACCCGCCGACAAGGAGGAGGAGATGCAGCGCTTCGTCAGTGGCGAGACACAGATACTTGTCGCCACGACCGTCATCGAGGTGGGCGTCAACGTGCCAAACGCCTCGGTCATGGTCATCTTCGATGCCCAGCGCTTCGGTCTGTCGCAGCTCCACCAGTTGCGCGGTCGGGTGGGACGCGGTGCCGACCAGTCGTTCTGCCTGCTGGTCACGCCCTATAAGCTCAGCGAGGACACACGCAAGCGCATCGACATCATGTGCGACACGAACGACGGCTTCCGCATTGCCGAGGCCGACCTGAAGCTGCGTGGTCCCGGCGATCTGGAGGGCACCCAGCAGAGCGGCATGGCCTTCGACCTGAAGATAGCCGACATTGCCCGCGACGGCCAGCTCGTCCAGATGGCCCGCGACGAGGCTCAGCTCATCATCGACGCCGACCCTACCTGCACGTCGGAGAAGTACCAGATTCTGTGGAACCGACTGCGACAGCTTCGCAAGACCAACATCAACTGGGGCGTCATATCGTAGCGTCTTCAGGAAACAAAGTAAGTGAAGTTAATATAAAAAAGGAAGAATGTGTTTGGAGAATCCAGCATAATTAATTACCTTTGCACACATGGAAGACTTTATACACCTGCACGTACATACATATTACTCTATCCTTGACGGACAATCGAAGATTTCGAAGCTTGTGGACAAGGCCATCGGCAATGGCATGCGAGGCATGGCCGTGACCGACCATGGCGACATGTTCGGTATCAAGGAGTTCCACGACTATTGCATCGGCATCAACAAGAAACGCCAGAAGGAAGGGCTGGAGCCGTTCAAGCCCATCTTCGGCTGCGAGATGTACGTCTCGCGCCACGGCTCGAAGTCGCTGCGTCGTGGTAAGGAGGACCAGAGCGGCTATCACTTGATAGTGCTGGCCAAGAACTACCAAGGCTACAAGAACCTGATCAAGCTTGTGTCGAACTCGTGGGTGGACGGCTACTACATGCGTCCGCGAACCGATCGTGAGGATTTGGAGCGCTACCATGAGGGACTCATCGTCTGTTCGGCCTGCATTGCCGGCGAGGTGCCCAAGAAGATTCTGAACGGCGACATGGCAGGAGCGCGCGAGGCTGTGGAGTGGTATCACCGCGTGTTTGGCGACGACTACTACCTGGAGCTGCAGCGCCACGAGGTGAGGAACCCGGCACAGCGCGCCAACCGCGAGACGTTCCCCCTGCAGCAGCAGGCCAATAAGGTGCTCATCGAACTGGCACGCGAATACGGCATCAAGCTTATCTGCTCGAACGACGTCCACTTTGTGGATGAGGAGAATGCTGAGGCCCACGACCACCTGCTCTGTCTGTCGACGGGCAAGGACCTGGACGACCCCACCCGCATGCTCTACTCGAAACAGGAGTGGTTCAAGACGCGTGAGGAGATGAACGCCATCTTCAGCGATGTCCCCGAGGCGCTGTCGAACACGCTGGAGATATTAGACAAGGTGGAAATCTACTCGCTCGACCATGACCCCATCATGCCGTTCTTCCCCATTCCCGAGGAGTTTGGTACTGAGGAGCAGTGGCGCCAGAAGTTCTCCGAGGAAGACCTCTACCGCGAGTTCACCAGCGACGAGAACGGCGAGAACCCGCTGCCGCGTGAGGAAGGTGAGAAGAAAATCAAGAAACTCGGTGGCTACGACAAGATATACCGCATCAAGTTTGAGGCCGACTATCTGGCGAAGCTGGCGTATGAAGGAGCAATGAAACGTTACGGAGTGGCCCCCCCTTCTGCCCCCGAGGGGGCTACAAATGTGTTGCAGCAAGGTAATGAAGCCCCCTCGGGGGCAGTAGGGGGGGCTTCGGGGCCTTCGGCTTCCGAGGTCCTTGACCGCATTCGCTTCGAACTGCACATCATGAAGACGATGGGTTTTCCTGGCTACTTCCTCATCGTGCAGGACTTCATCAACTCCGCCCGCGACGAGCTGGATGTCTGGGTAGGTCCGGGCCGTGGCTCGGCTGCCGGCTCGGTGGTGGCCTACTGTCTGGGCATCACGAAGATTGACCCGCTGAAATACGACCTGCTGTTTGAGCGTTTCCTGAACCCCGACCGTATCTCGCTGCCCGATATAGATACCGACTTCGATGACGACGGTCGCGGCAAGGTGCTGAAATGGGTGATGGACAAGTATGGCCATGAGAACTGTGCCCACATCATTACCTACGCCTCGATGGCCACGAAGAACAGTATCAAGGATGTGGCGCGGGTGGAGAAACTGCCACTGGCCACGTCGAACGCGCTGTGTAAGGCCATTCCCGACCGTCTGCCAGAGGGCATGAAGATGAATCTGGCCAACGCTATCAAGGCTGTTCCTGAGCTGCGCGATGCCGAAGCTTCGGCCGACCCCGTGCTGGCCAACACGATCAAATATGCCAAGATGCTGGAGGGTACTGTCCGCGGCACTGGCATCCACGCCTGCGGCTTTATCATCTGTCGCGACCCCATCTCGGACTGGGTGCCCGTCTCAACAGCCGACGACCCCGACTTCAAGGACACGAAGACGAACTGCACGCAGTACGATGGCCACGTTATCGAGTCGACGGGACTCATCAAGATGGACTTCCTCGGACTGAAGACCCTGTCGGAGCTGAAGGAGGCCTGCGCCAATGTCAAGCAGCACCGGGGAATCGATATCGATCTTGACACCATACCCATTGACGACCCCAAGACCTACGAGCTGTACCAGCAGGGCCGTACCATCGGCACCTTCCAGTTTGAGTCGGCAGGCATGCAGAAATACCTGCGCGAGCTGCACCCGACGGTGTTTGAGGACCTCATAGCTATGAACGCCCTCTACCGTCCGGGACCTATGGACTATATACCGAGTTTCATTGCCCGTAAGAACGGCCGCGAGGAAATCAAGTACGACATTCCCTGTATGGAGAAGTACCTGAAAGACACCTACGGCATTACCGTCTATCAGGAGCAGGTGATGCTGCTCTCGCGTCAGCTGGCCGACTTTACTCGTGGCGAGAGCGATGCCCTGCGTAAGGCGATGGGTAAGAAGAAAAAGGACATCGTCGACGCCATGAAGCCAAAGTTCATTGAGGGGGGCAAGAAGAACGGCCACGACCCGAAGGTGCTGGAGAAAATCTGGGCCGACTGGGAGAAGTTCGCATCCTATGCCTTCAACAAGTCGCACGCCGCCTGCTACTCTTGGGTAGCCTACCAGACGGCCTACCTGAAGGCCAACTACCCGGCTGAGTTCATGGCTGCCATCATGAGCCGCCGCCGCGACCAGATAACGGAAATCACGAAGCTGATGGACGAGTGCAAGCAGATGGGCATTGCCACGCTGGGACCCGACGTCAACGAGTCGTTCCAGAAGTTCGGCGTGAACCATAAGGGCGAAATCCGCTTCGGACTGGCCGCCATCAAGGGCATGGGCGACTCGGCGGCACAGGCCATCATCGACGAGCGTGAGGCGAACGGCCCCTTCAGGAGTATCTTCGACTTTGCCCAGCGTGTGTCGTTTTCCAGTGTCAACCGCAAGGCCTACGAGTCGCTGGCACTCAGTGGCGGCTTCGACTCGTTCGGCATCCGCCGTGAGGAGTTTTTCGCTACGAATGCCAAGGGCGAGGTGTTCCTCGACACGCTGGTGCGCTACGGACAGACCTACCAGACGGAGAAACAACAGGCACAAAACTCGCTGTTTGGCGGTTTCGACGACGTGGAGATAGCTACGCCGCCGATACCGAAGACCGACATTCGGTGGAGCGACATTGAGCGGCTGAACAAGGAGCGCGACCTTGTGGGCATCTATCTGAGTGCCCATCCGCTTGACGAATACAAGATTGTGCTCGACAATCTGTGTAACACCAAGTGCCAGGAACTGGCCGACGTCGACAAACTGGCCGACCGTGAGGATGTCATACTCGGTGGCATCGTGACAGGTGTCAGGACGGGCTTCACCAAGACGGGCAAGCCCTTCGGCATTGTTACCATCGAGGACTTCGAAGGTTCCGGCGAGCTGGCGATGTTTGGTGAGGACTGGGGCGTCAGGGCAGGCTTCTTCACCGTGGGTGCCTCCGTTTATGTGACGGGCAAGGTGAAGTCTCGCTACCAGTTTAACGAGAATGGTCCGAAGGACTTGAAGGTCAGCGGCGTGGAGTACCTGCAGACCATCAAGGACAAGGCCATCGACCGCATTACCATTCAGTTGACTACCGACCTGTTAGACGACCAGATTGTGGCCGATTTAGGTGAGATAATCAGCGAACATCCTGGCAAGACTAAGCTTTTCTTCCAGCTGCGCGACTCGATGGGCAAGCACCATGTCCTGCTGAAGTCGAACAATCGCTCGGTCGACATCCGCTATTCGCTGATTGACTATATCGAGCGCACAGAGGCACTCGACTATAAGATAAACTGACACTCTCAGCTGCTGATACACAGAAAGGGGTTTCCGAGTAGGAAACCCCTTTCTGTGTAGTATGCTTGTCAGTTGTCTTATTTCAGTTCGAGCACCTGCTTGGCAGTCTCGTTCTCAGGGTCGACAGCCTGCAGCTTGGCAGCAAACTCCTTGGCCGTGTTCTTGTCGTCCTTAGTGATAAGGTAGTAGGAGATGAGGTAGCGGTATGCCTCAATCAGGCGCACGTTGTCGGTGTTGTCGCGCTCGGCCTTTTCGCCCAGCAGTTCAACGAGCTTCTCGTAGTGGGGCTTGGCCAGCTCCTCCTTCGACTCGGGATCCATATACATGCCGATGCGGGCACGCTGGAAGGCAACGTAGTCCTCAATGTCGGTGTACTTGGTCAGCAGGTTGGCGTAGACCTCGTCGGCCTTCTTGAACTTCTCCAGCTTCAGGGCGGCATCCTCGATGCTGTTGGCGTGCTGAACATAGAGCTGACCCAGACCAGCGTGGTCGTTGGCCGAAGCCTTGGACACCTCGTTCAGGTACTTCTCGTAGTACTTGATGGCGTTCTCGTAGTCCTTCGTTCCTTTGTAGGCATCGGAGAGCGTCTTGATGACACCGGCACGCTTGTCCTTGTTGTCGAACTCCTGGTCGAGGGCCTTGTTATACATGGCGATGGCCTCATCGTGGCGCTTCAGACCATTGAGCGCGTTGCCGTAGTAGACATAGTCCATGTAAGAGAGGTTGGCCGAGTCGGACTTGTTGAACAGACGGTCAGCGAAGTCGAGAGCCTTGTCGAAGTTGCCCTTCTCAGTGTTGCAGAACATGGCCAGACGGTTCAGCGTTGAGTTGCGCGGCTCCTTCTGGAGTCCGAACTCAGCCATCTCGATACCCTTGTCATACTTCTGGGTGAGATAGGCCGAGAAGGCGCTCTCGATAATGTCCATCTTCTCGAGCTTTGCCTGGGGCACCTTGTCGTAGGCGGCGATGGCCTCGTCGAAGTTGTTGGAGATGTAGTTGATGTGGCCGATAATGGCATCAACAGGATAGTCGGGCAGCTGCGTGCGCAGGTCGTTGAGCTTGGCGATGGCACCGCGCGGGTCAATCTTGCGGTAGACAGAGGCGTACTTGCGGTAGCCCTCGGGATTCTTCGGGTCGAAGTAGATAGCCTGGTCGTAGAGCGAGGCAGCACCACCACCGTCCTCAGCGAGCGCGCGGAGGTCGCCCTTGAGGATGTAGGCAGGAGCATAGCTCTTGTTTGCCTTCAGGGCCAGGTCGGCATACTTCATGGCGTTGGCTGTGTCCTTGACCTCGTAGAAGGCGCGTGCGAACTCTGTGAGGTTCTCGGCGTTCTTCTTGTTCTTCTTGTCGAAGGGCTTCATCTGGTCGGCCAGATCAGCGGGTTTGCTACTAATGATTTTCTTGACGGCATCAATGTCGGCCTTAGTGCCGTCCTGAGCCATGACGGTGGTGCTGAAACCTGCCAGCACAACACCCATTGCTAAATATTTAATCGTTTTCATACTTTTTTTCCTTTTAAAGGGTTAGACATGTTGTTTTTGTTATCTCTCTCGTTATATCGTTATGACGTTATTTCGGATAAAAGGTTTATTCTGTTGTAACATTAACATTGCGAACCTCCATGCCGGCCTGAATAGGGAGCAGTCCTGAGCGGAAGATAATCATCTGGCCCTTGGGCAGGCGGCAGAAGTGGGCAAACCCCGATGGCACGCCCGAACGCGGCTCGTTGAGCAGGGCGTAGATGGTGCGGATGAGCGGGTAGTTGCCGTTGTATAGGTAGTACTGATAGGGCTTGAAGCTGTTGTACGCCGTAGCGGAGTCCAGCCTGCTGACCTTCATGACGGTTATGTTCTTCTTAAAGGTGACGTTGGTTGTGTCGCGCTTGTCGTTGAGCCAGTTGGAACCGATGATTCCGATGGCGTTCTCGTGACGCTCCACCCAGTCGATGACCTCTACGCTCTTCTTGACGGCGCCAAGGTTGTCAGTGCCCTGAATGGGCTTGCCGCCGAGAATGGAGTCGACGCAGTAGGTCACGGTGCTCGACTTGGGATTGTCGAAGACCACGTCGATGGCACCCAACTTGGAGTTGGGGTAGATTTCTTTCCAGTTGGTGACCTCACCGCTGAGAATGCGGCGGAAGTCCTTGACTGAGATACACGTGTCGGGATTGGCATTGTTGACGATGATGGCCAGACCATCGTAGGCAATAGGTATAACCCTTGGCATGAACGAGCGCGCCTTGAGGCTCTCAATCTCCCTCTGCGAGAGCTGGCGCGTGCCAAATGCCAGCCACACCTTGTTCTCCATGAGCTGTCGGATGGCATCTTCCTGGTCGGTATAGACGGCCTTCAGCTCACCCTGGGCGTGGAGTGCCTGATATACTTCGAGCTCCTCGTCAAGGATGGGGTAGAAACTTTCGTCGGAAGCAAAAGATGCTGCCGCT
>JAEEGH010020740.1_pt1 | contig 13631 bp, 10 predicted proteins | sample 9134181 | NCBI WGS metagenome assembly JAEEGH01 (sample SAMN16246544, study PRJNA631951) | gut metagenome | biome: gut microbiome; feature: rumen; material: DP-attached | host: Bos | place: Iran: Karaj | collected 2018-10
TCTCCAGTGGACGATGCTATTGCGATTTTGTAAAAGGCAATGTGCCTTGTAGGTGCCTGTGAGGGCGATTCGTGTTTACACATGCTATGTGTACTACCCCATAGACTGCGCCAGATGCCAATCACACATACTATGTGTAAAGGTCAATGTGCCTTGTAGGTACTTGTGAGGGCGATTCGTGTTTACACATGCTATGTGTAACAACACGTACTATGTGTGTGAGGGGGGGGAGAAACTACAGCGCCTGAAGCGCAGCCAGGGCGCGGGAAACATCGGCAGAATCCACAACGATGGAGATGGAGAGTTCCTCGCCTCCCTGGGCGGCGGCGATGACGCTAATCCCGGCGGCCCCAAGGGCGCCGAAGACTTTGCCGCTCACTCCGGGGACTTTCTTGATGCGGCTGCCGTAGACTGTAACGATGCCCACCTGCTGGTTGAAGAGCATGACGTCGTCCAGGGGCATGAGCGGGTTGTCCGCCACAAGGGCCTCAAGGGCAGAGGTTGCGCGGGATGCGTCGCCGGAAGGAATCGCAAAGGAGATGGAGTATTCGGAAGATGTCTGCGCGATGAACCTGATGTTCACTCCCGCGGAACCAAGGCAGCCCATAATTGAGGAGGAAATGCCCACAGAGCCCAGCAGGCCCGTGCCATAGACGGTTACCAGAGCCAGGTCTTCATCCACCATCACGCCGGTTACGGCGCCTTCTTTCTCCTCCACGGAATCTGAAATCACTGTGCCTTCGAAAGCGGGATTGAAGATGTTGCGAACCACCACGGGGATGTCGGCGTTCTTCGCAGGCCACAGGGCCGATGAGGCGAACGGCGCGGCAGAACCGGCACAGAAGTGTGCGGCCTCGTCGAAGGTGAGGGCGGGGCGTGCGTCCAGGCCATCGGCCTCCGTATAAATTTCCACACATTCGGCACCCAGGGCCGATGCGATGAGCGACGCCAGTATGTTGGAGCCGCCGCGGCCGATACGAACCACATATCCGCTCTCCAGACGGCCGTAGCCGCCTGAAACTATGAGCTTGCCAACGCCCTTGCAGCGCATTGCGATGGCCTCGCGCGAGCGGGCCCAGTCGAACACGGGCTTGCGGCCCGGCTCCGGCTCGCGGCACACGACGAAACCGGTGCCGTCCACCACGCTGCTGCCGGGAACCCCGCATGAGATTGCATCGGCACAAAGCCTTGCGCACTTTGCCAGAAGGTAATCCTCCACGCTCTTCAGTGGCGCATACACGAACATTCCTTCGCTCAGGTAGGAGTGCACCTGCACCTCGAAATCGGCCAGTTTCTCCAGATACAGGGGATTGTCCGATACCACGCGGAAATACTCCAGAAGGGTCTCAAGGTCCTTCCTGCCGTCTTCCTTGCGTACGATTACGCTTTCGATGAGGCTGCGGAACAGCTTTTCCACGTACTTTTCCGGACGAACCACCGCGATGGTATTATCGTCTATCAGAGAAACGATAGCATCATAATTGTCGCGCCTGAGTACAAAGGATTTTATTTTCATAGCAAAGTGTTATTAACAGAACCCAAAATTACGAACTTTATTCCGTTTTGACAAGCACCGCCGTGGCCCAAACCTCGCATCCTTCTCCGCGCCCTACAAAGCCAAGCCGCTCAGTTGTGGTGGCCTTCACGCTCACACGATCCGGGGAACAGCCAATTACAGAGGCCAGTGTAGAACGCATCAGGCCGATGTGAGGTGCCAACTTCGGCGCCTGCAATGCGATGGTGATATCGGCATTCCCCAGCTTCCAGCCTTTCTCCGAAGCGAGCGCGACAACCTTCCCAAGCAGTATTTTGCTGTCGATTCCCTTGTAAGAAGGGTCCGAATCCGGGAAAAGGTGGCCGATGTCGCCGAGGGCCAGCGCGCCAAGGATGGCGTCGCACAGGGCGTGGATTGCCACATCCCCGTCGGAATGCGCCACGAAGCCGATTTCCGAAGGAATCTGAACGCCCCCAAGGTACATTGGCAGGCCCGGGGCCAGGGCGTGAACGTCGTATCCGTTGCCGATTCTTATATCCATCATTTTGCAAAGATACGGAAAAAAGAGTACATTTGCAGGTTAGCGCGCACATAATGCGCGCGCCCCCAGGCTATGGCAGGATTCAATTTCGGTTTTTTCGGTAACCCGGAGCATCGCGTCTTCAATTACAAACCACGGTATTACGACCCGGAGGAAGAAGAACGCAAACGCATGTTCGGCGACGTGGACGGCACCAACGATGCCGCCCGCAAGAAGGACGAATACGTGCCCGGCAGCAGCATCCGCGGCGCTTTCCGCGACGGCAACTACCAGAAAACCCGCAGTACGCAAAGCCGTACGCAGATGATTATCAGCATCGTCACGCTCCTTCTCATAGCCGTGGTGCTTGTGTATATCACCAAATTCTACTCGCTCCTGTAATGTCCACGCTTAGGATACTTCCGAAGAACCTCTCCGACATGATCGCCGCCGGGGAAGTGGTGCAAAGGCCCGCTTCCGTGGTGAAGGAACTCATGGAGAACGCCGTGGACGCCGGAGCCACCGAAATCGCGGTGAATATCCTCGACGCCGGCAGAACGCTCATCCAGGTGATAGACAACGGCTGCGGCATGAGTGCCGATGACGCCGTGCTGTGCTTCGAACGCCACGCAACCTCGAAAATCGCCACTCCGGAAGACCTCAGCGACATCGAAACCTTCGGCTTCCGCGGCGAGGCCCTTGCTTCGATTGCGGCGGTAGCGGATGTTACCCTGCGAACCAGGCAGGCCGATGACGAAGTGGGCACCGAAGTGGAATTCGCGGCGTCGGAGCATCTCTCAACGCGCGAAATCGCCGCCCCCACGGGCTGCAACTTCGCAGTGAGGAACCTCTTTTTCAACGTTCCCGCCCGTCGCAAGTTCCTGAAATCGGACAGCGTGGAGTTCCGCCACATCCTGGAAGAATTCCAGAGGGTGGCCCTCACCCGCCCGGAAATATCGTTCACGCTTAGCCATAACCACCGCGATGTGCATGTGCTAAAGCCCGCGCAGGGGCTCAAGTTCCGCATCATGGACCTGATGGGCGCCGGTGTCGTGGGATCGGTTGTGGAAGTTGGGGCGGTAACCTCCGTTGCCAATGTGGAGGGCTATGTGGGCCGGCCGGAAGCCGCCCGCAAGACCGTCGGCTGCCAATTCTTCTTCGTGAACGGCAGGTATTTCCGCAGCGCGTATCTTCACAAAGCCGTGATGAAAGCCTACGAGGAGCTCATCCTGGACGGAACCACTCCCTCGTACTTCATCTACCTGGACGTGGAGCCCGCCACGATGGACGTGAACATCCATCCCACCAAGACGGAAATCAAGTTCGAGCAGGAGAGCGTCCTGTTTCAGGTGCTGTACGCCGCCGTGCACGAGGCCCTTGGCCGCCGCGCCGCGGAGGGCCGCATCGACTTCGACGACACTTCCTCCGAAATCACCCTCCCGGGTAAGCACTTCGAGGAGTATCATCCCGTATCCGTCCCCCAAGCGGGCGTGGATCCGAATTACGACCCGTTTGTAAGTGCAATGGGTGGGATGGAGATCTCTCCGCGCGGCCCTATGGGCCTTGGTCGAGATGACAACACTACTGTCATTTCGAGCGGAGCCGAAGGCGGAGTCGAGAAATCTTTTAGGCCTTCCCAATACACAGACAAATCCCAGAACTACAGTGCCCTGTTCCAGGACGTGAATGTGCCATCGCCCAGCCGAATACTGGTGATAAAGAACCGCTTCATATTCACCCCGTCAGCCTCCGGCGTGATGGTGGTGAACATCCGGCGCGCACGCGAACGCGTTCTGTACGAGCGTTTCCTCGCCCTCATGGGCAAGGACGGCCACGTGATGGAGAGCTCGCTCTTCCCGGTTGAGGTGGCTGTGGGCGAAACCGGCCGCATGGCCATCGAAGAGCACATCCCCATGCTCAAGAAGCTGGGCTTCGAGATAGACCCGTTCGGCCGCGATTCAGTGGTAGTGAACGCTGTTCCGGAAGGCTACAGCACGGAGCCGGCCAAAGTGCAGGCGATGGTGGACGACCTTCTTCTGGTTCTTGCCGATGATGCCGCGACCCTTCCCCGCATGATGGAGCAGGCGACGGCCCAGAAGTTCGCGGTGCTGGGCGCATCGCAGGGCGCCGCGATAACAAATCCCACCGAGGCCCAGGCCCTTGTGGACGCGCTCCTCGCATCCGAGAATCCTGAATATACCCCGTCCGGACGAAAGATTATTGCAATCCTCACTCAGGACGAGTTGGAGAAGTTGTTTTAAGCTACACGATGAGAAGATTCTTTGAAAACATACCGCAGGTTACCCGAAACCTCCTTATAATAAACATCATTTTCTTCCTGGCAACGCTGCTGGCGGAGGATTTCATGCTGCGCACTTTCGCGATGTTCTATCCGGCATCGCCCCTGTTCCGCTTCTGGCAGCCGCTCACGCACATGTTCATGCACGGCGGTTTCTGGCACATCTTCTTCAACATGTATTCGCTGCTCATGTTCGGAAGCGTTGTGGAGAAAGCCATCGGCCCGAAAAAATTCCTGGTGCTGTATTTCATCTGCGGTTTCGGAGCCGCGGCGCTGCACACCGGAGTGGAGTATCTGTCGGCCTCGTCGTTCCTGGCACTCGGCAAAACCGCGGAGTACAGCCAGCTCCTCTACACCCCGGTTGTGGGTGCTTCCGGTGCCATTTACGGCCTTCTGGTGGCCTTCGCGATGATTTATCCGGACGCCCGTCTCACCCTCATCTTCCCGCCCATCACCCTGGACGCGAAATGGTGGGTGATTATTTTCATCGGCATAGAACTTATCACCGGAATCACCGGCACGGCCATGGGAATCGCGCATTTCGCCCATCTTGGCGGAGCGCTATTCGGCTTCCTGCTGATATTCATCTGGCGAAAGACATATCGGCTTTGGGATAAAGAGAAATGGGTATGACCATTGAAGAGGCATATTCCGGCGCACTCGAAGCGCTGCGCGGAGGCGGTACAATCCTGTACCCCACGGATACCGTCTGGGGCCTTGGCTGCGATGCCACGAATCCGGAGGCGGTGAGGCGAATCTACGAAATCAAGCGCCGGGACGACTCCAAGTCGCTGGTGCTTTTGGCGGATTCTCTGGATATGGTGGCGAAGTACATCCGGGAGATTCCCTCCATCGCCATCGACCTGGTTGAGGTGAATGATGTGCCGATGACGATAATCTACCCCGGAGCCATAGCCGGAGCGCCCGATGCCCCCGGCGACCGCTGGCACCTCGCCTGGAACTGCGTGGCGGAGGACGGCTCGGTGGGCATCCGCATCCCCTCTTGCTGCGAATTCTGCATCGGCCTTGTGCATAAACTGGGGCGCCCGATCGTGAGCACATCGGCAAATATTTCCGGACAGCCGGCCCCGTCGAGGTTCAGCGAGATTGTTCCGGAGATTAAGGACGCGGTGGATTTCGTGGTGGCCCCGTCCATCGACCGCGGCTCCACGGGAAAACCTTCGCAGATTATCAAGCTGGGGCTTCGCGGCGAAGTGGAAATCATCCGCAAATAACAAGAAAACGAGAAAAAAACTTGCGGATTGAAAAAAAGTTTATACCTTTGCAGTCCCGTTTTGCGCCGGGCCCCGGCCCGCGCCCGGGAACATTGAGATATGGTGTAATGGTAGCACTACAGATTCTGGCTCTGTCAGTGAGGGTTCGAGTCCTTCTATCTCAACAAAAACGGCGGGGTAGCTCAGCTGGTTAGAGCGTCGGATTCATAATCCGGAGGTCGTGGGATCGTGACCCACTCCCGCTACCACACCAACAAAACATATGTCTTGATTGACTACGATCAATCTCACAGACAAAACTCTCTATATACCCGTCACAACCACTTGTGATGGTTTTTTGTTTATATGGGGTGGGGATGGAATATGCGACCATTTGCATGCCCGGCGCAGAATGCCTATCTTTGCGGGCAGAAACGGTAGTGTATTATGGCAATTCACACAGAGCCACGGGTTCCGGCTCCATCGACAGGAAAAAAGATTAACGGCTGGCTGGCGTTGAGCCCGCTTCTGGTTTTCATGGCCGTGTATGTTGCGGGATCTGTCCTGGCGGGAGATTTCTACAAGGTTCCCGTGGCTGCGGCGTTCATCATAGCCACCGCCTATGCCATGCTCATTACCCGCGGAGTGAGCAAAACCGACGATAAGATTGCCATCTTCTCCACCGGAGCCAGCAACCGGAACGTGCTCCTGATGATATGGATTTTCGTTCTGGCCGGGGCGTTTGCCTCGACGGCAAAGGATATCGGCGCAATCGACGCAACCGTAAATGCAACGGTCAGCGTCCTTCCGGGAAGCCTGCTTTACGCCGGCCTTTTTCTCGCGGCGTGCTTTGTGTCGATGGCGGCAGGAACGTCGGTGGGTACAATTGTGGCTCTTGTGCCCATTGCCTCCGGTATTGCCGCAAGCACTGGCACCAGCGTACCTCTCATCACGGGAATCATAGTGGGAGGCTCATTCTTCGGCGACAATCTCTCGTTCATATCGGACACCACCGTGGCCGCTACCAAGAGCCAGGGGTGCTCCATGAAGGACAAATTCAGGGTGAACCTGTGGATAGCCGCACCGGCGGCGCTTGCCGTAACCGTGTTATACGTGGTGCTTGGACGTGGCGTCACCGCCTCGCCCGATGTTCTCGGAACGGGGTGGTATCTTATGCTGCCGTACCTTCTTGTGATAGTGCTCTCTCTCCTGGGAATGAACGTTGTGACAGTGCTCGCAACGGGCGTGGCTGTCAATGGCATAATCGGCTGGATCACAGGAGCCTACGACTTCGTCGGCTGGCTTTCCTCCATCGGCTCCGGCATCGGCGGAATGGGAGAGCTCATCATTGTGTCCCTCATCGCCGGCGGACTGCTGGAACTGATCAGGTACAACGGAGGGCTGGATTTCATAATCGGCAAGCTCACACGGCGCATTTCCGGTCCCCGCGGGGCCAGTGCATCCATTGCCGCACTGGTGTCCATGGTGAACATCTGCACCGCCAACAACACCATTGCAATCATCACCGTTGGGCCTCTGGCAAAAGATATTTCCGCGCGCTTCGGCCTGGACCCCAGAAAGACGGCCTCCATCCTGGATACCTTCTCCTGCCTCATCCAGGGCATGCTTCCATACGGTGCCCAGATGCTCATGGCCAGCGGCCTGGCAGGCGTCTCCGCCCTCGCCATCATCGGCAATCTCTACTACCCCTTCGCCCTCGGCCTCATGGCCTGCCTGTCCATCCTCCTGGGCTTCCCCAGGCTGAAATAGCTACTACTTGTAGTAATCAGATACTTACTATGTGCTATTCCGGATTGACGAGGCAGTGGCGGGAGAAGGGATGGCCGTCGGCGCTCATGCCCTCGATGCGGATAACGTAGGGGAAGTCAGGCCTGTCGGTGTTGCAGAATTCTATTGTCGCGCGGCCGCCATCGATAACCACTTCGGGGGCCCATAGGATTGTGTTGCGGGTGTCGTATCCGTCATCCTCTCCGCGGTCGTAACGGGGAGATTCAAAGTATCGCGGAACCTGATAGCCGAGTGGGACAAAATACAGCAGCGAAGGGTCGCGCTCGAAATAGCGGTGTATGCCTCCGGGCTTCATAGAGATATGTACAACGCCGCCGTCGCCGCCATAAATGGGATCGGCCTGCGTGGAGATACTCAGCGAGCGAAGATCTTCAAGACGAACCTGGTCATAACTCCACCAGGCTTCCTCATTGTCTTCCACGATGAGTTTCACCTTTCCTCTGTCATCATCGTCGCCGAAATCACTGTCGAAGTCATCGGAAAAGCCCGTGCTTCTTCGCTTGTTGCGATTGTACATATTATCGCCGTCATACTCGAACATGGGCTTTGTTATGTTCAGATACTCTATCAGTGTCCACTCCTTGTATTTGGTAAGGTCATCCCGGTAACTTCTGCCGAAGGCCAGTACATCGTCATCTTCATAATATGCTATGACAACCACCGCAGGCAAGGTGTCGCCAGGGGCCCAGTCGCTTGGCGTCGCCAGTCTTGATTCGGTCGAAAAGCCGGGGGCCGGCTTGTAAATGTGTGGACCCGCTACGGGATCGCCGTCCCAATTCGGGAAATAGCGCTTCCCCCGGGGCAGCTTGCCGATATTAATCAGCATCTCGGTATTCTCCTTGAAATCAAGGCTGTCGATGATGAAATACCTGCCCCTTTCGACCTTCAGATAATGCATGATATTCTGGTCTGGAATCATGAAGGTGAAAGAATAGTTCTCGGGTATTTTTGAAGAGTGCCCGTGCAAAACGCTTCCCCGAATCTCCTGAGCCAGTTCCCTGCGATGCTTGAGTTTTATGTCTCCTCCACCTGCTATTTTTTCCAAATCGTAAAAGCGCCAGCCTTGAATCATCATAAGAAGGTCCAGCGCGGCGTCTCTCTCATTCTCAGGGATTTCAGGGTCGAAATAATAATACGGTTTGTTGATACTACCTTTCAATTCGCTGCTCAAACCCATGTATGAGGCTATTCCGTCACTTTGCTGCCAGTTTTTTAGAGCTCCTCTCACCACAGATACCGAGCAGTTCCCGTCAAGCGGAGTCCCGTCGGGCTTATTCAGGGAAACGACGGCTTTTGTAAGCGCTCTTGGCGTTGGAAGGAAGGTCGTCATATCCAACTTGCAAAGGGGTGTTTCGTCGTCGCGGACAAAGAAAAGCCTTTCGGCCATTATCTGCCCCCGGGAATCAACTATCAGGAAGTGATTGATACCCGGGCGGAAAAAAGATTTTTCAATCACGAAGGTCGATACCTTGCCGTCAAGGTGGATATTTGAGATTGGCCGAAGCTCGGCGGCATCGCGTACCAGAAGGCTTGCCGTTTCGCCGCCATAGCCGAGAGCGCTGATATAGTATCGGCCCTGGCGGATGTGGAGTTGCAGCAGAGCCCCTTCTTCGGAGGGCGGAGGCAGTGGATATTTCTTGCCCGAAGCCTCCATAATGCTGTATGTCTTGCCTTTCTGCGGCAGGAAGGAGATGGCTCCCATGCCGTCATGAACGGTACTCACCGGTTTCAGGGTTTCGTCTTCGTCACTTACAAGGAAACCGCTGAAATCAACGCTCTTGCCAAAATCGTCCACCACCTTGAAACCGATTACCGAGCTCTGCCCGGCGAAATATCGGCCGCTTTCCGGCCAAAAGCTGATGGCAATGTCGGAAGATGAAGATTTAGGAGTGTCTTCCCCTTTTTTGCCGCCGATGATACGGATTCTGTCGTTGAAAAGATATTCGTCGAGGCTGTTAAGCTGCCAAAGCGTGTAGCCCCTGATGGTGTAGAATCCTGTTTCCAGATCGTCGGGGATATCAATGTGCCCCGGGAAGGCATCATTCTTCCGCTTGATTTTCACCCTCACCACAACCTCGCCGCGCTGGTCAAGCAGTTCGGCATACAGGAAGTTGCTGGGAGGGAGAAGGGACCGCTCCGATGCCTCCTGCACCCAGCCTCGGAACCATATCGTCTCCCCGGCCGTGTAGCAGCTTCGGTCGTAATGCAAATACACCTTTTCGGGGGAGCACCATGCCGAATAAGACTCGAACCGCAGCACCAGCGAATCCGGAAAAGCCTGTGCCCGCCCCGTCTTTTCGGCAAGCGGAGACAGCAGCAAGAGCGCAGCCAGGGCGATATTGCGCAAGCGTTTCAATGCATAAGTGTTTGATGGCTACAAATATATAAAAAAACCATCACAAGGGGAAGAGCGTGCGCCTAACCGTGCTACGAGATATCCAACAAATCGGCCTTCTATGATGGTCTGTGTGGATATCCGGTATGGACTCGAAGAGTGCGAGCTCCTGGTGCTGTAGTACTATTGAATTCATGGGTCAAAACGGTTTCATCGGCCAAAAAAATCAAAAAAGCGCAAAAAAATTTGCAGAATAAAAAATATGTCTTACCTTTGCAGTGTACTAATGAACTAATACAGTAGCGAAATGAAAAAGATTGTTGCTATTTCGATGATGCTGCTCGCGGCTGTGAGCGCATTTGCAAAGGGAAAGGCCGACTGGGCCGGCAAAGTTGTGGACGAAAACGGCGAGCCCGTCGCATACGCCAACGTGGCCGTCCTTTCGAAGGCAGACAGCACCGTGGTATGCGGCACCGTAACCGCCGAGGACGGTACCTTTTATATCTCCACTTCTGAAACCGACGGTATCATGATGGTTGCCATGCTTGGCTACAAGACAGTATATCTCACGCCGGAAAATGACGCCGTGATCACTCTCCTTGACGACACGATGATGCTTGAGGGCGCGGTCGCAACGGCCGTCATGCCCAAGACCAAGCTCACGGGCGAGGGCCTTCAGACCAATGTCCGCGGCTCCGTTCTGGAGAATGCCGGATCGGCAAACGACGTTCTTGCCAAGACGCCCGGCCTCATCAAAGGCCAGGACGGGCTCGAGGTTATCGGCAAGGGTTCTCCCCTGGTATATATAAATGGTAGGAAAGTAACCGATGCAACGGAGCTGGACCGCCTTCAGAGCAACGAAATCCAGAGCATCGAGGTGATAACCAACCCGGGCGCGCAGTATGACGCTACGGTTCGCAGCGTGGTGCGCATCAAGACCATCCGCCGTCAGGGCGAAGGCTTCGGCTTCAGCGTGAATGCCTCCGACGAGCAGAGCCTCCGTTGGGCCGATGGAAACGATGCCGATGCCGCCATAAACGCGAACTACCGCACCGGCGGGGTGGATTTCTTCGGGGGACTGAACTACCAGGGTAACTCTTTCCGCCAGCTCAGCGACGCCAACACCTCCAGCTATTCAATCAAAAACGGCGCTCTCTCTGTGTTCGAGAACAAGGGCACGATAGACGGACAATACTTCGGGCACAGCCTTTACGGAAACGGCGGTGTGAACTGGCAACTGGCCGATAATCACTTCCTCGGCGGCAAGGTTGAATGGGGAAGGCACCTGAAGAACAATACCACCACATGGATCGGTGGAAAGGTCTATGAAGACGGAACGCTCGTGGACGACCTTAACACCGTTTCGAGAGACGTCATGGGCCCCACGCCCATGAGTAATATGGGCGCCAACATCTACTACAACGGCCTCATTGGCGGAAAACTTGGCGTGGACGTGAATCTGGACTATTACGGAACCGACGATTCCGTGAATTCCACTTCCGAGGAAACAAGCGCCATGACCAGCGATGTTAACCTGACGAGCACCAGCTATAACAGCGCCCGCATGTACGCCGCCAAGGCAGTGCTTTCATACCCTATCTGGATGGGACAACTCCAGGCCGGTACCGAGGAAACCTTCACATCCCGCGTAGACGAATATAAAATCAGCGGAGTTGCGATTCCGGCGTCATCGGCCCGTGTTGTCGAGAACAATTATGCCGGTTTTGCATCTTATGGCTTCATGCTGCCCACTGTTGGCATGTTCAATGCCGGAGTGCGCTACGAATACGTACATTACGCCTATAGTGACGCCCTTGCTCCGGAGAACGACATCGTGCGCAATTACGGCAACTTCTTCCCCACTTTCTCCTATGCCGGAGTGGTGGGCCCGGTGCAGCTGATGCTCAACTACAGCGCCAAGACAACACGCCCCAACTATGCGAACCTGTCCAGCGCCATCCGCTACAACAGCCGTTACATCTGGCAGAGCGGCAATGCCCAGCTGCAGCCCGAGATCTCTAACGACATAAGCGCCACTGCCATCTGGAAATTCATCACCGTCATGGTAAACTACACCCGCACGGACAACGCCATCATGGCCTGGTCGGCCCCGTACAACGACGATGGCGTGGTGCTGGTGCGCCCCCTCAACATAGACGTTCCGTTCCGCCGAATGTCGGCCTTCGTGAACCTCACGCCCACCATCGGCCCGTGGAATCTCAACTACACAATAGGCGCATTGCCGCAGTGGCTGTCGCTCCCGATGGACGATCCTCGCGAGGCCTCCGGAAAGAGAACCGTGAGCTTCAACGACCAGCCCATTGTCTTTGCGCAGCTGCTTAATACCGTGCGCCTTAACGGCGGCTGGCAGTTAGAGTTCGGCGCCCTGTTCCAGTCCAAGGGTAAGACCGAGAACGTACAGCTCACCGGCAATTACCTGGACATCACGGCCGCCATCCAAAAGACTCTGCTTAAAGACGGCTCGCTGGTGATCCGCCTGGATGGCCGCGACCTCGCCGGCATGGCCCACTACGAAATAAACACCGACTTCGGCAGCCACACCATCCAGCAGACCAATCTGATGGATACCCAAAGGATCAAGCTGTCCCTCCGGTACAACTTCAACACGGCCCAGAGCAAGTACCGGGGAACGGGCGCCGGGGCCGACAACAAAGGCCGCATGTAAACTCATAGTCCGGGAGGAGAAATTCTCCCGGATTTTTGTATCTATTCTTATGGTTTTTCCAAATGATTCGGAAAGAAGTTGAGATATAGCTCATCACTTCGATTCAACGGTGTGTTTTGTGGATATTTATTGCGCTCATAAGGGCGTCCCGCCCCTGGCCGCGCGGCTACCCCTGAGAAGTTTTTCATAGCTGCTTAACAAGCTGGTTTATATTCCTTTGTATATTCAGAGTCTCTTTTGATGACGGAGAACATCCTGTGCACGAGCTTCGCCCGGATAACGTTCAGCACGCACATAACGTGTTTGCCCTCCTTGGTTTTTCGTTCATAGTACTCTTTGTATTCACTGTTCTTCATATGTGTTGCCGCACTTACTGCAGCAAGATGCAGCAGCGCTTTCATGGTCTGGTTAGCCCGTTTGGATATCTTGGCCTTTGACCGGACTGACGTCCCGGAGTCGTATTTGTACGGCGTGAGGCCGGCGAAGCTGCAGAACTGCCGTGCGTTCTGGAAGCGGGTGAAGCCACCGGTGATGGCAATCATGTTGATGGCGATGCGCTCCCCAATGCCGTCAATGCTTACAAGAAGTTCCTTCTGTCGAGCCAATACCGGATCGGCGGCGATAAGCGCTTCTATCTCTGCATCTATGGCTGCAATCTGCTCGTCAATGGACTTGATGACCTTCTTCCAGCGTGCGCTCTTTTGTTTGTAGTCACCAGATGCCATATACTTCTTCTGGTCCGATAGCTGGGACTGAAAACGCTTCCTGTCCGTAAGGAGGAACTCGCGGTCTGCGAGGAGGTTCTTCATGGAGGCCAGTGCCGCATCAGGAATGGAATAGCGGACGGCTTTGTCGCTATACCGGAAGGCATATTCGGCGATTCTGGCGGCGTCAATGACATCGTTTTTCCCACGGGTGAGGCCCATAGAGTTCTTGATGCGGGTGGGGTCATCCATCCAGAGGAAGATGCCCAACTCCTGGCAGGCTACGGTCAGAGGGTAGATGTATCGGCCGGTGTACTCGGCGCAGACAAGGACCTCTTCCACAGATGCTCCAAGCGCTTTTAATGCCGCTTTAAACGCCTTCTTGAGGGCTCTTACTTCATTGGAACACTCTTCCTCGCGGACGATCTCAAGACCGCTGCGGTAGCAAAGATTACACTTTTCTTTGCTGATGTCGATGCCGACATGGATTTTTTTCATAACTTGCACTGCTTTTTAGCGGACAGTGGGCCGTCGATCCGTCACCTACAAACCTTATTGCATCTAAGGAT
>JAEEGH010020742.1_pt1 | contig 13630 bp, 8 predicted proteins | sample 9134181 | NCBI WGS metagenome assembly JAEEGH01 (sample SAMN16246544, study PRJNA631951) | gut metagenome | biome: gut microbiome; feature: rumen; material: DP-attached | host: Bos | place: Iran: Karaj | collected 2018-10
GGAATATACAGACTGTATTCATCATTTTTCGGATTATAGGATAGCGGATCAAAAGTCAAATACCCGGTATAAAGCATTAGAGTCCAGAAGTCATTTATGTCATGGTTCTGTAAATCTCCGTAACACAGGCAGGTTCTTACTTTTGCGGTTATAGATTTACCGTCCAGAAGGTCCTGCATCAGATCAACGTCTTTATGCTCGATAAAGCCCATCACTTCTTCAATAACATCGTTACCGCTGGTGTTTATCCAGTAGTTGCCTGCCTGAATGAGATTTCTGTTATCGCTCAGTTTTTTGTAGTTATCTTTACAGAAGTTCATTACATCCCGCGGACAATACATGTGACATATTCCGAACCGGTACCCGTCGTAATTGTTTCTTACCTCTTCGTAATAGTCTGAAAGTCCATAGTATGTAAGGACTTCCTGAGTTTCTTCCTGGGTAAAACCTATTCCCTGGGATATATCGTCATCTCCGGTATCAAGAATCGAGCAGACCAGCATGTTGTTAAGTCCGGTAAAAATACTTTCCCTGGTAGCCCTTAAGCAGCCGGTAAGCACCGCCCTGCCCAGATCCATATTGGTCTTTAAGGCATTGCTCAGGAACGGACTGATGATATCAAGCATTTCCAGGCAATAGCCGTTTTGGACCGCCCCGGCGATTGGTACATCATATTCGTCAATAAGCAGAACCGGCTTAATACCGTGGTGTTCGTGAAGTAACCTAAGCAGACTGCTCAGTGAATCGGTTATGTAATATTTATTGGCAACATTACAGATAAAATTTTCATCCGTTGCTATTCTGTTAAAAATCTTCTTATCTGTATCGCTGAGTTTTGGACTGTCTGACAAATATTTGAAAGAATTGTACAGATTGAAAATAATACTGCCAAACTGTTCATAGGCTCCGGTAAAATCACTGCCTGAAACAGCCTTCAGTGAAATGAAAATTACCGGAAATTTCCCCATGTATTCACTGCAGAATTCCCTGTCCTCAAAGATTTTGGTGTCCTTGAACCATTTCTCCTGAAGTGATACATCACCGGGATTTTCGATATTAAGAGAAAGAAAGTCATAGAAGGTGGACAAGGTAAGCGTTTTACCGAAACGTCCCGGTCTGGTGAAGAGCATTACGTCCGCTTTATTCTCCTTGAACACGGTTCTGATAAAAGGAGTTTTGTCCACGTAATAACAGTTGCTTTCAATTAATTCGTGAAATAATTCCGCTCCGTTCCCTATAGACTTCAACATTATGTTCCACCTCTGAATACAATTATTCATCACAGCTGAAAAGTTTTTTCTCCGGTTCGCTGCTTACAAAGTGATTGAAACGAAGAAAGACTCTATCTACTTCATTATCCCATAACCCTCTTAATCGTCAACGACAACATCCTAATTTTGATAAGAATATAAGCATAAACTATCTATCGAACTCATCCGAAATATCAACACTTAACTTTTTCCGGAAACGGCAGGCCGTATCACACCTTTTTACAAAAAAATTAATACAAGCGGGTAGTATGCTGAGAGGGGAAAACTCCATACCTCAACTGAAAGTTATTATGGTGTGTTTAACTGCTGTAATTGTTCATCATCAATGGAGCACTGTGGATAAGTGTAAAGGAACTCGTATGAAACGAGATCCTTCGTTCCTTTCTCTGGTACATAGTTTAGGGGCTCAATACATCAGCGGTTAATGCAGAAACCATCTGAATTGCATACAGACCAGGTATCGACTTTTTCAAAGTTATTTTTGTAGCCCAATTCGATGAATCTAATTTTTTTGTACGGTGTATCTGCATAGTAAAACACTGAATCTTCAGGAAAAATGATCGGTCTTCCCAGAAGTTTTTTAAGTTTGTTCAGGGCTTTGCTTTCATCTTTATAGATGTATGAATCATAAATTTTTTGGATTGTATCATCTCCACATAGACCAGCAAGCATATCGCCAACCTCGTACATAATTTCATGCGCGATCACCAGGTAATTCTGATGATAGGCTTCGATGATTTTCTCCCCTTCCTCGGTGTGGTTTTCTGCCGGCTCTTTCCAACACACAATGGCATCCGGAAATTCTTCGGCATAGGACTTATATTTTTCACTGTATTCAATCATTGTCATCCTCCGTGTTAACGCGTCTAAGCGTGTTGTTCAATTATTTTTTTCGGCTGACTGCCGTACTTCATATTCAGTGTAGGAAAAATAACATTTGTGTTCACGGCAAAAAAAGTGCGAAGAGAAACTGATTCATGCCATTGTAGCGGTAATTCTGTCACCTAATAACTGATGGGCAGCGGAATTCGATCGCTTGAATGTGTTTTGCGGGTTGGGTTCTACCGGAGTAACGGCAGCACAATGCGGAACCGACAGGCACCTGACTCTACAAAAAAAGTAACAATAAAACTCCGGTTTATGTATAAGGACAGCAGTCAGCAGAGCAGTGCGCAATCATCATATGTTTGCATACTTTACTCAATGTGGGTTTTGTCACAGAATCTGTCCGTTTTGTGTACTGTTACATGTTTATAAAGATTAAATAGCGGAATATTTTTTATAAATCTTTATTCGGTAATAAACTAGGAACAGGTTAACTGCCGGATGGACTTTTAATATCATGAAGACTGAGTCGTTTATTAAAAAATTTTTCTGTTTCAAATCTCTTATTCAATTTATTCTTCTGTGCATTCTGCTTTTTATGTCGTGGAGCGGTGTTTCCGCCCAGCAGATGAAGGAATGGACCGTTATTGTTTATATGAACGGGGATAACAATCTAAGTCCGATGGCACTTTCGAATATTCACCGGATGGAGCGCGGGGTTCATGACAATGTAAACGTGATCGCCCTGGTTGACGGCTCTGCCCAGTACAGTCGCAATCCGACGGTTCCCTTCGGGGCAAAAATACACATGCTGCAGAAAAACAATGCTCCATACCAGTCGATTGATGACAGCCCGATAACCTCGCCGCTACTGCAGGATCTGGGAGAAATTGATATGAGCCTGCCTGCCAATATTACCGGTTTTATCCAGTATGCTGTAAAGGCTGCTCCGGCCAAACATTATGCTTTTATTCCGTGGAATCACGGAGGCGGCTGGAAAAACCTTCTGAATGATTTTGATGCCGGCACCGGTTTTGCCAGCAAACCGTTCATGACCATCCAGGAATTCGCCCGCGCGATTAAGGACGCCTCCCATGTCCTTCCGAACGGCCGCTTTGATATTCTTATGTTTGATATGTGTCTCATGGGGCAGGCTGATATCATCAATGAGGTTGCAGATCTTGCCGATTATGTAATAGCCTCGCCGCCTGTAAAATGGGCTTTGGCTCCGGCATATGAAAATCTGCTGAGTGTTTTTGACGGCAGACACAGCAGCCGGGAAATTGCAACAGCGATCGTGGATGATTATATCGGTACCATGAATGAAGTCAGCCGGAATTTAGATGGCAAGTATGATTCCGCCATGACTGCCTACGACACCTCAAAAATGGCGGCTCTGACGGCTGCCACCAGAAAACTTACTGCACATCTGCAGTCACTGGTGCAGAGCAGATATTTTGAAATTTCCAAGACGCTGGCATACGCAGGGCATATGATGAAACTTCCGACAGATTTGGAAGTGGGGGCTAACAGTCCGTGGTCAATTAATTTTTCAAGCTGGCTTCATGAACTGGAAGTATCTGTTCCGGGAATAGATCACAAAATTATTGCTGAAGTCCGCAGTGCTCTGTCCGGTCTGGTGGTGAAGTCCGGAACATCAGCAGGGGCTGAGATTCTCGGAGGAACTGCTTTATATTTTCCGATTAACCGTGCCAATACTGTTCCTGAATATTTCAGGACCGGATGGGCTGCCGCAACCGGTCTCGGCAACCTGCTGGAGTCTCTTTTCCAATATCAGGATCTGAACGGCAACAGCAGTCCGAGGATTGAAAACATCCAAATCGGAATTCCTCAGTTGATCCCCGGCCGCAGCGGTAAAAATGCGGACGATTTTAACGTGAAGATCCAGCAGACGGTAAAACCGATGGCAAAGAACGTAATTAAATTTGATGTTGTCGGTGAAAATGTGCTGTGGACCAATATGATCCAGTACACCAGGGTCGGCAACCGCCGCTACAAAAACTTTATGGTGATGCTGATGGATGCCATGAAGGATCACAGCGGAAATGATGCCGAAGAGAGTAATTTCAGTTATTTTTCTCCTGTTTACAATAAGGGAAGAACCTCGTTTATCCGCGAACTGGACGGGATCTGCTACAAGCTTTACAACGGGGTTGAATCAAGAGATATATTTATTGTCAATTCCATGACCGAGTCTGACGAGGATGTTTCATTCGGGTACGGTCTGTATACCGATTCAATGTTGTACGGCAGGGAGACTTTTGTCAAACTTACCTTTGATAACCGGAGCAAACATCTGAAGTCGGTTCTGGCAATTGATCCGCAGACCGGTAACAACATCAGTCCGGTAATACCGCGGCCAGGTTCCCAGATTAAGCCGCGCCTTGAAGTAATGGATGACAACGGCAATACCTACTATGAGTACGGCCAGCCGATTTCATTCTCGGCAAACCAGCTGTTTCTTACTGTGGATCTTCTTCCTGACAACGCGGTTACCGGAACAGTGTTTGTGCTGAACACTGTCAACGGAGCAAAATCTTATGCTGTGTCACCTGAGGTTAAATTTGTTGCAGATCCGCAGCAGCGCCGCATGAAGGATGCCGTAACCGATGAAACATTGAGAAAATATCTGTTTGATAATTTCTATCTGGTGGAATACGGCCTTAACGGTCTGAATGAGACGCTGATTCTTCCGGTTTTCCAGAACCTTGCCTTCAGTACTGCTGATAACGGGTCCTCTGTTGACTGGGCTCTTAAGGACTCTGACGGTACTCCGGTCAGCCATGGAAAATTCTTTGCTGTTAACGGCGGGGTTGCCATGGGCATGTTCTATTCGCCTTCTTATGAACTGAAGAGAACCTGGTATATGTTCCTGGATCAGAATCAGTATTCGGCTGACTGGTATTCGGTGCAGACACCGTCCGGGGTTCGTTACGGTCTCTATCCTCTGCGTAATCTCAGTGCACAGGTTCTGGAAGGGGAATGGAAATCCGACACTGAAATCTGGAAATTCAGCAACGGGCACCTCAACTATGAAAGGATTAAAAAGGGGGAGGAACTCAAAAAGGAGGGTTCATATTCTCTGAAGGGAAATCTGCTTGTTACCGATGGTGCCAGATATCCGCAGTTTGCCGTACATGTTGATCGTGCTGCAGGGAAACTATATCTGATCGCCCGTGACGGTCATTACTCGGTACTCAGCCGTGATCCTTCCACGATTACAGCTCCGGTTTCAGGTGACAAAACCAAACCTGATGTTCCTGCCCCGGCACCGGCTTCAGGAGCACTTGACGGAGTGTATATTAGTGGAGCCGACACCGGTAACGCCAGACTGACTATCAGAAAATTTGAGGGTACGGAATTTTACAGCATGTTCCTTGAGACCAAGGGCCAGGGAAATATCGTATGCAATTTCTCGGTTGCAGGAAATATCATGAATGCCACCTATCCTGACGGTTCCCGTTCAGAGATCAGATTTACCTACGACGGCAGAACCATGGTGCTTTATTTTCCGAATATGCCGCCTCTCAGTCTGACCAGACAGATGTAGAATTATCGAAGGTTGCGGCTAAGGATTGGCAATGAAGAGTGTTGTTTATTTATTGCTTGCTATGGTGATCGGATTCTTCGGTTCTGTCTTTGTACTCGAGAGGATCCTTGAACCGGAGGGAAGTGGAGGAGCTCAGATAAGTCTGTCTGCGCCGGCCGGTGATGCAGGTTCTTTACCGGAGCCGGCAGTGCCTGCTGTTTCTGTGGAAAAGAAGGAATGGACCATCATGGTCTACATGAGTGCCGATAATAATCTTGAGGCAAATGCCATTGCCGATTTTCTTGAAATGGAGCAGGGTATTACCGGTGACATGAATATCATTGTGCTGATGGATCGTCCGAAAAAAGGGATCAATTTTTACGATAATTCCGGACATGCAAAACTTTTCCGCATCAGAAAGGCCCCCGCTTTCAATATTGATCTGGATAAGGGAATCGTACCGCCGGCTCTTTCATCTGAACTTATAAAGGATTACGGGGAGCTTGATCTCAGTGATCCTGATAATCTGTATAATTTTATCAGAACTGCGGTCAGCATTGCACCGGCTGAACGTTACGCCTTTATTCCGTGGAATCACGGTCTTGCCATGATCGGACTTCTGACAGATGATGACGGCGGTAGCGGAAGACCTGGGAAGGCTCTTATCCGTTTGAAAGATTTTTCCGCCACCATGCAGAAAGCGGCAAAGTTGCTTCCAAGGAAAAAATTTGATCTTGTTTATTACTATCTGTGCCTGATGGGACAGATGGATGTAATGGCTGAAACTTATAAATTTGCCGATTATGCCATTGCCTCACCTCCGTCCCTGCCGATGGTCGGCACTGATTTTACCGTTTCACTCAAAAATTTCGCCCCCGGCATTTCCACTGCCGATACCGCAAAGAATGTGGTAAAGGAGACTATTGAGTCCATCAGGACCAATTCCCTGATTAATGGAGCTCTGAGTGCCTATGATCTCAGTGTGGTTCCGGAAATCACCGCCGGTCTGCATGATCTGGCGGCGGAACTGAAGGCCCTTGCCCCTAAATATTTCGGACCGATCAGTAAAACCATGTATCTGGCAACTCATCTGCAGGATCTCGAAAGTGATTTCTTTAACGGGAAAAATTCCTCCTGGTCCATCCGTCTTGATGACTGGCTGGCTAAACTGAAAAAAAATGTACCGGGGATCAGCAGTACACACATCTCACGGCTGCAGGATGCAGTCTCACGTATGGTTCTGGAAACTGCCGCCACAGAAGGTGCCCAGGATTCGAGATTTATCGGCATCTATCTGCCAATTAACCGCCAATTTCTTAATCCTCTGTACGATAAACTTGAATTTTCCCGCAGTTCCGGAATAATGGATTTTCTTAATGAACTTTATACTGCCCAGAAATCTGCAACCCAGGAAAAACCGACGGTTGAAAATATTGAAATCGGTACCTACCGGCTCAGGGACGGCAGTAGCGGACGTTCTGCCGATGATTTCGAGATCAGACCAAAGGATGTGATATCTCCTCTTAGCAAGTATGTAGTCCGGTTTAATGTCAAAGGTACTAATATATCCAGTTCCAAAGTCATGAACCTGGAACTGAAAAACGGAAAAAGAATTATTGATTCCATCCAGCTGGTAACAACAAACCGTATCGATCGTCAGAAAGCGCTGGAGGATGAAACCAACGGATTTTATGCCAGCATTACCCCGGACTACCGGGACGGTGACAACTATCAGGTGCTTGAGGTAAGCGGAGTCAAATACAAATTATACCAGGATGGTAGCAGCGAAGCTTATGATGTCTCCGTGGTAAATATGGCAACATCAAGCCGCACCTATGAAAATCTGTCCTATGTGTATGCCATGTACACGGATGATACGCTCGGCGGTCGTGAATTTCCGGTGGTGCTTAAGTTTTTTAATACCACCCACCAGCTGTATACCATGATGACCGCAGGTCCTTCGGTTACCCAGCTCGTTCCAAGGGTAGGAGGAACGCTGAGACTCGGCCGTATGATTCTTGACGAGAAGGATAATATCACCACAGAGTACGGTGCACCGGTTACTCTCCGATCTCTTCCTTGTCTGACTCTTGATCTGATTGAGGACAATACCCAGATTCAGATGGCTTTCGTGGTCAATACTCTTGATGGGGAAGTGTCAATGTCTATGAGTAAGGCGGTGACGATCAGAACAACTGAAGTTCAGAAAAATATGATTCAGAATACCATGAACAACTGGAGAACATCGCTTACCGGGGTTTATTCAATGCTTCAGTACATAACCTTCGGCAATGAGTTTCTGCCTGTTCCAAATTTCAATATTCTGGTTATAAGATATCTGGACGGAAAGATGTTGTGGGAACTTTATGATTCTAAAAATGAACTGCTCGGTAACGGACTGTATTCATTCAATGATGTAGGGGTGCCGATCCTTCATCTGTTCAAGGACAACGCAGCCAGGGATACGGTGGAAACCTGGTATGCCTTCCTTGAAGGAACCGGGACAGATAAACAGTGGTACCTTGTCAACGAGGTTGACGGGACCAGATCTCTGCTGATTCCGCTGAAACGTTATCAAGATCCAGCTTTTTTGACCGGAAGCTGGCGTTCCAGCAGTGAACTGTGGCATTTTAACAACGGAAAGGTTGAGTATATGCGCCTGAAGGAAAAACTGGTGGCCAAGGGAACCTATACAATTGAAGGTGATATGCTGCATGTAGACAATTTCCCGTTTGACGAGTATGCATTCTATTATGATCATTTGAACGACCAGCTGACTCTGGTTACCCGAGACCATCGTGTATCCGTACTCAGGAGAGTTTCCTCCACCGCGGATATTTCCTCTGGTGATAAACCGTCGGAGCCGGTTGCGGTTCCCGTAGCCAGCGGTCTTGAAGGAAAATGGACCTCCGGCAGTGAAACCGGTAATGCTCGCATGACGGTAACTGCGTTCCCGGGAACTCCGTACTACAGCATGCAGATTATAAGTCAGGGCCAGGGAACGGTGATCTGTTCCTTCTCTGTCAGGGGAAATTCCCTTGACGCCACCTTCCCGAACGGGACCAGAGAGGTGATTAATTTTTCCATGAACGGTCCGGATACAGTTACGCTGTACTTCCCGAACATGCCGCCGATTACTTTTTTCAGAAATTAACTATAGAGGTGTACCGATGAAAAAAATAAAAATGAAATTATTGTTATCAGCAGTTATAGGACTGTCTGTTACCGCCACCGGCATTGCAAACGCCGATATTCTTCCGCTGCCTGGAGCCTCCGAGATCAATCCGGCCATGAGTTCAGGTTTTGAACAGCAGCTGCAGGGTGCATGGGCTTCAACACAGGGCGGACATAATGTAATAGTTATCTTCATGAACAATATGATGGGCATTACCTATGACAACATGACGGCCTACGGTACATTTATGATCAGCGGCAACCAGCTGATTTTCAGAGCTCAGACCGGCGAAACCCAGAGCTGGAATTTTACTGTTCAGGGAAATCAGCTGAATCTTGACGGCATGATCCTCCAGCGTCAGCAGATTAATGCCCCGGGACCAAATACAGTACCGGGACCAAATCCGGGCCCTAACACTGTTCCCAACCCTAATACGACCACTGTTCCTAATCCGAACACGACTCCAGGTAACGGCGGCGGTGCTCCGTCAGGTGGAATATGGGGGCCAGCTCCAAACCCTGGTCCTAACCCTGGTTCGAATGGCGGTATATGGGGGCCTGCTCCTAACAATGGACATTTAACTCCGCCAACTCCGAATCCGGGACCTGCAGCCGGATCTGTTATAGATGGTGTCTGGGGTGCACAGTCGCCGAATGGACTCATGCAGTATGCCTTCAGAGGGGGGCAGTATTCTTTCGGCATAAACGGACAGGTAATGGAAACCGGTACCTACTCCTATAATCCTCAGACCGGCGAATGCCAGTTCAGGATCCTTACCGGACAGGCTGCCGGACAGTCCGGTTCTAACAGGATCTACGTTCAGGGTAATCAGCTGATTATGGAGTTCCCTAACGGGGCAAAGAATGTTCTTACCAGACAGCAGTAGATCGGATCGTTCTGTTTAATACTAATGCTTAGGGGGAATTTACACAATCTGTGGTATATCCGCCGAAAGGTAATATCCCCCTTTTTTAATAGGTAGGAATAATTTTATGAACAAGACGTTTCTTAATCTGCTACTTGCTGCCGTTGTTATCAGCGGCGCCCACTGTGCCGCGGCAGATCCTGCAGATAATCCTTTCATTTCTGCCATTCCTCTCGGAATAACCGGAACTCTGAGTCAGAATGGGAACCTGAACTTTGCAATGGCAAATCCGTTTATTGATAACACCTCACCAGGAAACGGTACCAGCGGGATTAATGCTGAACCTCCGGTGCCGGATCCAACGGTAAACCCGTTTTCTTTTCTGACGGGTGACAAAAATAATACCACGAATGCCGGTTCCGATTTGTTCCAGCAACTGCAGGGAACATGGCTTGCCAGTGACGGTATTAATTTTCTGATGCTGGTTTTCAACGGCAGTAATTTCACCATATCAATGAACAAAGGTGCAGCATCAGGAACCTGGCAGTACAGCGGTTCAAATATTACTTTCTTTTATAACAACAGCTACGAAACCCACAGCTTCAGGATTGAGGGTAACAATCTGACTCTCGATAACGGCGTCGCCGTACTGGTTAGACAGAATCAGCCGAATACCGTTCCGGTAGTCAACAATCCTCCACCGGTTGTTGATAATCCTCCGCCGGTAGTCAACAATCCTCCACCGGTTGTTGATAATCCTCCGCCGGTAATCAACAATCCTCCGCCTGTTGTTGACAATCCTCCACCGGGTACCAATCCGGTGACAGCTTCTCAGAGCATTAATATCGAAGGACGCTGGAACTGCAATATGCAGCAGGGAGTTTTCAGTTTCATCTTTGACGGTAATACCTACCGCAGTCTGCTCAACGATATCCAGGTGGGAGGTGGAACGTTCTATCTGAACGGTAATGAGCTTCACTATAATGAAACCACCGGTAAGGGTGCCGGTGAGACCGGGGTGGATTATCTTGAACTTAACGGCAATACGCTGACCATTACCTTCAAGAATAGTAAATATACCTTTACCAGAGATCCTAATTTTAATCCCGGCAGATTCTCGGAGCAGCAGAAACAGGCTCTTAACGGAAGATGGATCCATTACGGCAGTACTGCCTCCAATTATCTGGTATTCAGATTTGAAAACGGGATCTATACGATGTATAAAAATGCCAATGAGGTAGATCGTGCCAAATATGAGGTTTCGGGTAATGAAATTAAACTCAACTTTCAGAATGGCTCGTCCACTGTCTGGACCTTCTCCATATCAGGAAATGTCCTGATTATCAATATGCCGGGAATATCCGGACCGGTACGTCTGAACCGTGGTTGATTTGTTTTTCGGCAGTGCAGTCTGCACTGCCTTTTTATAGGGGTATTTATGAAAATCCTGTTTGTAAAAATAACCGCAGCGCTGGTTGCGATGCTTTCTCCGCTTTCTGGAACAGCAGAAAGTGTTACGGATGATCCCTGCGGCTATTATCTCAATAAAAAGCCTTCCAGTGATTATAAACTCTGTACTATGGCCGTTGAACGCAAAGTTGATTTTCCTGAACTGAAATTTGCCTATCAGCTGGCTACTGCGGATTATGCAGTAAAGTTCTGCCGCGGGGTGGAACTGACTGAACAGGAAAGACAGATTAGAGCTGAAAAACTTAATGATCCTGAGTTTAAGAAACTGTACGATGAAGCATGGATGTTTGTAAATTCAGTTACTATCTATTCCATGGAAAACTGGTGCGCTGATTACGGCGGTAAAAAAGAACCGTTTATTTTTTGATTTTTTTAATCAAGTTTTTCAATGAGACACTGATGCTCCTTGGTTTTAGGATCATAGTTAATGCCTACCAGAATTATGTTTCTGGTGTATTTTTGGGTATAACGCATGTAGTATTCCTGTGTCTTGATTTGCTGAATGGCAGTTTCAGCTGACTCTCCGAATTTAAACTCAATCAGAATCAGAGGGTCTGAACCTCTAACGGTTGGCTCATATACTAAATCCACTCTGCCTTTACCTGACTGATCCTCCCTGTGGTAGTCATAGTCATCGAGTGTTGACAAGAGCAGTCCTGTGATTACACAGAAGGTGAGTGCTGATTCAGAGTTGTAATCATAAATTGAAACAGATGGAGAATTGTGTACCTCCTGTATAAGTTCTGCGGTTTTATTTCCGTCAAGAGACTTTATTGCTTTCAGCAGGTTTTCAGATCGTTTTATGGTATCCATTCGTTCGTACCAGTCCTGCTCTTTAATGATATCCATCAGCGCTGATTTAATTTCTGCATTTGGAACATAGGCAATTCGGCGGTTTTTACTGCCGGCTGATTTAGACTGTTCATCCTGATCTATTCTGATTTTCTGTTTTGTCGTTTGCTCAGCTACTTCACCTTGTGCTGTATTCTCAGTTTTTTTATCTGCGGATTGATCGTAGTCAGTATTATCGGCTTTGGGAATTTTACAGCCAAGGTACCCAAGACACACCAGAAGACTGATTACATCGTCCTCGCTTTTTATACTGACCATATCATTCTGGAATCGTCCGCAGTTGAATGAGAGCTCTTTTCCTTCAATCAAATTAAGAATATCTTCTTTAATCCCGTCAAAGTTCATATTGATCAGACGCACAACTTCTTCATTTGATGATGTCCCGCTCCAGTAGCTTTGACATATTCCGTCGCTGATGGCTGAAACCACGGAATTAGGGTTGTATATGTTTTTCCCGTTCAACTTATAACCTTCGTACCATTCTTTTAATTCCTGATGAGATATCTTGCATTGCGGCAATTTGACTATTTCAGAGATTTCTTCTTCCGTAAAACCGAAAAATTCCTCATATGGTACTGGTCTTAGCATGTTGTATTCATTGAAATTGTTTGACGCAGACTGGGAATTGTATTTTTTTATTGGAAGAATACCGGTAAGATATGCGAGAGAAAAGCATGCCAGACCTTCATCAGATTTGAACAAACTGCGCAGCAGTGCAATAAATTCTTTCTGTAACTGGATGTCATCGCGGTAATCACGGTATACCAAATCCCATTCGTCCATAATCAGGATGAATCTTTCTTTAGTAGATCTGCATATAACTTGTAACGCCGATAGAAGAGATTTCTTGCCAACATCCTCGCTTTTGCTGAGCAACAAGGCATATTCTTTGTTTTCCTTCAGTTCCTTAACAATTCTGTACTTCAGATAATCTACGAGAGTGTTGAACCCTTTAATATGAAGATCTTCGTCTTCAATATATTCGTTGTATTTATCCCTTATGGAGTTCATGTCGATGTAAATTACATCGTACTTGTTGAGATGTTTGGTATAACTGTCTTTATTCTCTTTATTGGTTATTTTGAGTGTGTCAAAAATATTTTGTCCGGCATAGGCTTTTGAGTAATACGCAAGGAGCATATGAGCTGTGACGGTTTTTCCGAATCTGCGGGGTCTGGTTACGGCAAACAACCTTTTGTTTGCATTGATTTTGGCGGAAATTTTGGGAATAAAATCTGTTTTGTCAACAAAAATGTCCTCATTTTTGAATGCTACCAGCTCAACAAACGAATTGTTATCAACTGGATTTAGAATACTACCCATGGCTAAATCTCCAAAACTCAAAATTATCTATGCCTCAGTTTTATCATGGTCAAGAATTTTTATCCGTGATATGTGCTTGAACTTAAGGCTGATGACTAAAGCAATTTCTATGCTTTAACCTTTATATGTGGAGTATTCAATATGATGATGTTTTTTATGCATATGGCTGTTGTCACAGCCAAGTTAGTTTGTCATCAAAACAGTCCACTAAATTGTCAAATTCTCAGCTCTAAAATTTTCCTGAGTAACGGATCCTAATTTTGCTGGTTGTTTTTGCTTTCTTCCTTTGTCAAAACCTT
>JAEEGH010020743.1_pt1 | contig 13630 bp, 9 predicted proteins | sample 9134181 | NCBI WGS metagenome assembly JAEEGH01 (sample SAMN16246544, study PRJNA631951) | gut metagenome | biome: gut microbiome; feature: rumen; material: DP-attached | host: Bos | place: Iran: Karaj | collected 2018-10
TGTCCACTTTGATACTGCTTCGCCATGTGGGTTGGCCGTTTTGTTCTGCGTCCCATTCGGCATAGTGCTTCGGGAAGTATTCCTGATGCTCCGAAATAACGGATAGTCCGTACTCTTTGCAAAGCCGATCAGAGACGGCACGCATCTGTCGGTAGCTCGCTTTGTTCGCATAAAACTTTCGCCCATGAAGCGATACCGAGTTGAGTACGAAATGCGAATGAATGTGCGCCTTATCCAAATGTGTTGCAACGATCACTTGATGATCGGGCCACAACTCTTCTGCGAGTTTCATGCCGATCTCATGTGCGATCTCCGGTGTAACTTCGCCCGGTTTGAAGCTCTGATACCCGTGGAAAGCGAGGATTCCATCTTCCTTGCCAAAGGCAAACTTTGTTCCTTGCATCTCCATTCGGGCAGTATCGGGAGAACAATTTATGCCTGAAACATAGAACTGTTTTTCCGTTTTCGCATCGTTCATGGCATAGTCCATGACATCGCGCATAGATTGAAAGTCCACTTCGCTCCACGCATCATTCCGGGTTTTCTCTTCATTCTCCGCATAACTAAGAACGTGATCCATTCGGCTCTTAACAGCCCATATCTTGGTGGTTGCCATTCATATTTCCTCTGGGAAAGTCACGGCTGCCTGAATCCATTTCACAGCATTTCTGAAGTCCTCAATGTACTGCGCGTACTCATCCTTCATGAAAAAGCCCGTTGCATTTGCACGGGCAGCTACCTGATGAATGTTGTTTCCGATGGCATGGAGTTCGCGCATCATGGAGAAGTAATCGGGTGGGGGAACCGCCTTTGGAACATACCCGTTGATTAGAAAACGGAGATACGCTTCACGGTTGATTCCGGCTTTACGCGCTTTCTCGTTAAGCATTGCAAGCTCCCCGTCGCTCAGTCGAAGTCCGATGAAATTGTTACGTTTTCTCATGGCGTTGCCTCTGCCGGGGTTTAAGGGATCTCCCTTACATCACGAATTTGGATATCCAAATTCAATGCTCGTTAATCCACAGCAGAGCTGTGAATATAACCCTCGGAGAGTTCCGCTTCTTCGCCGTGAACAGTACCTGAAACGTGAGTCGTGAGCGATTTGATTCGAGCATTTTCCTCCTGATCGGAAACACCGAGATGAAAACGCAGAGCCGTGAATGCGCCTTCCTCTTTGCTGGGTGCAGCGATCAGCATCGTCTTTGTGACAGTCTCTTTCAGCGTGATCAGATACTCCTGCATCATACATTTTCCTCCTGTTCAAAGCTGCGCTTTCGCGTGTTCTTTACCTCACGAGAAGTGAAATGATCGTTCATTTCAATCGACTCATCGAGGACAGCATCCAGCTCTTCATTTGTCGCTCTGCCATGTAAAACGTCGTAGGCGATTTCTTCTGCTTCGTCCTTTTCGGCAGCATTGATCATGAAAGTATGGGTGGTTACCTCCTGTGCTTTCACACGGTATCTGTGTTTCTTCATGATGTCGCATCCGCTCCTTTCGTTTCGTTTTTATGGTTGGTAGTGGGTTTGGTCATAGGCAGTATTCCTCCTTTGCTTTTGATTTTCTTGTGACCACCTTATGGGGTAAGCCCTTTTGACGCATGAGCTGCTCGTTGTAATCTTTATCCTCCTTCGGAAGGCGCAGCTCGGTTCTTATGTGTTCCGGCAATCGGGCTTGAATTGCCTTCGCTGCCTGTAGCCCTGTACGGTCATTGTCAAGACACAGACAGACTGTTTCGATTTGTTGGTGCATCGAAAGATAATGCTCCAATGCAAGCGGGAGCGTGTTCCCGTGCGGTGTGTTCGCCCCGGCAATGGAGAGATAATTGTCCGGTGCGTGGTCCCGCAGTACATACAAAGAGAGCGCGTCGATTGCGCTCTCCGTGATGTAGAGTTTGTGGGAGGCGGTCGGTGGGAGCGAAAACGAAAACCTTTTATCGCTCCCGGCCACCTCTTGGAGAAAGGAACAGGAAGGGTTGGAGCTTCGCAGCATGGCGTAGCGGGGTGTTCGGGTTTCATCGAACCCGACAAAACAGCAGTTGTGGCGAGCATCCTCATACAACGAGTTAGCAGCGATACTCATATCAAGCGCATCACGGTCGATCCCGCGCATTTGCAAATATCGCAGGACACGCTCGTTGTCGGCGTTCCTCTGTGGCAACAGGAACGTACGCTGGGGCAGCGAGATGGAAGGAGAGGAAACGCTCTCGCTGCCCGTCAGTCCGTTGATCCGCTGTACGGCTTCCACAAGAGGGATGCCTTCGACTTCAATCAGATAGTCGAGGGCGGATCGTCCGCCAATGCCTCGTGACCACCAATACCATTTTCCGTTGGAGATCTTGAGACTGTCATGAGAACGCAAACAGTAGACACCGTGCCGAAGCTCAACGAGTTCCTGCGGCTGTGTGGCTTGGAGATATGTCAGAAGGTCGCATTGCCGCGCATGTTTCAGTTCTTCTGGAGATACGAATTTGGAAGGGCTCATCGTTCCGGCTCCTCCCGTCGTTTCGTCTGCTCCGGCTGTTCTTCGTCGATCTCTCCGTCAAGGGCATCGCTTTCACGCTTATCCATGTTCAACATGGCATCAAGCTCCGCGAGCCGCGCGGATTTCGTTGCAAGTTCTTCTTCCTGCGGGAACGGCTTTGCTATCTCTTCCCGTGCGTTTTCCATTTGGTTGTGCGTTTCAATCAGTCTCTTCTCGTCACGATCTTTTTTGTTCGGAAGCGAGGTCAGCACATTGTCCATACGCTGGATGTTACCGAACACATCCTCGCCGAGTTCCACCGAGTGAGAGAGCGCACCTTGCATGGTGATCCTGAACGCTTTGTCCAAAGGGTTATACGACAACATGAGATCGAACCCCATGTAGCTGCCCGCGGGCGTCGGGTCCGGCGAGGTCTTTGCCTTACACGCCTGCAAAAGCGCGATACCTGCTTCTTTCTTCTCCGCATAGCGGATACCACGCACGGTCATACCGCTGAACTCCTCGGTCTTATTCTGTTCGTAACGCTTAATGTCCTCGGTGTACCCGGCGATCCGTTCCTCGATGATCTTTATATCTCGCGGAAACCCTTTCAGCAGCCGATCCTCCAAGGCATATTTCTGTGACAGGAAGTTGGCTTTGACGAGCTTCAGACGGGATACGGAAACCTCCAGATCCATCTTTTCCTTGATATACGGATTGCCGGTCGCAAGCGCCTTGACCTCCGCATACGAAAGCGCCGTTTCATCCACATCTTCACATGAACGGACAGGCGATTTCGAGGTCATGATCTGCCCGATGAACTTTTGTTTGTTCTCGATGGTCTGCCACATGTATGAATCAAACGTGTTCTCTGTGACATACCGGTAAATATCCACTTTCGGGTTCTCATTTCCTTGCCGAAGGATTCTTCCTTCGCGTTGCTCGATGTCACTTGGGCGCCACGGTATATCGAGGTGATGTTCGGCTATCAGGCGCTTCTGTACGTTAGTACCGGCACCCATTTTAGCGGTCGATCCGAGAAGGATTCTGACCTTACCGGCGCGCACATTGCCGAACAATTCCGCTTTGCGGGTTTCGGTGTTGGCGTCATGGATAAAGGCGATTTCGTTTTCCGGTACGCCGAGGTCGATCAGCTTCCGCTTCACATCGTCGTACACGTTGAACTTGCCGTCGTCATGCGGTGTGGACAGGTCACAGAACACAAGCTGCGTAGAACGCTTCTCCTGCGTTTCGCTCCAGATGCGGTAGATGTTTTCGACACAGACGTTGACCTTGCTGGTCGGATCGTCGGGCAGCATGGAGTCTTGCAAGCGCTGATCAAGCGCAAGTTTTCTGCCGTCGTTGGTGATCTTCAGCATATTGTCCTCGGTAGCGTCCACCATACCGTTTCTTACCTTTTCGGCGCGATCGGCAAAGGATGCCACCATGTCCTTTTGAAAGTCGGACGGTTTCATGGCTTCGTTGTGGTACTGTACCTCCGGCACAGGTAGCTTCAGCATGTCGGCGGTCTGCACATCCGCAACCTCACGGAACATGTTGACAAGCTCCGGCAGATTGTAGAATTTCGCAAACCGCGTCTTAGCACGGTAACCGGTTCCTTCCGGCGCAAGTTCAATCGTGGTGATCGTTTCTCCGAAGGTTGAAGCCCATGCGTCAAAATGGGATAGACCTTTTTCCTTCAAAGCGTCATTCTGCAAATACCGCTGCATCGTGTACATCTCGGTCATGGAATTGCTGATCGGCGTACCCGTTGCAAACACAATGCCCTTGCCGCCTGTGATCTCGTCGAGGTAACGGCATTTCATGTATAGATCGGAAGACTTCTGTGCTTCGGTCTGACTGAGACCAGCCACGTTTCTCATCTTGGTATAAAGAAACAGGTTTTTGTAGAAATGTGCTTCATCTACAAACAGCCGATCCACACCAAGTTCCTCAAATGTGATCACATCATCTTTGCGCGTCTGATCGTTCAGCTTTTTGAGCCGTGCTTCCAGCCCACGTTTCGTCTTTTCCAACTGCTTGATGGTAAAACGCTCGGCATATTCGCTCTTTGCCTGCGCGATGCCATCTGTGATCTCGTCGATCTGAGCTTGAATCGTGCGCTGCTGCCGTTCCAAAGAAATAGGAATGCGCTCAAACTGGCTGTGTCCGATGATGATTGCGTCATAGTCGCCGGTCGCAATGCGGGAACAGAACTTCTTGCGGTTCTGCGTTTCAAAATCCTTTTTCGTGGCGACGAGAATGTTCGCGCCTGGATAAAGCTGCAAGAACTCCGACGCCCATTGCTCCGTCAAATGGTTCGGAACAACAAACAGCGGCTTATTGCAAAGCCCCAATCGCTTGGATTCCATAGCGGCGGCAGCCATTTCATAGGTCTTTCCTGCTCCAACGACATGCGCAAGCAGGGAGTTCCCGCCGTACAGGATACGCGCGATTGCGTTGACCTGATGCGGACGCAGTTTGATCTCCGGGTTCATGCCGGGGAAGGTCAGGTGCGAGCCGTCGTATTCACGCGGGCGGGTGCTGTTGAAACGCTCATTGTATAGGCGCGTCAGCCGTTCCCGTCGATCCGGCGCTTTCCATATCCAGTCACGGAAGACGTCTTTGATCGCCTGCTGTTTTTGCTGCGCGAGGATCGTTTCTTTTTTGTTCAGGACACGAACTTCTCTGCCATTCGCATCTTCCTTTATATCAAAGATACGAGCGTCTTTGAGGTTCAGAGTTTCCTCCAGAATCTTGTACCCGCTCATTCGATCCGTGCCATAGGTCGAATTCGCCATGACATTTGATACGTCATACGACTTATGGGAAATGTTCCATTCGCCTGTTATCGGCATATACCGCACATGAATTTGGCGTTTGGCGTACCAATCCATTCGGAACAACTCCTGCATGAAGTCCTGAATGATCTCGGGCGGAATCCATGTGGCACCGAGACGCACGTCGATCTCACTCGCGGTCAGATCTTTCGGCTGCACTTTCTGTAAAGCGGCAATCGAGGGAGCTAACTTGTCGGCAAGCTCTGTACTGCCCGCAGCGCGGAGCCGGTCGGAAACAGTCTCATACACCTTCAACTTCTGTCGAACATTGCCCGACAAAAAAGCATCCGCCGTCACCAGCGGATAGGCGTCAATATCGAAGGTGTTGACATCCATGCGAACGGGATCAACCCCGCCTAAATCACGGAAGACCACGCCGATCAGTTCCTGCTCGATCTCCGATTCGGGTTTTTCTGTGAGCTGCGCCATATACGGCAGATCGACTATTGCTTTTTCCGCAAGCGACACCGCCAATGCTTCGGACGCGGTATCCGCATGGGTGATCTCTACATACTGCCGGATCGTGCGCTTAGTGAAGATGTCGGCTTTGCTTTGCAGCTTGCCATCCTCGTCGATGTTCTCCAAAGAACATAGGAGCGCGTATGAACTGTCGTTGCCGAAAGCGTTGCTGTTGCCTCGGCTGTTGATCAGCCCGTACTTTGCGGTATAGGTGTCATACAGATCGTTCAGACGCTTTTGCTCTGCTTCGAGCATCCGATCATCCGCATAGTTCATCTGTAGGTCGATTAAGCGGCGGACGCTTTCGCGGATTCCGATCAAACCTTTGATCCGGTTCTGTGCGGTCAACGCACCGTCGTACTTATTCATAACCGAATCGGTACGGAAATAGATCTCACCGTCCACAACCGTGTATGAGAAGTTGCGTACTTCGGGATCAGCGGGAATGACGGCGGTGGAATCGCCTTCCATAACGGCGTCTTCGCGCTCGATCTCGGTGATACGCCCGTGGATATTGGTGATCGCATCCGCTAACAGATCGGACAGGGGAACATCGTCATACGGCTTGACCGTGACTTCCTGCTTTCCGTACTGTGTACTTTCCTCGGTCAGTTCACCCAACACCATGTCGGGGTTTTCGACAAAGTATTGGTTGATCTTGTATCCGCCTTCGGTTATGCCGAGGTGAATCCAATCCTCGTCCACTTCAATCGGTCTGTCTCGCTTCTGCAAGAACAAAACATCTGCGACGACGCCGGTTCCGGCGTTGGCAAGAAAAGCATTGTTCGGAAGGCGGATAGCACCGAGAAGCTCTGCGCGCTCCGCAATATATTTGCGGACAGAGGAGCTTTGCTTATCCAAAGTACCGGCAGAAGTGACGAACGCAACGACACCGCCGGGGCGAACCTTGTCGAGCGTTTTTGCGAAGAAGTAGTCATGGATCAGAAAATGATTCTTGTCGTACCGCTTATCCGCAAGAGTATAGTTCCCGAACGGGACATTACCGATGGCGAGGTCAAAGAAACTGTCGGGCAGATTGGTATCTTCAAAGCCCTGGATCTGAATGTTAGCTTGTTGATAAAGCTGCTTTGCGATTCGTCCGCTCAGCCCGTCGAGTTCTACGCCATACAGCTTGCTGTCTTCCATACTTTCCGGGAGCATCCCGAAGAAATTGCCGATGCCGCAGGCAGGTTCCAATACGTTTCCGGTACGGAAGCCCATGTTTTCGACTGCCTGATAGATCGCTCGGATGACGGTAGGGGAGGTATAGTGCGCGTTCAGAACGGATGCCCGTGCCGAATTGTATTCCTCGTCCGAAAGCGCTGCCTTCAGTTCAGCGTATTCGCTTTTCCATTGCTCGTTCTCGGCATCAAACGCCTGTGCGAGCCCGCCCCATCCGACATACTGCGATAGGGTTTCCTGTTCTTCCGGCGTCGCAAGGCGGTGATCTTCCTCGATGATCTTCAGAAGGTTGATCGCGTTCATGTTCCTGCGGAACTTCGTCTTCGCGCCGCCCTCGCCTAAATGGTCGTCGTCGATATGGAAGTTGTACCGTGCGCCGTTGCCTTGTATGATCGGCTGCGGCTCCGGCTTTTCGGGTTCACGCATCCATGACGGGCGAAGGTCGATCACAATGCTGTTCAGCTTGACCTCTTCGGCAGGTTCATTCGCTTTTTCGGGAAGCAGGGCTTGATTCCGGCTGTCCTGCGCGAGCATTCGCTCAAAGTTTTCGCGGCTCTCAACGCGAAAGATTGGATATATCAGCGTCGGATCGAGCATCTCAACTTCACGATCACTCAGGTTTGTAATACGAAAAGCAGTATTGTCGATATAGACCGTATCGCCAACAGCATAGACAGGACGGTTGTCAGCGGCTTCGATTGCTTTTTCCTTAACTTCTTGCGCTTCTCCTTGCTCACGCTCCTGCAGGGCGGAGTCGATCATGGCGTTAAAGTCAAGACTTGCGAGATAGGGCATTAGCTCTGCCAAAGAATCGGCTTCGATGAAATGAACAATACGGCGATCGACACGGGAGATAATCTCAAAGGTTTCAAGATCAGCCGTAATCTCAATCGTATGCTCTCCGTCGTCGCTCTCTCGAATACCGAGAGGAATCTCTGCAAGATTGCTGAAATCCGCTTCTGCATCGAATGTCTCAATGGCATAGGCATTGATAAGTTGCTTTGCCGTTTCGAGTTCATCTGCCTTGGCAGGAATTAGCTCGGATGGTTCAGCTTCTTTCTGCTCCGGTTCGGGAATCGGATCATGTTGCAGTCCGAACAGACTGTATTCGCCGTCGCGGTAGGCGGTTATATCCTGATACGCCTTTTTGATCGTGTCATATCGCCGGTCATCCGAAAGCGTCATGTTCCATAGATCATGTACATAGGTGAACAGATCATTGAACTGAACAGGATCTGTCAACTCTTTTTCGATTCGATCTACATCATCCCAGGTAAATCCTTCTTTAACGACGGAGGAGGCATATACCGAATCAGAAAGCGCATGATAGATGGTAAGGGCAAGCTGCCTTCGTTCATACTCAGGCATATATGCACGATCTTCATCTGACAGAAAACGGTTTTGCGCGATCAGCGTGTCAATCCGACGTGCTACGGCTGTCCATGACAAGTCGATTTTTGCGTAGGGCTTTGCAATGTCGCCGTGGCTGAATGAGAATCCCTTGGCATCATGGCTGGTGTTGTCGTTGCCGCCATAGCTGCCGCCAATCCCGGATTTGTCTTTGAGGTACTTTTCTCGATCTTTTAGATCGGGATGGCTGCGGAAGAAGGCGTATATATCAAGACGATAATCCGAGCCGACTCTTGTGACCCCATGCCGCAATGTCGCATCAATCTCATCTTGTGTAATGAACCGTTCCGGTAGGGAGGAAGCAGCTTGATCGCCACGGAATATGACGGGTTCACGCTGTAAGTCCTCCAACCGGGAAAGAAGGCGCAAAGACTGATTGGACCGGCGGAATCGCATCACATCGCGGTTTTCTTTGTACGCATCTTCAAAGGTGCGCCATTCGTCGATCAGGGTTTGCAAAGATTCCGGCGAAGCCATGAGTGATACAATCGCTTTTTGCTCATCGTCGAAAGCACCGTGTAACGACCGTATGGAGGGCAACAATCCTTGTTCTTTGCCCTCGTCGCTGAGATCGCGGGCGGTAAACAAAAGATCGCTTGCAATGGTCAGCCGTTCGTACATATTGACGCCGGCAAGCAAAAAGTCCGGCATATACCGTCCGAGATCGAACAGTTCCCGAACGCGCTTTGCAACTTCTTCCCATGTCAGGGTCATAGTCATACCGCCTTGGACGGAATCGCCCGTAGAGATATAGAAGCCGTCAGGGTCATACCAAACGGCGTATTGTTTGCCGTCGAGATAGAATCCCGCGCCGTTGGTACGATAGTGCTGCCTCAAAAACACGGCATTATCAGCAAGTGGATGATCCTTCATGAAGTAAGCCGCAATGATGAGGCGGCTGTTTCGGTCGTTTGCACCGAGGGTCAGCGCTTCGTCCACGACTTGCTGCGAATACCGAATGGACAGCGTTTCCGGCGATGTACCTTCTGCGAATTCCACATTCTCAAAATCAAAAAGGGACATCTGCGGGGTGATTTGCTTCACCCGTTTGGTGTCCCTCTTGGATTGCTGTTCCTGCGGTTGGCTTTCAAGCAAAGAAGCGGGGAAGACTTCTTCCGCCGCTTCTTCATTGTCGATCAGTTCATCAGGTTCTTCTGTTAGCTGTAGATCAGCTCCGTTTTCACGATCTCCTCGGCGCGGTTGCGGATATTGTTCATCCGTCCAACCCATTCCATCTGGTTCGTCCGCTTGAGCTGCTCCGTCACGCCTTCCGACTTCGCCATCTCCTTCGTCAGGGATTCCATCATGTCGAGTGCCTGCTCGTTGATCTCCAACAGATGCTGGGTCAGCGTTCCCTTCATCAGCATGGCGTTGTAGGTTCCTTTCCGATGCTCCTTCAGGAAGCGTTTCCGCATCCATCCGTAAGCTCCGATCTCGCCCTCCGGCTGCTCGTCCATCACGAGGTTCGGGAGAAGATAGTCTCCCACTTGGCTGTAGGTCAGTTCCATCGCTTTGACTCCTTTCTGCTTTTTCAGCTTTATTCTGTTCGATCTGTTCTTGAATTGCAAATGTGCGATTTTCCTGTTCAATCGCCCGCACGGTACGCTCGATCTGCCGTAGCACCATTTCAGCTATATCCGAAACTGCGCTGCCGAACTGCGAGATCGTATCGTAGGTGTTGAAGAATGATACATCCTCAAAATTCTGCGGAGTGAAGATCTCACTTGGATCATGCCCGATCCGTCGCAGTACGGTGTACGCGACGGCGGTTGCAATCTGCATATCGAACACGCCGCGCGCATCTTCTGCGGACAGGTCAGCCAACGCGCCGTGATCGGGGAGCGCCATAAGCGCATCGAAATAGTCCTGCGCGTTATCCGTCGCCGCTTCAAGTGCGACACCGAGGATTGCGTCCTGTAATTCGGTCGATTGCGTATCGCCAAAGGCGTCTTCCAACTCCTCTATGATGCGCTTCGCGTCTTCCGGCTTTGCCTGCCAAAGAGAGAAGGGCTCATCATATCGGTTGTTGGTATCGCTGACATCGAATACGTGACGAAGGTGCGGACGGTCGCCGCTGTCATCGATCAATGCAATGCCTTTGGCTCCGCGGTTCACCCATCGGTTAAAAACCCTGTTCCACAGTTCAAGCTCGGCGCAGGCGGTTGCGTCCGGGCGCTGCGCGGAGATCAGAACCTGATCAGCGAAAGAATACTTGTAGAGCCAAGCTGCCGAGTTCAGAAAACGCATCCATGTTTCGGGGGTATCGGTCAGGTGTTGCGTGGTCTCTGTGCTTAACGCGGAGATTCTCTCAAACTTGGATGCCATACTCTTTCACCTATCTTTCCGGCTGAGATTTGTGGGTATACCTCTCCGCAACAGAGCGGGGTTTGATCGGGATCGCAACGATTTCACCGCCGAAGCGCATAAAGGTTTCGGGGTATCGGAACTTCTTTTGATACTTTTTCATTTGCTCGGGTGTCAAGGAGCAAAAGTCCTCATCACCGGAGCCGACGACAAGAAATGTTCCCGCAATGATGTCAGAGATTCTGCCACGATCATCCCGTATGGCTCGGTTGAGTTCGAGCCCGTTGATTTTGCCTTCTTCATTGCAGATAATGAAAGCGTCATCGTCCAGACCGAGGGCTTCGATATACCCTTCAACTTCATGCTGCAAGGATTCCAGACCAGACTCGATCTCCTTTTCATACGGCGCTTTCATCGGTTCAACGACCAATACGTTCATGGAGCTTCACCTCCTGTTTCAGCGTTGTGTGGGATAGCTCGCGCTCGTCCTGCATTGGAAAATAGAGAACGCTCGAACGAAAAGCACGGGAATATCGTTTGACCTGTTCATCCGTGAGAGAACACGGCAGTTCGTTTTTGATACCAAGGACAAGAATCTTGCCGGACATAGAGTGTCGAAGATTCCCTTTTGAATCACAGAAGAAGAACACGTTGCTGAAACCGGGCTCACGGTCAGTTTCATTGAACGCGACGGCAATCGGCTCCATGAAATCGTCCGCAATGTCCACATGGTTTCCCAGCAAACGCTGGAGCGCGAACAGGTCATCTTCAATGTCGATGACCGTCGGTTCGCCCATGGGTTCACACAGCAACGCTCGCATGGGATCGCTCCTTTCTGCTCTTGGGGTTCTCATGATCTTTCAGCCACTCGAAAAGACTATTCCGAAGGACGTATTTTTGTCCGTTTAGGTCGATGATCGGAAAGGTCTCGTCGTTGAGCAGGGCATTGAATGTGCCGTTGCTCAGGTTCAGAACATACAGCAAATCGAGCATTGTCAGGATCATAGGAATCTTGCTGCGGGGGTAGTTGGTGTCAATAGCTTGGTTGAAGTTCAACATGGGGTAACCTCCTTTCAAAGATAAGGGGCCGTTGCAGTGAAACAACAGCCCCTTCGGTCGGTTGGTGACAATTTGTCACCGGTTCAGTTCTTCTTTCTCTTGCGGATCTGCAAGAACACAAATCCCGCGACGGTCAGCCCAAGCAGCACAAGGGCAATAATGGTTTTTGCGTTCATAGGTTATGCCTCCATTCTGCGCTTTCTGCGGACGATCATCACGATGCCGACAGCAGCACCGGCAATTAGAAGCAGGATACCACCGCAAAGCGCAGGGAACTCCCACCAATCCGAATCCATGCCGAGCTTGACGAACTTGTTGTTTTTGATCGTCATGGTGTACGGATTGGAATTGCTCATTTCCTTCGTCACGGTCAGCTTCTGAGCGGAGATCGGGAAGTACCCGTCAGGCGTGACGCACTCTTCCACCCAAATATCACCGAGAGGAATGCCGTACATCGTGATCTCACCGTTGCCGTCCACCATGAGGTCGGTGATGTTTCCATCGGGATCGACGAAGTAGCTGCCATCATCCAATGCACGGAACTTCAAGGTCTCAAAGTCGTTTTCGCCCTTGATCTTGATGCGGAAGCCAGCGCCCATCAGGGGATTGCCGGAAGAAGCGTCGATCTTCAGAATCTTGATCCCGGTCGGGCAGTTCTCTACGCGCACAACCTTCGGATTGCTTACGCCGTCGTGGTCAGTCAGCGTAATGACGACCTGCTCCTCGGCGATATAGCCGTCCGGCGCAACCTCGATCAGTCGGTATTCTCCCTTCGGGAGGTAACGAAACTCTACATGACCGTTCTCGTCCACGAAGAACGTGTCCTGTCCGTCTCTCGCCCAAATACGATACTCGTCATCGTTGGAAATCACGATGCTGCGATAAACCGGCGCTTCCTCAATCTGTGCTTCTGCGCCGCGATATGCGACGATGGTGCGGACAATCTGATCATCCTGATCGACGAGCTGGAACTCAACGTAGGGGAACGGTCTGCCGGTGAACAGGTCAACCTTGTCGATCTGTAAACAGATCGGTTCATCGGTGATCTGGGTCGTGCCGGTCACGTTGCCGTAGTAGTCCACGGTGAAGGTGAAGGTCTCATCATTGATCGTGTAGCCGTCCGCCGCGACGGTTTCCTTGTAAGTATAGGTGCCAGCGGGCAGCTCATACAGGATGATCTCGCCGTTCAGGTCGGTCTCGCCCTCAAAGATGACGTCGCCGTTGCTGTTCTTGATCTCAATGATCGCGTCGGGAACGGGCTTGCCCGTGGTCAGGTCGGTCTTCTTCAGAACAACGTGGTTTGCGGTGTTGTCGCGCTCAAAGACAATCGTGTTCTTGTCATCGGTAGTGATGTTCACCTCAATGACTTCATCGGAGAGGATAAAGCCCGCAGGCGGGACAACCTCACGTACATAGTAGGTGCCGACGGGCAGGTCAATGGACAGCGCGTAACCGTCCTTGTCGGTGGTCATCGTGCAGTAGAGGAGCCCGCTGCCGTCGCGTACTTCGTACTGAGCGCCTTCGAGCATACGCCCGTCGTTGCCCTCATCTTCCTTCCACATGGCGATGTTGCCCTTAAAACGCTCGTTCCAGATCGGATCGCGGTAATAATCGACATTATTGCCGGACAAAGTCAGCGGATAGGATTCAGAGGAGAGATGGATCGTATCATCGGGGAGTTTCAGCTCGCGGAGGTAGTATTTCCCGAAGGGGAGCTTGGAGGTAGAGGTGGCAACGCCGTTCGCATCGGTGGTCAGAAGATCGACCAATGTGTTCTTCGGGATGATGCTGATGTTTTCAGCGGTATAGAGACCAAAGATTGCGCCTTCAAGGGGCTTTGCTTCAAACTCCATCGTGGTAGTGTTGAAGAAGTCCGTCATCTTCTTGATCTTGACCGAGGCAGGAATACGGCT
>JAEEGH010020745.1_pt1 | contig 13629 bp, 8 predicted proteins | sample 9134181 | NCBI WGS metagenome assembly JAEEGH01 (sample SAMN16246544, study PRJNA631951) | gut metagenome | biome: gut microbiome; feature: rumen; material: DP-attached | host: Bos | place: Iran: Karaj | collected 2018-10
CGAGGATTTGCCAGAGGCTCTTGGATTCACGCAAGAAAAATTGAAAAAGGAAGAATTCATCAACGAATACAGCAATATCATTCAACGCGCTATCAGGGAATTGCGTTCATGTTATACAAAGTTGATAGACCGTATTGAATCAAGGTTAGTCGAAGAATTTGGCTTGCAAAGCTATGACTATTCTGAATATGTCGTTGAGATACGTGAGCGCTTGAAATACGTGAAGTCTTATTTGCTCACAGACAAACAGCGAGAGTTCTATCATCATGTGATGACTGAATACGACAACCGTACCCAGTGGTTCCAATCCATCTGCTATACGATTCTGGAGCAACGGCTTGATACGTTAAAGGATGAACAGGAAGACAAACTGGCAGATGACCTGGTCTTCTTGTTCCGAGAATGCGAGAAGTATTCGGATATATCCCAAAAGTTGGGTGATTCAGAAAAGAACGAAGCATATTCCTTCGATATGGTAACCAATAAAGGTACTAACGTAAGGACTCAGACATACGTACTGCCAGAGAAAGATAAGTCAAAAGCTGATGGCTTGGAAGAGAAAATCAGCAAACTGCTTTCAGGCGATACTAATATTGACATTTGCGTTCTGTTGTCGATACTCAATAAAAAGATGAAGCGATGACAAAGGTAAGACATATATTAGGAATCTCAGGTGGCAAGGACAGTGCTGCCCTCTCCATTTATCTGAAGAAGACCTACCCATCATTAAAGATTGAGTACTACAATTCAGATACAGGGTGCGAGTTAGCTGAGACAGAGACACTAATCAATCGTCTGGAAGCCTACTTGGGCAAGATAGAACGGCTCAGAGCTGCTGAAGGAAGTCCAGAGCCAACGCCATTCCATCACTTTCTGAAAGCGATGGGTGGATTCCTGCCTTCGCCACAAGCTCGTTGGTGTACCAAGAAAATGAAACTCGACAAGTTTGAGGAATATGTGGGCGATGACTATGCTGTGTCATACGTTGGCATCCGTGGTGATGAGGACAGAGATGGTTATATCTCTTCGAAGCCTAATATCCAAGCCATCTTCCCATTCCGCAAGAACATCTGGAGTATCGATGTCATCAACAAGTTCCTACACAATGAGAACCTGGATCAGATATCGGAAATCTATGAGCGGCTTTGTCCTGAGGGATTCCTTCGCGAAGAGATACTGGAAACGGTGAGGAAGCCCATCACGAAGCAGTTCTACTACTCGAAGAAGATGAATGCGCTTCTGGACTATGACATCAAGCTGTTCAATCATGCTGTGTTCGAGTTCCTGAAAACGACAGACTATCCAGTGGGTAAGCTTGATGACTTCCCACTACTTGACAATACAGACATTTTGGTGAAGGACGACATCTTCCGTCTGCTGAGGGAGAGCGGTGTGGGTGTGCCAGCCTACTACGAAGAAATTCCTTTCGAGATCGACGGAGAGAAGGGCACCTATTGCCGCAGTCGTTCTGGTTGCTACTTCTGTTTCTTCCAGCAGAAGATAGAATGGATATGGCTCTACGAGCAGCATCCTGACCTCTTTAAAAAGGCGATGGAGTTTGAAAAAGACGGCTATACGTGGAATCAGAATGAGAGTCTTGCTGACCTCATCAAACCAGAACGTATTCGCCAGATTAAACTCGACATCATCCGTCGCCAGAAAGAAAGCCTGGCAAATAACAAGGGAACCACCCTTGCAGAAATCCTTGGCGATGATATAATGTGTACGAACTGCTTTATATAAAACAGTATGCTCAAAACTAATGTACTTTGGCCCGCAAGTCGACGGTTCAAGTCGAGAACAGAATGGGAACCTATAGGTTTCTTTTCTGAAGCGTTGTGCAATTCTACACAGTTTGATATAAAACTGGGATTCTTTTCATCTTCAGCAATCAATATCTTGTCAGACGGCTTTGCAACTTTTCTTTATAATGGAGGACGGATGCGAATGGTAATTAATGATGTATTATCTGTAGAGGACCAGCAGGCATTTATGGTAGGTGAAACAGATGTCATGATACCATACTTTGATTTACAGAATATACAAGAAATAAAGCGAACATTGTCAGAACGAGACAAACACTTCTTTGAATGTCTATCTTGGTTGATTAGAAATGAAAGATTAGAAATCAAAATTGTTGCGCCCAAATGTGGAGATGGTATAGCACATACAAAATGTGGCGTTTTTGCTGATGGCTTGAACAGAGTTGCATTTGAGGGCTCATGTAATTTCTCACGTACTGCTCTAATTGATAATTTGGAAAGTATTACTGCTTTTTGTGATTGGGATGGACAGGGCGATATCTGTAAGATAGATGATATAGTTGAAGATTTTGAGAGAACTTTTTCTGGTAATGATGATTCCGTACTTTACTTGAAAGCAGATGAAGTAAAAGCTGGGATAACGACAAATTTTGAACAGAAAGATCTTGCAAGCCTGCTTAAAGACGAACAGACTCTAATTTCGAGAAGACTTGTTGATAATCTTCCAATTAATGTTCAAGCAGTTCTAAACAAAGCAAGAAGAAAGGTTGAGAGCATTATTGATAGAATAGAAATACAATCCGTCCCTGATGATAAAACGGAAACACCTCATTTCCCATTTGATGAACCTCGTGCTTATCAAAAGCAAGCATATGAGAATTGGAAAAATAATGGTCAAAAAGGTTTGTTTGCAATGGCAACTGGTACAGGTAAGACATTGACATCACTTAACTGTTTGCTAAATATTTATCAGAAGTTCCATTTTTACAAGGCTCTTATTTTGGTGCCTACAATTACTTTAGTTGATCAATGGGAAGAAGAGTGTGAAAGGTTCCACTTCCGACATATTATTAAAGTTAGCTCTAAAAATCCAAATTGGAAATCGGAAATTGATGCTATTAAATTAAAAGAAGACTTTAGTATTTCTAACGAAGAACCTTCATTCGTTATTATTGCGACTTATGCTTCCTTCGCCCGTGAACCAATATTCCAAGAACTTGTTGGATTTAGCAAGAAAACATGTCGCCAAATGCTACTAATTGCTGATGAGGCCCATAATATGGGCTCTGGTCGAATACTAGACAGATTAGGTGGCGTGAAGTTCTTACGTAGAATCGGTTTGTCTGCAACACCTGAACGCCAATTTGATGATGTCGGGAATCGAGCTATTATGGATTTCTTCGGATGTCAGAACGGTTATACTTTTGAGTATAGTATGCAGGAGGCGATTGATAATGGATTCCTATGTAGATATAAATATTACCCTCACCTTGTTCGGTTAAATGATTCTGAGATGACTGAGTATTTGCGGATATCACTTCAATTGGCAAAGTTTTATAACTCTGATAGCGATAGTTTTCCCATGTCTGATGATATATTGAAGCGACTTCTTTTGAAAAGGAAGCGCATAGTACATAAGGCTAAAAATAAGGAGGATATTTTTCGTAAAATAGTCATGAACCGATATTCAGAGAAGGGTAATTTACAATATACATTGGTATACGTACCAGAAGGTGCCAAGCCTGATGACGACACCTCAGATATATTTGATGTGTCTGAAACGGTCGCAAATGATGATTATACAGATAGCCTTATTGATACTTATACACAAATAGTGCAAGAAGTCAGTAAGACTACAACAGTAAAGAAATTCACTTCTGATGTAAAAGGAAGAAGTGAGATTTTAGAAAAATATGCTAAAGGAGAAATAGAAGTGCTCACTTCTATGAAATGCTTAGATGAAGGCGTAGATGTTCCGAGGAGTGAAATGGCTATTTTCTGTGCAAGTACAGGTAACCCACGTCAATTTATTCAAAGACGTGGACGTATTTTGCGTAAGCATCCTGACAAACATATGGCTATTATCCATGATTTGGTCGTTGCTCCAGAGATAAGTAGAGGACAAGAAAATTTCAACATGGAACGTAGTTTGCTGAAAGGCGAACTCAAGCGAGTCAGAGACTTTGCTGTACTATCTGAAAATGCAGATTTTGCTTATGCTGAATTAGAAGAGATTTTAACGTATTACAATTTACCATTATTCTAAAAACATATGGCGTATATTTCAAATAATGACAAGATGCTTCAAGCAGTTCTACTGGACGAAAGGCTTATGAAGTTTGGTGGTTACACACCAGAAGACATTGGTAATATCTATCAGGCATTAGATTCAGACAACTATGTCATTAATGCTGTCGCTCAAATCATTAAACGCACGAATGAAGGTGCGACTATGCAAGAATTGTGGAAAGAAATAAACACCTATTTATATAACAACGTATGATAATAAAAGAAGTTAGAATTAAGAATTTCCGTAGTTATTATGGAGATAATAACCATTTTGAGTTTACAGATGGTTTGACTCTGATATTAGGTGATAATGGAGATGGAAAAACTACGTTCTTTGAAGCTCTGCAATGGTTACTTGATACAACGATTGACAGAGGCAGCATGGACAATGTCTCAGAAATGAGAAAAACAAAGTTGGAAATAGGAGAATCTGATGAAGTTTCTGTCTATATGTTATTTGAACACGATGGTGAAAAGAGTGTGGTAAAGTCCTTCACTTTTGAAAGGACTGGTAATGACACATATAAACCGAGTAATTTGACTTACAGAGGATATGAAACAAGAGGAACTGAACGTGAAGCTGTAAACGGGAAACAGTTAATTGATCGCTGTTATGATGCTTTTATACAACACTTTAGTATGTTCAAGGGAGAGTCCGAACTTGATGTTTTGGATAACCCTACAGCCCTAAAAGATCTTGTTGACAAGTTCTCGGACATTAGGAAGTTTGATGTGCTTGTGGAGAATACAACTACATTTGAGGAGAAATCAAATGCGGCGTATAGTAAAGAAATGAAATCTGACGAAAAGGTTTCAAAAGAAGCTAAGGCATTAGATTTCCAGAAAACTCGTCTTGCAGAACAAATATCACAAAAAAATGTAGAGATAAAAGAAAAGAAAGCATCGTTGGAAGCATTTACACAGAAACTGAAAAAATTTGAGCAAAATCAAGATGCCTCAAAAAGTCTCCGTGATATACAGGGAAGACTAAAAACTCAAGAAGAAAAGGCTACTCGTCTGAGAGGTCAGATAGGCAGCGTGGACTATAACCATAGTCTGCTCGACAGGTTGTGGGTGCTGTGTGCATTCCCGTCTGTCCTGAATGAGTTTCAACAGAAATGTTCGGCTCTCAGTAGGGAGAAACGGAGGCTGGAGCGTGACTTCGACAAACAGCAAGCTGCGGCACTGGCCAAACTGGAGACAATCAAGGAGGTACAGGGGGCACTCATCAACGGAGCTACCGAACTGCCTTGGTATCTGCCAGACCAGGAGACGATGGAGGAAATGCTGCGCGACCATATCTGCAAGGTGTGTGGACGAACGGTTGACGAGGATTCGGATGCCTATCACTTCATGGTGCATAAGATAGAAGAGTATAAGGCTCATGTGGAGGCAAAGCTGAAACGGGAAGAGGAAAAGAAGTCACTGGAAGAACAGTGTCTGTTTAAGAATGACTATGTGGAGGAACTGCATAGTTTTAGCATGTCGCTCAGCGGCAGTCAGGAGGCAAAGATTGCTTCGATAGCCCGTGAGATAACAGACCGTTTGTCGCTGGTTGATCGGTTGAAAGCAGACTTGAAGACGGTAGAGGACAAGATTCAGGACATCAGCGACGAGAAGACAAGGCTGTTGATTCAGGCTGGCAACATTCCCGAATCGATGCTGGAAAGCGAGTTCGATAATTATAAAGGACTTAGCGAACAGAGGCGGAGAGCAGATGTGAGACTGACGGAATTGAATGGTGAGCTGAACTTACTGAATGAACAGATGAAGGAGTTGCAGGAGAAACTGGACGCTCTGAATCCTGCCAGTGAGAAGGTAAAGACATTGCGAGACGTTCATCGGGTGCTCGAAGAGATTAGCAAGGCGTTCCAAAATGCCAAGAAGGAGAATCTTCGTAGGTTCCTTGCAGAGATGGAAGAGCGTGCCAATCACTATATCGCCATCCTGAGTGCAAGTGATTTCCATGGTGAGATAAGGCTGGTACAGACGGCTAATGATTCGACGGAGATACATCTATATAGTTCGAACGGCACAAAGATTCTGAAGCCGTCTGGCTCTCAGCGTACAGTAATGTATATCTCTGTTTTGTTCGCTATTTCTGACTTTACACAGCAGAAGCGCGAAGAGGACTATCCACTTATCTTTGATGCGGCAACCTCGTCGTTTGGCGATTCAAAAGAAGGGGAATTTTATAACGTGATTAGCAATGTGAAGAAGCAATGCATCATTGTAACCAAGGACTTTATCACTAAGGGAGAAGTGCGGAAGAACGACATTCAAAGCCTACAGTGTCCCGTCTATCGTATCAAGAAGGCTGAAGGCTTCGACGCACGGAATATGGCAACCATTCGTACAATCGTAGAAAAATTGAAGTAGAGTATGGAATCATTGTTTGACTTGTGGGGCAAAAGAGACCCCGAATGGGAAAAGAAATATCAGGACACGATTCTGATTCCGTTCACAGACTATGGCAAGGGTGTGAATCAGTATCAAGATGTACGCGGCAAAATATTTGGACCTGGATATGAGATGTTCATATTGGCATTCTTCATTGGGCTGTATCACAACCAGACGCGCCCGTTGGTTGAGGATAGGGCTAAGAGAAAACACTTTGGTTGGCCTATCTGCGAATGGGGAAGCAGGGAAGCACGCCTTGGGCGTGTCAAATACTCGGAACTGCAACGCTATATGTATGCCGCTCTGATAGCAAGAACGGATATTGATTTTATTGCTCTTGACAAGGGTGACATTACACCTCGTAAAGCCGTTGATATGCTAGTTAACAAGATGGAGCAATATGCTAATTTCGGCTTTGACTATATTCAGGAGAAGTTGGAAGAGAATCCAAATTACTTCTTCAAAGAGACTGCATTCCTAAGAGTATTTCTCGGATTATTAAATAAGGAGGAAGAGTCTGAAGATATTGATGATGTACCCGAATCGTTGGATTAAAAAATTATAATAATGAAGAATTATGGAATATAAGAATAAAGAATTGACTATTAAAGAATTGATAAATCTTATTGAGAGTAAATCTATCAATTTGCGTCCTCCATATCAACGTAATTTCATATGGACTCCCAAAGATCAAAGGTTACTTATTGATTCAATCCACAAAGGATACCCTCTGCCTAACTTCTTTATATTAAAGAATGAGGATGGAAAGTATGAAATGGTAGATGGACAACAACGTGCGACAACTATCTATAAGTTCTATCATAATGAGTTTAAGGATAATCAAAAGAAGTTTTTCAAAGAATACAATCCTGATTCTTTCATGGGTTATAGACTTAATGTAGTCGAGATTGGAAACTTTGACACTTCGAGAGGAGAATCAAAAGAAGAGTTTTTTTATCTTGTAAATAAGAGAGGTATTCAACTCAACCCTGCAGAAGTTAATCAGGCATACCACCATGACTCTGACTTCCTTAATTTAGTTTATAGAGTTATGGATATTCAGCAACTCATAGAACTGGACATTTTTACTGACAAGACAAAACTTCGCATGAATGACCGAGGACTTATTGAAGAAATTGTTGCTTATTTGTTCTATGGAATTACAGAAAAAAGAAATGCTGTTGAGGAACTGTTTGAGGCCAAAATTAGTGAAGAGATTGCAAATGAGAAATATGACCGGTTTTCTCTGGTGATAAACAAAATATTTGCTCTAAATGATATAAAACCAATAAATCAAACACGCTATAAACAGAAGAATGACTTTTATACTCTATTTTGCTTTGTAAACGAACATCTTGAAGAGGAGTTTGAAGTCCTTCAGTATCAATACAAAATATTAGTCTTTATTAGTGATAACGATTATATTTCTCCTTCAAATGAAGATTGCCGACCTTTTATGGATTATGCAATAAATTGTGTCAGTCAATCCAATTCGAAAAGAGCTCGTGAAATGCGTTTACAGTTCTTTGAACGGATATTATGTAATAAAGATGAGAATGGAAATGATATGATTAATGAAATCATTGATTTTCTATCAAAAGAATATGGATTAGATGAAATAGGGCTAAATCAAATAGGAGAATACTGGTTAATAGATTTGTCAAGCTTAGAATAGTATGGGAATTCTTGTAGTAACAAATTTTATCTCTAAAGGTAATTCGATATTTCTTAAGGAGGATCCTCGTGAAAATCAACTAAGCATAAACAATATAGATTATTATGCTTGTTCCGTCAGTCCTCAATTTAAACGGAATAAAGGTGCACATTCTTATGTTTTAGCATTATATCCAAGTCAAGATTTTATTGATATATACAATTCTCATCCTCAGAAAGTTATCAAGATTTCAAATGTACGTGATTTTTTTAGGAAGGGAGATTTTGTTGGAAGTGATGCTAATGAAAGATTCCGTATTGAGATCCGCGCTTTAGAGGACTGCAAAAGGAATCATATTCCCAATATAATAGAAATAGACCTTCAAGGTTACATACAATGTACAGAACTGTATAAAACTCAAAAAGGCGAAGAAAGGAAGATAAAAGAATTCTTTCCTTTCTATATGATGGATTATGCAGATAGTGACCTCAAGCAGTATTTAGAAGAGCATGAAATTGACAAATCAGAGAAGTTGGACTTATGCTTACAACTTGCCGAAGGACTAAATGATTTGAATAGATTAGGTTATTACCACCGAGACATAAAACCGGATAATATTTTGATCTTTTCTGGAAGTCGATGGAAGATAGGAGATCTAGGCTTGGTAACGCGTAGGGACTTAGATTATGATCGACAAAACGAATTAATAGGCCCCAAAGGATGGCTATCTCCTGAGGCTATGAATAAGTATCTTGCCGAAGGAAGACGTAATAAAAAAATAGATTGTATAATTGATAAGCAGTCAGATATATTTCAGTTAGGTAAAGTGTTTTGGTATATTCTTCAAGGAAACGCTCCTATAGGATGTATAAAAAGAAGTGATTTCCTAGATACTGATGAATCAATCTATGTTCTTATAAGGACGATGCTAAACTATTCCAAGAAGAGACGTGTTAAGGATATGGCTGAGGTCGTAAAAGAATTAAATAGGATTATTAATCACTAGCTAATTGTACAGTATATGAACATCCAATCTACTTTACACGGGTACAGGGTTCAGTTCCTATATACGTTATATAGGATGATGCTTTCTGATAATGCACAGGAAGTGTTTGTGCCTGAGGGTAAGGAGGATTTGGATGTTTATGTAAATGGGATTCTTACGGAATGTATACAGGTGAAATGTCATAAAGGAAGGTTGACATACAGTGATTTGTATTCATCAGGAAAGAACACCTCATTATATAAAAGAGCATTGGAATCACTTAGTGAGAATTCTGCTGTTAAGGTGAATGTGGTATCTATCAATGGAGGAATAAGCGACGAACTTACAGACAAAGCGACGCTGAAAAGGAAATTAAAAGCAGATCCGATACTGAAATTAAAAGAACCGAACGCGAAAAGGCTTGCAAATATAATAGATGCAATTGTTTTCGAAGAGCAAAAGATGCTTTCGGATATAGAGTCTGAGTTGAAATCAAGGTTTGTGGAGGTTAATCCTGTCTTTGGTGTCAGATTGTTGACAGAATGGATATACGAGGCTGCAGAACATGGAGAACGATTAACTATTCATGACTTGGAACAAGAAATTCTAGCCATAGTAGTTTTTCAGTCACGGATACAGGCTTTTCACCATCAACTCGGATATGCAATACTGCCACTATTCTCGGATAACAGTATGGTTGATTATGATGAACAAACTTTGTCGAATGCATTCTATGATGGTGTCTCTGCAAGACCAGAGCATATCGTAGCAGGACTGGATATCGAACGAAGAGAAACCTCAAATGACGTTGAAACTGCATTCAGGAAAAGTAACATCGTAATAGTGCATGGATTGTCAGGTGCTGGAAAAAGTACGTTTGCATACAGATACATATATGAAAATGCCAGTGCAATAGCATACGAAATTAGGAATTGTAATTCAAAAAACGTAAATGACGTGTTGGCATCGTTGTCGGCAATCATAAATGGACTGAGGGTTCCTGCAATGTTCTATTTTGATGTTAATTCATCAAATATGGAGTGGATTGACGCAATTGCGATCTTGGCTGGTAGGAAAGATGTACGATGTTTAGTAACTATGCGGCAAGAGGACTGGAACATGCAATATCCACGAATCAGTACGGCTTTTAATTCTGAGGATGTTACTTTAGAATTGCGCAGAGAAGAAGCCGAGCAGATATATAACAGATTACAGGAAAAAGGCGTTGTTGCTCATCGCTCATTTGAGGTTGTCTGGGAAGAGTCAGAACAATCGGGTAATCTGCTGGAGTTTATATTTTCGATGACACATGGAGAAACACTTGAGAACAGGATTAAGAATCAAATTTGTTGCGAATCGGAACAAAGTCAGCACTTGTTGGGATATATTAGCACAGCAAATTACTTTGGTGGGTATATGAACGTGGGTGGATTGCTGCAATTGTCTGGTTTGAACAAAATTGTGGTTTCTTCTTTGATAGAGAAACTACAGCATGAGTTCTTTAGGGTAGAAGACAATGTGATTAAAGATATTCACCCAGTAAGAACAAAGTTTATAGTTAAAGCTTTGTTTGGTGATAGATATTTACTTTTGGAGGAAACTGCTATGGAGATATATAATAAGATAGACATTCCAGACGGCCATCTTTACATCCTGCGGATGATGAAGGAATGTGGCCTGACAGTTGATGAACTGATTGATGAGTTCTCTAACAAAGAATTACCTCCAAATCAGGCTTATAGTATAGCAAGAGCGTTGTGGTGGTGTGGAATTTTTGATTATGAAAAGAAACACGAGGGATTGATATGCGAGTTAAGCAATCTGATAGGTCCGCTTTGGGAATATTTTTTGCCAATGAACTTTACTGGTATTGACTTGAAAGATAGTCTGTCTGTTTTTGAAAAAACGATACACAATTTCCCTGATGCAACAAAGATTCTCTCCCAGTTTAGTAATCAGCAGGAGATCTTTTGTCATTTAGAAAGGTGGCTAAAAAACAGAGACTTCGGGTTTAAGCCAACAAATCATAGGGAATGGTATGTTTTAAGCAAATTTTTATCTCTTGTTTCATGGGTGAGCGTGAAAAATATTGATATAATTGGTTCTCCTGATAGCCAAGCCATTAAGTCTGAGAGTCTGGATGAGTGTGCTCGGATTCTTCTTGGACTTAAATGTGCAGGGCGTGCAGACCTCGTATCAGATTATGAGAGACAGTTTGTTAATTGTCTGAGACAAGACTATCATATCATACAGTTTAAGAAAAAGAAGCAGTCACTACAGATGCTGAGTTTCTTGGATTACAATAATGATAGTAATGATGATGCAAAAGACTACAATGGATTTATCACGGAGCGTGCAAATATACGCCTGATAGATCTATGTAGATGTGCATTCCCCGAGATGGTAGAATATCGTTCGGAAATATTGAAAGATGATTTGATAAATCTGTTTGAAGACATGCCAACTGAAAAACAGATAACACGAGATAATCTTCCTCTTGATGAGATGCGTGAGCCAAGAACTGTGCTTTGTAACCTGTATAAAAAAAAGAATGGAATTGATAATCGTGAAATGTATGCGAACCTTGTTTTACAGAAAAGAAGGGATTACATTAGAGCGAATACCATAGTGATGCACTTTCTTGATGAATGGCACAAGAATCCTAAAATGGCATTCAAAGGATATGAACATCTTATAAAAGAATTGGCTGAACTTGCAGATAAGACAGAATTATCCATTCCAATATCAGAAATCAGTGAATTTGGATATGGCCGGTCGAATAATATTTACTCACAAACTAATGGAGACGCTAAACAGATAAAACTTGAAGATATATACCAATCTGTTGACAAATATTTCTCAGGGTTGAGATTATTCTATTATCAATTTTCTAAGGCTATTGCAGAAGAAGATAACTATAAGAACACTGCCTCAGCGAATCTATTTGATACAATAATGCTGTTACCATCATTCCAATCTACCTTCATGAATGTATTTGGTAAATATGTTTCGGAAGACGAACTTGATGGGGTTGATGAAAAAGAGACTAGGAGCATAAAATGTCTATGGGTTGTATGGGAATCGTTAAGAGATGGTTTCGACTATAGTAATGTGCGTCAGCTGTTACAGAGGTGTGACAAAATGAGAATGTCGCTGATAGACAGGTTAGTTGATGCTATAAAAAAAGAATGGCAAAAATGCGGTTTTGACAATGATAGACTTCATATAAATGTCAACCAGAAGATGATAGAGGTGGACTTCTTATTCTCTAGTGAAGAAGAATGTTATAGAAGTTCTTACTGTATTCAAATGGCTATTGCCAATAAGTTAGCAGGCTATAACTATTTTTCCACTCAACGGATGATACTGCAAAATGAAATAGATAAAGTGGTTTTAAAACCTCTATATCAACTTAGCAATGGAGTTGAAGTGTCATTAGATGGGCAACAATTTGTGTGTGGGATGGAAAGCTTACTGGTAAAGGCAGATGATGTTTTAAAGAATAGCACCTCATATTTTTTTGTGCCAGAACAGATTGAGAATGATAATATCATTACGGAATTGAATGTTTTTAATCAATTGAATAGTGCTTTAAAACTAACTATTTGGACATGCAATAAGCTAACGTCTATTTATGATCAGATAAGTGAGGATGATAGCATAGCAAAAAAAATTTTTGAGGATTATAGGCTTTTGTGCGAGAAGAAAATATTGGAGGTTGATACTTCAATTTTTGATATCCTCTCTGCGATAGAGATTCAAGATGGTGTTGTCAAAGATTCAATAAGGGATGCAATTGAAATCTTGAAGCAGTTTATAACCTCTATTGAATCAAATCCTAATTGGTTTGTGGGTTCAGATATATTAAAGGAAGTTTTTGACCATATAAACGACATGAAAATGTATGCTCAAATGCAATTGTTGTCTGGCAAAAAGTTGAATTGAGAATAAATTGATTAAATTTGCAAACGATATAAAAGAATTGAGATATGGCACTACCGATTAACATAGAAGATCTGCTGAATAAGCGGAAGATTGAAGGAAACAGGATAGAGTTTAAGAAGGGCTGGAACCCTGCGGACATCTATCACAGTATCTGTGCGTTTGCCAACGACTTCGATAACCTCGGAGGCGGCTACATCCTTGTGGGCGTGGAGCAACATGACAACGGACTCGCCAAGCGGCCTGTAGCAGGGATTAACATCGAGGCGGTAGATGGCATCTTGAAACAGATGGTGGGATTTAACAACATGTTTGACCCATATTATCTGCCGAGGACGTCGGTGGAAGAGGTGGACGGTCAGCAAGTGCTGGTGATATGGGCACCGTCGGGCGTGAACCGTCCGTATGCGATACCGATGGACGTGCAGGCCAAGGTGAAGCAGATGAGGTATTATGTTCGTAGTGGTTCGAGCAGTATCATTGCCAAGGGCGAGGTACTGGACGAATTGAGGGACATGGCTAACCGCGTGCCTTTTGACGAACGGCCCAATCCGAACATCGCCATGAGCGACATTTCAATGGTACTGCTGAGGGAC
>JAEEGH010020748.1_pt1 | contig 13628 bp, 12 predicted proteins | sample 9134181 | NCBI WGS metagenome assembly JAEEGH01 (sample SAMN16246544, study PRJNA631951) | gut metagenome | biome: gut microbiome; feature: rumen; material: DP-attached | host: Bos | place: Iran: Karaj | collected 2018-10
AAAAGCAAAGACGATATCAAGACAGCCATGAAGGCGCATGACGCCGAGACTCTCGGAACGCTCCGCACCCTCCATTCCGACATCAAGAACGAGGCCATGAAGGCTGGTGCCACTCCGGCCCAGATCGAGGAGACAATCACCGATGCGATGTGCGTCGACGTGCTCGCCCGTAGCGTGAAGCAGAAGCAGGAAGCCATCGAAATCCTCAAGAAGGGCGGTTTCATGGACAAGGTTCCCGCCGAGGAATCCTGCATCGCGCTCTACCGCAAGTACATGCCGGCCGAAATGACCGAGGACGAAGTCAAGGCCCTCATCGCCGAAATCAAGGCTGCGACCGGCGCTGCAAGCCCGAAGGACATGGGCAAGATCATGAAGGAACTCTCCCCGAAGGTCAAGGGCCGCTTCGACGCCAAGCGTGCATCTGCCCTCGTGCAAGAAGCGCTTAAATAGAAGGAAGTGTCATCCTGAGCTATACGAAACTAAGAACTTTAGTTCTAAAGTTGAGTTATCCTCTTTGTGGAGGAGAGGCGTAGCCTTGAAGTCGATATACGAAACTTGGCTACTTGTAGCCTTAGTTGAGTTAGGTTCGTAGGAGCAGGATCTAGTCCCGCATTGTCATGCCCGGCCTGACCGGCAATTTTTCATCCCCGCGCAGGCGGGGATTTTTTGTTAATTCTTTTATCCTTTCTTCCCGCTGATTTCGTTCTTGAGCCACTTGGTTAATTCGTCTTTGGCAGGCAGGTTCAGTTTGTATTTCTGCACGAAAAGGGATTCCTCAATTCCCGCAGTCGTATATTCCACAAGTTCCTTGCCTGCCTTGGTGCACATCAAAATACCAACGGGAGGGTTGTCGCCCTTTTCCATTACGTTCTTACGGTAGTAAGCCAGGTACAAGTTCATTTGCGCAATGTCGTCATACTTGATTTTGTTTGCCTTGAGGTCGATCAATACGTGGCACTTGAGAATCCTGTGGTAAAAGACCAAATCGCAGAAGAAGTAGTCGTCATCGACAAGGATTCGTTTTTGCCGGGTTTCGAAACAAAACCCGTTGCCGAGTTCCAGCAAGAATTCTTCAAGGTGGTTCATCAGTGCATCTTCCAGGTCGGATTCTTCGACAACGTCCTTGTTCTTGAGCCCGATGAATTCATAGACGTACGGGCTCTTCACGACATCTTGGAGTTTCAGCGGATGGCCTGATTGCGCAATGCGGGACTGGACGATTGCACTCATCTTTGCGGGATCCTTGCTCAGGGCCGTGCGTTCGAAGTAGTTCGAGTCAATTTGGCGTTTGAGTTCGCGGAAAGACCAAACGCCTTTCATAGATTCCAGTTCGTAAAAGACCCTGCCCAACGGATTTTCGACACCCATAATGAGCAAGAAGTGCGAATACGAGAGATGATTAAAGAGTTTTTCAGGCGGAATTTCAAGTTTTTCAGATTGGGCAAACGGTGTTTGCCCAATTTGGCAAACAGTGTTTGCCAAATCTGTTTCCGACGGTGGCAAGGTTGCCAAATTAGCGCCCAAATTGTTTGTCAAAAGTGTATTTGATGCGAATTCTGCAGCAGTAAATTCCAGAACGGGGCGTGTCGCGCCTGCAAAGGGAGGACGGCGTCAAGCAGAGAGTTGAACTACCCGCCCGGAACGAATGCGCTGTCAGCGGGATTGACTGCTATTACTGAATTGAATATATAAAAACGCGTGACAAAAAACAAGAGGAAGGTTATCTTTACTCCCGTGTCCATATTCACAAAGTACATCCAGAACGAGGAACATTACTCCGAGGTCATCGCGCGGATTGCGAAGGTCCGCGAGACGTTGTGGATCGGTACCACCGACATCAAGGATGTCTACGTGAAGCAGGACGGCGAATCGATGCCCTTGCTCGGGCAACTGGCCGAACTCGTACAGCCCGCCATCGAACAGTTCGACACGCTCTGGATGGGCTCGCACTGCAAAAATTGTGGTCGCCAGGAATTCTGCGGCGACCGGATTAAGTAAATTTCATATATGTATTTGTGTATATTTAAGGAAAATTAAGGAGTACTTTATGCGTAAATTGTCTTTCCTGATGCTGACCATGCTCATATTCCAGTTGACGGGCTGTATGGGCTTCTTCTACCGAATGAACCGGCTGGAACAAAAAACGTACGCTCCAGAACTTTCGAATGCGTATAAGAACAATGTCGGACTCGATACGACCTATGATGTTAGTGCCGGCAGTATGAGCTTGGAACAGATCAAAGAAAAAACGCATCCCGCCGTGCGAAAATTTCTGTTGGAATTTATTCAAAAAGACGATTTTGATTACAAGAAGCATCTGAAGTTCAATTTGGTTAAAGGCTATATAATGGATGCAGCCATGAAACGCGACGATGATGAAAACGCGACGGTTTATTTGGTCCATGTGAACTTTGGTGGTGAAAAAAATGATGCACTGAGTGAAAAGCTAAAAGCTGCTTATGAGGTATGGCATATCGACGGACGGGTCACGAAAGAAGTCCATCGTGTCGAAGGTCGAATAGCCTATATTCAAGACGTTGAAAAGAAACAAGAGTTTCAATACTATGATAATGGCAAAATGATGGCAGAATTCCATGGGGATTTTTTAAACGATACTGAAGGGGCTGTAAAGTATAATGGAAGATGGACCATATATTCCGAAAGGGGTGTAAAGGCTATCGAGTGTGAGATTAGTGATGCCCAATTGGACCAAAGTTCCTGTGTAAGAACGGGTGAAAATGTTGATGTAAGTAAGCTCGATCTCAATTAATCTATTCTGTCTATGCCCACCTCGCAATCCAAAATCCAGGAATTGGAGCTGCTCTACAAGATCAGTTCCATCCTGAACCAGACGCTCGATTTCGAGAGCGTCGCGCACCCGATTCTGGAAGTGGTGGAATCCACGATGGGCGTGGAGCATGCAACCCTAACTCTTTACAACCGCCACACCGGCGAAATTTCCATTGAAATCGCGGAAGGCCTTTCGAGCCGCCAGGCGCGCAAGGGCCGCTACAAGGTGGGCGAGGGCATTACCGGTCGTGTCGTGGAAACGGGTAAGCCCATCATCATTCCTTCCGTTGCAAAAGATCCGGACTTCCTGGACCGTACGGGCCGTGGCAAGTCAGAAGACAAGGCGTTCCTCTGCGTTCCCGTCATCATGGAGCACCAGGTCATCGGCGCATTCAGTGCCGATGTGCAGAACCCGATTGAAGACGAACTTCCTGAAAAGTTGCGCCTGCTGGAAATCATCGCGCAGATGCTTGCTGCTGCAGTGAAACTCCGGCGCGAGGCTCGCGAAGAGAATGAACTTCTGAAGGCGGAAAACGAACGCCTGACGCTTGAACTCAAGGACCGTTTCCAGCCGGACAACATCATCGGGCGTTCGAGCGAGATGCAGCGCGTGTATGCGCAGATTGATCAGGTCTCGAAGAGCCCCCTCCCCGCGCTCATCGTGGGCGAGGTCGGTACGGGCAAGGGGCTCGTTGCAGAAGCAATCCATTACCGTTCCGACCGCAACATGGGCCCGTTCGTCCGCGTCCATTGCGCGTCCATGCCGGAATCCGTCCTGGACCGTGAACTTTTCGGCAGTGTGCGTGGCGCGCTCGTCGGCGTGTTTGCCGAAACGCCCGGCCGCGTAGAACAGGCCGAAGGCGGCACGCTCTTCCTCGATGAAGTAGGCGAACTTTCGCCGAACCTTCAGGTAAAACTTTTGCGCCTGTTGCAGCACGGCGAAATAGAACGCATTGGTGCCCGCATCTCCAAGAAGGTGAACGTCCGCGTGATTGCGGCCACCACCAAGAACCTGCAGCAGATGGTTGAGGAAGGCGCCTTCCGTGAAGACCTCTACTACCAGTTGCACATTTTCCCGATTTACGTGCCGCCGCTTCGCAACCGCAAGACAGATATCGTGCTGCTGGCGGACCATTTTGTGGAACATTACTGCCGCATCGTGGGCAAGAACGTGCGCCGTCTTGCGCGTACGACCATCAACATGCTCATGAGTTACCCGTGGCCCGGAAACGTGCGCGAACTCGAGAACGGAATCGAGCGCGCGGTACTCGTGGCCGACGAGGACGTCATCTACCCGCACCATTTCCCGACCACGCTACAGACCGCCGAAACGAGCGGTACTCCTGTGAACGGCAACCTCAAGCGCATGGTGGAAGCATACGAGAAGGATATCATCTGCGATGCCCTCAAGAGCAGTAAGGGCAAGGTTGCCGCTGCCGCGCGCAGTCTTTCCACGACTCCGCGAATCCTTACATACAAAATAAACCAGCTCGGCATAGACCTCGCTGGTTTCGGAAAATAGATTTACTAGAAAGTTATTCTATTAGCTGAAGGTAGCAGTGAATCTAACAGTGAAGGAAAGGGAGGATTCCCTTGTGTCGGCGAGGTTTGTCTCGAACCCGTAAAGGATAGATGCTGTTGCGCCGATACCCCAGTTGTCGCTGATCCACCATTCCTTGCCGCCGGCAATCTGGAACGCGAGTCCACTGCGGGAGTAGTCGTCCGGGCTGGCCTGTACTTTGGCTTGGAAGGTAGCGATGTCGTCATAGAAGCGGAACTGCCCCACACCGAAGGATGCAGATGCGAGGAAGTTGTTCGGGAAATAGTATGTTGCGCCGAGACCGAGGAGTGACATGTTCGCGTTGTAGTCGTAGCCATCGAAATTCATGTCGTCCAGGGGCGTGTCGCCAGCCAGAGTGAGGTGGACCGCGAGGCTGTTCGTTGCACTGAATCCGATTTTTATATCGATATCGGTTGCGGCTCCGGACATGTTGTAGGTATCGTCATCGTAGTCATAGGTGACGAAGTCGATATTCTGGTAGCCGAAACCCATGGCTATGCTGAAAAAGAATCCGTCATGGGTGTGCGGGGCCGAAGCGCCAAAACAGAGTGATGCCACTGTTGCAAATAGAATGAAAACTTTTTTCATCATGTACTCCTTCTTTGAACAAGGTAACAAAAAAAATAGAAAATACGAGAAAAAAATCAATGTTTTTCTTCCGTTACGGCACATTTCTGCTTATTTTGGGATATTTTGTTGCTCCCGCGAGACGTGGATTGACTCTATTCTCTGCCACTTTCTATATTTCACTCCGAAAAAAAACAAGGAACCATTATGCAATTCCGTCCTGTTAAGGAACAACTTGAAATTTTGATGCGCGGCGTCATCGACGTCGTACCGCAGGAAGAACTCGAAAAGAAACTCCAGAAGTCCTATGATACCGGAGTCCCGCTCCGTATCAAGATGGGTGTCGACCCGACTGCCCCAGACGTGCACTTCGGCCACACGGTCGTGATGCGTAAGCTCCGCCAGTTCCAGGACCTGGGCCATACCGTCGTACTTATCGTGGGTGACTACACCGCACAGATCGGTGACCCGAGCGGCCGCAACAAGGCGCGCCCGCGCCTTAGCCACGAGCAGGTGCTCGAGAACGCGAAGGAATACCAGGAACAGTTCTTCAAGGTGGTCCGCCGCGACCAGGTGGAAATCCACTACAACGGCGAATGGTTCTCTAAGCTCCCGTTCAGCAAGGTGACCGAACTCATGGGCCAGTTCACTGTGGCCCAGATGCTCGAACGCGAGGACTTCCACAACCGCTACACGGCCAACACGCCGATTAGCCTGCACGAGTTCATGTACCCGATGATGCAGGGCTACGATTCTGTGGCCATCCAGAGCGATGTGGAACTCGGCGGCACCGACCAGAAGTTCAACGTGCTTCGTGGTCGCGACCTCCAGATTTTCGAAGGCATGGAACCGCAGATTGGCCTCTTCATGCCTATCCTTCTCGGTACCGACGGCAAGGTCAAGATGAGTAAGTCCATCGGCAACTACGTGGGCCTGAACGAGCCTGCCGACGTGATGTACCACAAGATCTACAGCCTCGCCGACAACCTCATCGAGAACTGGTTCGAACTGTTGACCGAAGTCCCGCTCAACGAAGTTAAGCAGATGATTGCAGACATCAATGCGGGCAAGATGAATCCGAACGATGCGAAGCACCGCCTCGCCATCGATATCGTGACGCAGTACTACGGTGCGGAGGCCGCCGAGGCCGCCGCTGCCAAGGAACGCGAGATTCACAGCGGTAACGCCATCCCGAGCGATGCTGCCGAGTGCAGCGTGGCGGCCGGCACCTATGGTGCCCTGGATCTGCTTGTGGAAATCAAGGCATTCGCATCTAAGGGCGAAGCCCGCCGCATGATCCAGAACGGCGGCGTCAAGATCGCGGGTGAAAAGCTCGCCGACCCGCAGGCCTCGTTTGAAATCAAGGGCGGTGACCAGCTGGTGGTCCAGGTGGGCAAGCGCAAGTTCTACAAGGTGAATTTCTAGTACCATGCCTCAGGAAATCCTCATACTTGGCCTCAATCCCGCCTGGCAGCGTTTGTTCTTTTTGGACAAATTCACTCCGGGCGAGGTGCACCGCATAACAAACGTCGAGGAGTACGCCTCGGGTAAGGGCATCAACTGCAGCCGTGTGCTGCAGAACCTGGGCGGCAAGCCCCTCCTGATGCACTTTCTTGGGTCCGATCACGGGTCTCGCATCTTCGACGAGATTTCCGCTTGCGGCATTAACCAGGCTCCGGTATGGATCAAGGAACCGACCCGCACCTGCACTACTATTGCTTGCGGCGGCGAATCGACGGAACTTATCGAGCCCTCTCCGGTACTTACCGATATCGAGAACAAGGATTTCGCGCAGACTCTCGGTGAATACTGGAACACGGCGCAGTGCGTCGCGCTCTGCGGGTCTTTCCCCGGCAATTTTAACGTCGAGAGCATCAACGACCTCGACTTTACGGGCAAGCGCGTGTTTGTCGATGCCATCGAGAATATCGATGCATGGCTCGAGAAGGGCGTTGAACTGCTCAAGATCAACATGCACGAGTACAGCAAGTTGCTTGACCGCATGGGCATTCCGCAGGTGAAGTCCAGCCCGCAGTTCTGGAAGATGACCGCGACCGCGGTGCTCGAACGCCTGCCTATCAAGAACCTCGTGGTGACCGACGAGGAATCTCCGGTACGTGCGTTTCGCCTGGTCGAAAAGAAGTTCCAGAGCGCAGTCGTGGAGCCCCCTGCGGTAGAAGTGCAGAACAGCGTGGGTGCTGGTGATTCGTTCTTTGCCGGCTGGCTCTATGCCGATAGCATGGGCCTCGAGTTCGAGGAATGTCTCGTGAAGTCGACCGCGGTCGCTGTCGCCCGCTGTGAGGTCGACAAGCCCTGGATGCTTTCCCTCGAGCGTGTCGCCGAGCTGGAAGAAACTGTCCGCGCGAGCCTCGAACAGCAGGAATAGGCGGGCCGACATGAACGGAACGCTTGTCGTATTTGCCTCGAAGCTGGAATTCAACACAATTTTCCCGCAGATTTCTGCGGTAGTGGCGTCCTCTACGCCACAGTCCATCGACAACCGCTACGATGTCGCCGTATGTGGGGTAGGCATGCTCGACTTTTCGGCGAACCTCGCGTATCTTCTGGCCAAGAACCGCTATGAGCGCGTTATTCAGGTGGGTATCTGCGGGGCGTACCCCAATCGCGGAATCGAGATTGGCGACGTGGTGCGCGTCGATACCGACATCGTCGGGGACATGGGAATCCAGACCCGCGAGGGCCACTTTGTCACCTGGAAGGATGTTTCGGGCGAGGACGATACCTACGAGGGCGAATCTCCGCGGTTCCTCACGCTTGCGCTCGCGTCTATACGTTCCGTCGCCGGAGTCTCGGTGAATTGCTGTACCGGTACCAAGTACCTGGCGCTCCGTCGCGGTGGGCTTTTCAAGGCTGATGTCGAGAGCATGGAAGGTGCGGCATGCTTTGCCGTGTGCAAGCGTTTTAATGTGCCCGCCTACCAGTTCCGTGGCGTGAGCAACATCGCGACCGACCGCGATACCTCCACCTGGCGCATCCCGGAAGCCCTTATGGCCCTCAAGGAACAGGTCCTGGACAGCCTTTAACCCGCATCTCTCCTGCGATAAACATCTTTCGTCCCGCGATAAACATTCTTCGACCATCGATAAACATCCCGCCCCCCACATCATCAATCATCCATCATCAATCATCCATGCGTCTATCTCTCGGCATTTCCACCTGTCCTAACGACACCTACATCTACGAGGCGCTTGTCGCCGGTCTCAAGGATTCCCCCTTCGAGTGGGACGTGCACTTTGCCGACGTGCAGACCCTGAACGAGATGATTATGCGGGGTGAGCTCGACGTGGCCAAGGTGAGCGCACAAGTTTACCCGAAAATCCGCAAGGATTACGTATGTCTCGGTTGCGGTGGCGCCATCGGGTATGGCTGCGGCCCGCTCCTGCTTTCCTCTAAGTCCGGCGCCTTCGACCCTGCGCAAGAAACGGTCCTTCCCGGCGCAAACACGACGGCGGCGCTCCTGTTCCGCTTCTGGTATGGGCGCAAGTTCGGCGGTGCGCCGCAGGTGCGCTATGCGCTTTTCAACGAAGTATACTCCTCGCTGCTCAGCAAGTCTGCGGTTCAGGGTGTAACCATTCACGAACATCGCTTCACCTGGAAACGTGATGGGCTTCACATGTTGCAGGACCTCGGCGCCTACTGGGAACAGGAGACTGGCTCGCCGATTCCGCTCGGGATTGCGGTCGCACGACGCTCCCTTTCGTACGAACTTGTCAGGAATGTCGAGAAGGAAATTCGCGAGAGCCTCTCGATGGCTCGGAAAAGGTCGGAACTGGTGACCCCGTTTATTCGCGAAAAAGCGCAAATTTCCGATGAAAAAGTCATCGAATCGCACATAAAAATGTTCGTGAACGACTTTTCCGAAAGCGTGGGCGAGGCGGGCGAAAAGGCCTTGGCCTGCCTTTGGGGTCTCGCAGGTTGTTGATAACCTGTTGATAACGCCAAAAATCGTGTAATAATCCGTAAACGTAAAATTGTTTTTACAAAACTGCGAATTTTTGCGAAAAACTTTATTTATTTTCCAAAAAGCACTTTTTTTGGGAGTTCGCTTATGAGTTTAGTCAACGACCTCGATCTCGAAGTTGAAAACTTCAAACGTGAGTACGAAAAGTTCGAACGCGGCAACAAGTCCGCTGGAACGCGCGCACGCAAGGTTCTGCAGGATATCAAGAAGACCTGCCAGGAGATTCGCGTGTCCATCCAGGGGGCGAAGAAGGAGGAGGAAAAGTCCAACCTTTCCCCTGAGAATTGACGTTCAAAGCCTGCCTAACGGGCACTTTTTGCTTTTTTTAAGCGTTTTTTTGGGTTATTTCTCAAAAAAGCGTTTGACTAGAGCCCGTTATGAAGGTATATTCCCATTCGGGTTTTGAATTTGTCGATTCGGCAAACCAAAAAACAAACGATTTTATGTGTTCTATGATTGGAGAAACGTAGCAGTATGACCCTAAAGAAACTGGTCTTAATTACGGCCGGGGCTTTGCTTCTTTCCGGAACCGCCATGGCAAGAATCATCAACGTGCCTGGCGAATTCCAGAAAATCGGTGACGCTCTCGGTAATGCCGATGCTGGCGATACCATCAAGGTAGCGCGCGGCACCTACAACGAAAACATCACTCTGGTGATGGGCGTGATCCTGAAAGGCGAAGATCCGCTGACAACTATCATCGATGGCGGCCGCAATGGTCCGACCGTCATGGGTACTTCGGGCGCAGAAATGTCGCACTTCACTGTGAGGAACGGTCTCGAAGGCATCCTCTGTGAAAACGCTGCCCCCTATATTCACCACTGCTACGTGATGGATAACCACGCTACGGGTATCGGTGCGTTCATCTCGCTCCCGCATCTCCGCAACAACGTGGTGTACGGCAACCGCTGGTCCGGCATCCTCGCTTGGGGTGCTAAGTCTCTCGACGCCTTCATCGAGCACAACGTCGTGCTCCGCAACGGCTATTCTGGCCTTGCACTGAAGGGACCGACCAACGTGGTCGCCCGTAACAACATCTTCATGGAGAACCACTACTACGGTGTGTTCGCTGACCCGGCTGCCGGTCAGACGAAGGTGGAGTACAACAACATCTACAAGAACTACTACCCGTTCAACCACTTCATCAAGGTGAACCGTACCAACGTTTCCCTCGATCCGAAGTTCATGAACCACTCCCTCTCGAAGCCGAACTTCTACTGCCAGTCCACCTCGCCGATGCTCAAGCGCGGTAAGGGCAAACTCGACATCGGTCTTACGACTGTCGAGGTTGTGAAGGAAGAAGAACAGGCCGAAGAAACCCGCAATCCGGATACCGATGCCGATGGTCTCTGCGATCCGTGGGTCTCCGAAGAAGGCGTTTCCGACAAGTACGCATCTGTCTGCACGGGTATCGACAACTGCCCCGAAGAAGCCGAAGACTTCGACGGTTACCAGGATGACGATGGCTGCCCGGATGCCGACAACGACCGCGACGGTCTCTGCGACCCGTGGGTCGAAGCCAAGGGCTTGCTCGCGAACTTTGCTCATGTGTGCCAGGGTGTTGACCGCTGCCCCGAACAGGCCGAAACCCAGAACGGTTACAAGGACGACGACGGATGCCCGGACGAAGTCCCGCAGCCGCCGAAGAAGGTGTTCGTGCTTGAAGGCGTGAACTTCGAATCCGGCAAGGCCACCATCACTCAGGACTCTCACGTGTCCCTCATGAAGGTTGTCGACATCATGGAAACCTTCCAGGAAGCGACGTTCGAAATTGTGGGTCATACGGACAACGTTGGTTCCAAGGAAAAGAACAAGCAGCTCTCCGCCGACCGCGCCGCTGCAGTGAAGAACTTCCTTGTCGAGAACGGTATTAACGAATCCCGCATTGTTACAAGCGGTAAGGGCGACTCTCAGCCGGTTGCCTCTAACAAAACCCCCGAAGGGCGTGCGCAGAACCGTCGTATCGAGTTCATCCGCACGGATATCAAGTAAAGGAGTAGGTGATGATGCATACTAGTTTCATCAAGACATCGGTCCTCGGACTTACAGTGGCGGCCAGCTCCCTGTTTGCTGACGCAACCTACTCTCCGCACAAGTATCAGCAGAATGACTGGTTCGCAGAATTCGGCGGCAACACCGCCATGTATGTGAACCCGGCAAGCATTGCAGAAACGGAGCAGTTGGAATTCAGCGCTGCGTTCTTCAGTTCCATTAGTGGTGAAGCAAGCCAGGAATACGTGAGCTTGACCTTCCCGATGGACTACAAGCATACGCTCGGCTTCTCGTTCTTCGAGAACGGCGCTTCCATTGACGGTGGCAAGTCGTACGGCGAATACGCCTTCATGTTCGGCTACGCCTACAACCTCTTCCAGTTGATCTCGCTCGGTGTGGACATCTCGGTGCTCTACATCAACCAGTTCGACGACGTGAAGCAGGTGACCTTCGGTTCTGACATCGGTATCAGCTGGAACCCGCTCGCTTCTTCCAAGCTTGGCTACCTCCTCGTGGGTGTCGCCTTGCAGAACGTGCTGCAGCCGGCTATCGCTACCAGCGATGACGCTCCGGCAGTGGTGCTCTTCACCGAAAGCGAAGCCTACAAGATTCCCGCGAACCTGAACTTCTCCTTGTTCTACCGTGGTCTTAACAGGAGCCTCGAAGCGAAGATCGAAGCATCCTTCATCGACATCATGCACGATGACGACGAAGGTGGCGAAGGCTTCAACCTCGAGACCAGCTTCACCTTGACCTACTACCTCTCTCCGCACCTTGGCGTGCGTGGCCGTTTCACCAAGGAAGGTTACTTCGTTGCTGGTGCTACGGTGAACGTGAAGGACGTGAGCATCTTCCGTTACCTCCAGTTGGACTTGGAAATGTCTCATGACGACCTCTACGCCAAGAAGAACCGTGGCTTCATCTGGGCCGTGAAGATTACTTCGCGCTTCGGTGATACCCGTGAAGAGAAGATCGGTGAGGAACGTTACCGTCGCTTGAAGATCGAACCTGAAAACGACTACCGTGCCGCTATGCGTCTCTACTTGAACCGTCAGTTCCTCGAAGCTGCTTACGCCTTCGGTAAGGTCCAGACCAAGTACCCCGCATTCCACCTCGTTGACCAGGCTGCGTTCTACAAGGCAAAGTCTTTCGAAAACCTCCGCATGCACAAGGCTGCAAAGTCCGTGTACGAAGACGCTATCAAGCGCTATCCGCAGAGCGACCAGAAGGCCAAGTACCACTTCCAGTTGATGAACATCGACTATAAGGAAGGCAAGTACACCGAAGCCATGAGCAAGTACCAGAACATTGCCCAGAAGTTCGGTGAAAGCGACGTGAAGGCCGACGCCGACTACGTTGCCGGCCAGATCAAGTTCGAACAGGGCCTCTACCAGGAATCTGTCGACCTGCTCGCCGCCATCCTTCCGGGTAACGCGAACTACTTCTACGCCCGTTACACCATGGGTATCGCCTACAGCCGCCTCGGCAAGTTCGAAGAAGCTGAAAACTGCTTCCGCGACATTACCGAGCAGCAGTACTCCAACCAGTCCGAACAGGACCTCCAGGATGCTGCCCGCGTGAAGCTCGGCCACCTCTACTTCTCCGGCGAGAAGGCTGACATTGCCGCCGCCGCCCAGATGTATGGCCAGGTGCAGCCCGGTTCTCCGGTGTACGACGAAGCTATGCTCGGCATTGCATGGTCCTTCCTCAAGGTGAACAAGCCGGACGAAGCCATGAAGCCTGCCAAGTGGATTATTTCTAACCTTCCGGAATCCTTCCTCGTGTCCGAAGCCTACCTCGTCCAAGGTTACTGCTACTTCATGAAGAAGGACTACCAGAACGCTGCCAAGTCTCTCGAACAGGCTGAAGCCAAGACCGAGAAGCCGGCTGTGTCCGTGGCTGCCCGCGATAGCGCCCGCCAGGCATACGACGCTATGCAGAGCGAATTCGACTCCGTGCAGGTCCAGGCACTTGACCTCGCTCGCCAGCTGCCCACCCCGCGTGTGGAAAGCAAGCGTGAGGCTCTGCGCCCGACCTTCGACAAGGCCAACCAGGCTATCGAAGACTACGCCGCGTTCACCCAGAGGGCCATCCAGAGTGACCGCTTTGAATCCAACCGCAAGCGCATCCTCGAAGATGCGGGCTTCACTCTCGCTACTGTGAAGACCAAGATGGGCCAGGGCTCGACTTCTTCCGAAGCGGCTCAGGAACTCGAAGAATTGGAGGACCTGGAGTAATCCGGGGCCTCCCCTTTTTATGATTATATAGGTGGATAGAGAACGATGAAAAAAATCATTCTTGTCGCTGCGATTGTTTGCTCCTTTATCGGAACTTCTTTCGCTGCATCGGATCCTTGTAAGGAAAAGACCAACGAAGCAAAGAAAATGCTTGCCAAGTGCAAGTCCATCGGGAAGGGCAAATCTGGTTATGAGCAGTGCGCCAGTTCCTATAAGGTAATCAAGAACCAGGCCGAACAGGCATGCCGTTCCGGCGGCCTCGACGAACAGGGCATGGTGAAGGCCATCGAGCAGTGGGAAAAGCTCGCCAAGGGCGAAACCTGTAAGGGCAAGAAGTCCGACCGCTGTGCCGGTGCTCTCCAGCAGCTGGGCCACTACCAGTTCATGCTCGAAGAAAAGCAGTTCCTGGATATCCAGGGCCAGTACGAAGAAGATGTCGCCTGGTGTGCCGACCGCGATAACAAGCCGGCCAAGTGTGCGAACATCGGCCAGTACCCGA
>JAEEGH010020750.1_pt1 | contig 13628 bp, 9 predicted proteins | sample 9134181 | NCBI WGS metagenome assembly JAEEGH01 (sample SAMN16246544, study PRJNA631951) | gut metagenome | biome: gut microbiome; feature: rumen; material: DP-attached | host: Bos | place: Iran: Karaj | collected 2018-10
GGGATCGGGGCAAAGCATGAAGGATTTATTGGTCAGATTTTCAGGTAATGCAAACCATCAGGACATGGCTTTTGGCATGTTTGAAAGTCTGTATAAGGCAAAAAGACCTGACTGTGAAGCCTGGGTAATGGGTATTAACACGCCGAAAGTCTCTGTAAAGAACACACCGAGGACGCACCTTGTGGATTGTCCGAAACGGCCAGGTATTGAGAAGAAGACTTTTGATCTGAAAGAACTGCATTCCATCATCTCATGGATCAACAAGCAGCGTTTCGATGTGATCTTTTTTGAGACACTTCATGTGTGGAACCTCGCTATTATGATGCGGTGCCACAAGAAATCGAAAGTATTCCAGATGATCCATGACCTGATTCCACATGAGGGCGATAAACAGGCAAAATCAGTTGATCTGATGAATAAAGCCGTTTGTAAGTTGGCGGATTACATAGTACTTGCAAATCAGAAGTATGTGCCGAAGGTGACTGAAATCTACGGGGTTGACCCGAGTAGGGTTTTGTTCGTGGACATGTGGAGAAGGTTTCCTGAGTATACAGAACCGAGGTTTACAAAACGAGCACTATTCTTCGGCCGAATGAATCCTTACAAAGGTGTGGATAATCTGCTTGAGATTGTCAAGCTCTGCCCGGATGTACAGTTTGATGCTGTCGGACGAGTTGATCCGTTGGTACAAGAACTGGTAGACCAATTGAAGACACTGCCAAATGTCACGATGAACAACGGATATGTTTCTGATGATGAAATGGCTGAGGCGTTTATTAATGCCGATTGGGTAATTCTCCCTTACAACTCTGCCACGCAGTCCGGCGTGGTCATCGATGGATATCGATACGGGAGACCGTGCATTGCTTTTAACGTAGGTGCAATAACTGAGCAGGTTAGTGAAGGAAAAAGCGGCTACCTTATCGAGCCAGGAAATAATGAAGCTTTTGCAAAGGAACTGAAAGAAGTGGTTGAGATGGATAAGAAAGCCTATGCAAAACTATCCCAATCAGCTTACAAATTTGGATCACAGAAGTATGCAGCTGATGGAGCGGTAGATAGATTTATTGAACTAATTAACAGATGAGACTTCCTCATCAACATCAGGAAGGAAATACGGTTTTGAACATTATCTTACTCTCAGGTGGATCGGGAAAACGGTTATGGCCGTTGTCAAATGAAGTCCGGTCAAAGCAGTTTTTGAAGATATTTAAGAAGGCTGATGGTAGCCATGAGTCTATGGTACAGCGGATGTACCGAATGATTCAGGAAGTTGATAGGGACGCTGCCGTTACTATTGCCACATCGGAAAACCAGGTGACATCGATCCGGTCTCAACTCGGCGATTCGGTTGGTATTTCCATCGAACCCTGTCGTAGAGATACCTTCCCAGCTATCGCTCTTGCTTCGGCTTATCTTCACGACAGGCAGTGTGTTGATACGGACGAGACCGTTGTGGTCTGCCCTGTCGATCCGTATGTTGAGTCTGATTATTTTCAGATGTTGGAAAAGCTTAGTAAGCAGGCAGGTAAGGGTGAAGCAAACCTTGTGCTGATGGGTGTGGAGCCCACATATCCAAGCGAAAAATACGGCTATATAATTCCTGAGAGTAAGGATCAGGTAGCTTCAGTTGAGACATTCAAAGAGAAACCTGATGTTCCGACGGCTGAGAAATATATAGCACAGGGGGCACTTTGGAATGGCGGAGTATTCGCCTACAAACTTTCCTATGTTCTGAATATTGCTGAGAAGATATTCGGAACTGCGGACTATCAATGGCTGTTCGATAACTACAGCACGCTCACAAAAATCTCCTTTGACTATGCAGTAGTAGAGAAGGAAGAAAAGATCCAGGTCATGCGATTTGCTGGCCAATGGAAGGATCTAGGCACCTGGAACACACTGACTGAAGCCATGAGCGATGAAGTCGCCGGAAATGCTGTGGCGGTTGATTGCTCTAATACCCATGTCATTAACGAGCTACAGATTCCGTTGATAGCGTTAGGAGTCCAGAACCTTGCTATCGCTGCTACACCTGATGGCATTCTCGTAACAGATAAGAAAAAGAGCGACAAACTTAAGGATTACGTGGCAGATCAGCGCCCCATGGTTGAGAAACGTGGGTGGGGAGAGTACCAGGTACTTGATTATAGGATTCAGTCTGATGGGCAGAATTTCCTTACGAAACATCTGATTATCACACCAGGACAGCACATCTCATACCAGCGACATCAGCACCGTTCTGAGATTTGGACTTTTGTGGATGGCGCTGGAAAGTTGATATTGGATGGCGAAGTTAAGCCCGTTACTCGTGGAGAGATGGCCTACATCAAACCGGGGACAAAACATGCTATTAAAGCCGATACAGAACTTCACATTATTGAGGTTCAGGTCGGCGACGAACTGACGGAAGAAGATATTGAGAGATTAGAGTGGGATTGGGACAGTGTTAACTGAAAAGATAAAAACGGAATACGATCGTTGGTGTGCTTTAGCAGCCGATCTTGATATAAAAGCAGAGCTTAATTCCATGGACGAGAACATGATAGAAGATGCTTTCTATCGTGACCTTGCCTTTGGCACAGGCGGCTTGCGCGGAACAATCGGCGCAGGGACCAACCGTATGAATGTTTATGTGGTAGCAAAAGCAAGCCAGGGATTGGCGAATTATCTGCTTTCCATGGTAACAACGCCCTCTGTAGTTATTGGCTACGACAGTCGGATTAAATCTGATGTGTTTGCGAAGGTAGCTGCTGGAGTGCTTGCTGCGAATGGCGTTCATGTCCGTATTTGGCCTGAACTGTTACCAGTTCCGACGGTATCATTTGCAGTTCGAGAGCTAGGATGCAGTGCAGGTGTGATGATCACAGCTTCTCATAATCCTTCTAAATACAACGGGTACAAGGTGTATGGACCGGACGGATGTCAGATTACCACAGAAGCAGCTGCGGCAATACTCTCTGAAATAGAGAAAGTAGACATTTTCACTGATGTGAAAAAGATGCCTTGGGAGTCTGCTAAGATTCAGGGATTTCTTGAACCAATCGAGGATAGTGTGCTGACCTCATTTATTGAAGAGATAAAGAAGCAGAGTGTTCTCTACGGTGACGAATTCAATAGAGACGTGGCCATAGTATACAGCCCTCTGAATGGTACGGGATTGGTTCCAGTAACAAGGATTTTAGAAGAGAGCGGCTTTACCAACATTATGGTGGTTGAGGAACAACGCAATCCGGACGGGCATTTTCCGACGTGCCCGTATCCGAATCCGGAGATCCGCGAAGCAATGGAGCTTGGCCTGCAGTACTGCAGAAAAACCGGCGCGGACCTGTTGCTGGCGACGGACCCGGATTGCGACCGCTGTGGCATCGCGGTGAGAGACGGCGAAGACTATAAGCTCCTGACCGGCAATGAGGTCGGGCTCCTGCTGTTGGACTATATCTGCAGCCAGAGGCAGAAGCACGGCAGAATGCCAGCACATCCCGTTTTCATCAAGACCATAGTGACGATGGATCTGGCAGAGAGAATTGCAGAGCACTATAACGTGGAGACCGTGAACGTTCTGACTGGTTTCAAGTTCATCGGAGAAGTGATCGGGCGGTTGGAGAAGGATGGACGAGCCGGAGACTATATCTGCGGCTTTGAGGAATCTTACGGCTACCTGACGGGGAGCTATGTCCGGGACAAGGACGCAGTCAACGCCGCCTTCATGATCTGTGAGATGTTTGCCTTCTACAAGACGCGTGGGATCAGCCTGCTGCAGAAACTGGAGGAGCTCTACCGGGGCTACGGTTACTGCATGAACACACTCCATTCTTATGAGTTCCCCGGCAGCAGCGGTATGGTGAAAATGAAGTCTATCATGGCAGAGTTCCATAAAGGTTTAGATAGCATTGCTGGGCAAAAGGTGGTTTCTACCGAAGATTACAGTATTGGCCTTAACAGTCTGCCAAAGTCAGATGTTCTCAAATTCTTTACAGAGAGCGGAAGCGTGGTCATCCGTCCGAGCGGGACGGAACCTAAGCTGAAGCTTTATATCAGTGTAACTGCGGAAGATGAATCCGGTGCAGAAGCAACGGAGAGGCAGATTATTGAGGATCTGGAGAAAAGATTGTGAGGGACATTCATATCTGTCCCATTTGCATGCGCCTGGTCATGTGGAAAGCTTAAAGAAGCAGGTATAAGTATTATCGGCACATATTTGATTTTAGAGATGTTTATCATATCAGGTTGGTGGTAAGTAGGATGAAATTGTTATATGTTACAAGCCTTTCAGGAAAAAGAATTAATGGATTTATGCGTTCTGCAATAATTGCCGCCAATCAGCTGGGCATTGAATTTACAATGGCCTGTAATACTGAAATGGCAGATAAAGAGGGCTACGCACAGGATTGTAAAGTATATGGTATTGCACTAAAGCATGTAAGCTTTAATCGTAATCCTATTTCCGCTCAAAATTATCTTGCGTTGAAACAATTGAATCAGATTATGCGAGAAGGTAATTATGATATTGTCCATTGTAATACTCCTATAGGGGGCATAATTGGAAGAATTTGTGCGCATAAAAACAAGATAAAGAAGACAATTTATATGGCGCATGGTTTTCATTTTTATCAAGGGGCTCCTATAAAAAACTGGTTGTTGTATTATCCTGTTGAAAAATTTTTTTCTAGGCTCACGGATATCCTGGTAACGATTACATTGGAAGACTATGATTTGTCGAAAAAAATGCACGCTAAAAAATGTAGATATATTCATGGAGTGGGCATAGATGTAACACAATTTAAAAGAAGACTTCCACATGATAGAAATTCAAATCTTCGAAAAATGCATGGAATCCCAGAAGATGCTTATGTCATACTATCTGTGGGGGAATTAAATAGAAATAAGAATCATAGAGTGGTAATTGAGGCTATTAATCACATACCAAATAAAAACATTTTTTATGTTATTTGTGGGGAAGGTGAACTAAGAAAAGAATATGAGGATTTGCTGCAACGTTTAAAAATGGATAACAGAGTATTGCTTGTTGGATTTAGGACAAATGTTTCTGAGTATTATCGTATGGCAGATCTGCTTGTCTTTCCTTCGTTACGAGAAGGCATTCCGGCTTCAATTATGGAAGCAATTGCTACTGGAGTACCAGTTCTTGCATCAAATATTAGAGGAATTAAGGATATTATTAAACAAGAACAATATAGATTTAATCCTCAAAAAGTAGAGGATATTGCAAAGAAAATCATGCAAGTGATCAGTACAAATAATGACGATTGTATCGAAGATAATATTGAAACTATAAAGCCGTACGAATTCACAAATGTAGTTGAGGAATTTACCAGACTCTATAAAGAAACGATGTAGGCATAGAAAGATAATCGGAGATGATGGGGTAAATGAAACAGTTAATTGCAAATATTCTTAAAGATAACAAAGGGATCAGAAAATTATATACTGTTCTTGGAAATGTGTTTTTTAGATTATTGAGCTTTTTTGTTAAGACGGATTTCAAGCTAATTCTCTTTAATTCTTTTGGTGGCAAGAAATATGATGACAGCCCAAAGGAATTATATGAATATATTATAAAAGATCCCCGTTTTAAAGATTATAAATTTGTATGGGCTTTTCATGAACCGGGCAAGTTTACCATCCCGGCTGGAAGTATTATCAGGACTGATTCTTGGAATTATTTTATTACAGCGTTGAGGGCAGGGATTTGGATAACTAACTCTGGAGTGGAAAGAGGCCTTTCATTTAAGAAAAAGCACACTATCTATCTTAACACTTGGCATGGGACTCCACTGAAATTAATGGGACAGGATGTCCCTGGTGAGAAAAAAGGAATATCTTACGGGTATGATATTCAGTGTGCGCAAAGCGAATATGAGGCACAAACGTTTTCTAGAGCGTTTAATATTCCATACTCACATTTTGTGATAGCTGGTCTTCCTCGAAACGATATTCTCATCCATAGAGACCCCAATACTCAGAAACAAATGAAGAAAAAGTTAGGGATAGAGGAAGGGAAAACTGTTGTTTTATATGCGCCTACTTTTAGAGAGTATGAAAAGGATGAAAATTTGAACTGTGTTATTAAACCGCCCATCAGCTTTTCAAATTGGAAGAAGACGCTCGGTGAAGATTATGTTGTTTTGCTAAGATTGCATTATGAGGTATCAAAGCTCTTTATTAATGATTTAGAAGAAGGATTTGTCGTAGATGTGTCCGATTATCCATCCCTTAACGAGCTTATGCTTGCATCCGATGCTTTAATAACAGACTATTCAAGCATCATGTTTGATTATTCAATTTTGGAGAGACCTATTTTTATATTTGCATACGACTTTGAAAAATATAAGGAAAAGAGAGGAATGTATTTTGATATTAGAAAAGAACTGCCGGGAGGAATGGTAAGCGAGCAGGAATTATTAAATATGATAAGGACGAGCAACTACGGCGACGTAATAAATCAGGTAAAAAAATTTAGAGATAGATATGTCACTTTTTATGGAAACGCAACAGAAGCTACAGTTGATAGACTATATGCGGTTATAAAAACAAAAGGTGTGTAACGATGAAATCTAATAATGAACCTATTAGGGTACTCCATGTGGTTGGTGCGATGAACTACGGCGGTGTAGAGAGTATGCTTATGAATTTGCACCGTAATATTGATCATAATCGGGTTCAGTTTGACTATCTTGTTCGCACCAATGAAAAAGGAAAACATGACGATGAGATATTACTTCTTGGTGGAAATATCTATAGAATAAGGCCTTTTGATGGACTTAACATATATTCATATTATAGAGAATGTCTAAGTTTTTTTTCACAACATCCAGAGATACAAGTTGTACATGGTCATTTGGGTAGTAGCGCATCGTTGTATTTGAAAGCAGCGAAGCAGAGTGGAGCATATACTATTGCGCATTCACATAATGCGAATATTGATCATAATTTCCGAAATTTAGCATATTCTATTTATTCATACCCGACACGATTTGTGGCAGATTCATTGTTTGCATGTTCTACTGAAGCTGGATGTTCTAGGTTTGGAAAAAGGGCCGTTGAAGGGCCCAAATTTTACTTGTTTCATAATGCCATTGACTTAAAAGCATATCAGCTCGAACAAGAAGAGCGTAGATCGGTAGATGAAGAATTTCACTTTGCTTCTGACAATATTCTAATTGGAGCAGTAGGCAGGATTTCTATGCAAAAGAATCCGGAATTCATTTTTAGAATTTTTAAAGAAGCGATAGAGATGAATGATAAAGTTAGGTGTATATGGATCGGAACAGGCGACATGGAAAACAAATGCCACGCTCTTATTGAATCACATCACATGGCAGATAGAATAATAATGACTGGATCGAGGAACGATGTTCCTAGACTTTTAAAACGAATGGATTGCTATATAATGCCGTCATTGTTTGAGGGATTGCCAGTGTCAGCAATTGAAGCGCAGGCTACTGGTTTACCATGTTTGTTATCTGACGCTATAAGTAAAGAAACTGAAATCTGTGATTTAGTTAAATGGATGAGCATTTCGGAAAGCCCACAGTCTTGGGCTAGTAGAGCGATCGAACTAGCTGCAGAAAACAGGCTTATAAGGAAAAATCCAAATGAGGAAGTAGTTAAAGCAGGATATGATATTAAGAGTACTTCACAGTGGTTATCAGATTTTTATGTATCTCATGTGAAATAGCTCGATTTAGTCGGAGGAAAAAAGCTGTGGAGTGGCTTGAATACTTTCTAAAAATAATATATCAGCCCATATTTGCTGGTTTTATATATATCGTTGTAAAAGGGAAAACAATTCAAGAAAAGGAACTTATTGTTAGTTTTGGAAGTAATCATCAGCGTGCTTTTATGAGCAGGAACCATAGAATAGGGCTCTTCTTGATTGTTTTTCTTGGCGTCTTTGAAGGGATTTATTCCGTGATTTGCGGGCCAGAAAATGTGTTTCTTGCTGATCGCGAGTATTACGCAATTAGATTTGCTCGAGGAACATATAGTTCGGCCAGTTCTTTAGGTATATATTATCTTACTTTCATTTTAAATAAGATTTCTTACAATCCGTATGTTTTCTTCTTTGTGGCGGGATGGCTCTTCTTGATTATTACACTTATTGCTTATAATGAATCGGACGATTCTACGCCACTTTTCTTCGGATTACTGTGTGTAAGTCAATATTTAATGTACGGATGCTATCAAATTAAACAATCGTTTGCAATTGCGCTTTCTGGGCTAGCGATCGTTATACTTCTAAAGGAAAGAAAAAAAGTCCTGCCAGGGTTATTAATTGCTTTGGCTATTTACTTTCATGAAGTTGCATGGATAATGATTCCTATATTTGTTGTTATTATATTTTCAGATAAGAAGCTAGTCAAATACTCAATGTATTTGATTCTAATTGTAATGATGCTTGGATTTAGAGATATCTCAAGAATTGCTGTTTCATATATATCTAGATACATTCCAAGCTTATCGATGCAGATGGTTCAATACATCGATGAAACGGGCAGCATTGAGACTGGAAATAGTAGCATTTTAATAATTCTTAAAGGTGCACCATTCTATTGGGTGTTTATTTATTCTCTCTTCAAGAGAAATGATTTAAAACCTCAAATTGCTAATTTTGATGCATATTTTCTCATTACGGTTATTATATCTGCAACATCACTGTTAAGCGCGATAAATGCGTGGATATGGAGATTTGGTGAGTTGTTGTATATTCCGTTATTTGCGTTTATTTGCCAAATTAATGACAAACTTGAATCAGATAGAGACAAGAAAACATTCAAATATATAACCTTAGTGTTGTTCGCTATATTTACATATAGAAAATTGTTAATATGTTATTTTAACTATGGCGGAATAGTTTGAGGATGTAATATTTCTGCGGATATTAGTTTGAACATTGTTCCAACACAGATAATAAATGACTAGTATAACGTTCTTGAAATGACAGTTTCATTTTACGCCAAAGATTTTATACTATTAGCCAATCATATGGACTAGGTAATTATCGAACTATGTACTGGGAACATTATACTATACCAATATAAACCATAACTAACTGGTTTGTAGAAATGTCTTTGTTCGCGGGAGGAAGAATAATCCTAATATGAGATCCAAGTATAGAACGCTGATACAGGATACAATAATTTTTCTGCTAGGGAAATTTGGATCCAAGCTAATTCTATTTTTACTTGTCCCTTTATATACCCATTATCTATCAACAGATGAATATGGTATTTCTGAGCTAGTATTTACGATCTCGCAAATTGTTGTCCCAATTGTATCTGTTATGATATTTGATGGCATAATGAGGTTCGGTCTCGAAAAAAATGCGAATAAGAACAATGTTGTGCTCATTGGATTTTATGTTACGATTGTGGACATGATCCTGACGCTTATACTAGCACCGACAACACAATTATACAATCCAATATATAATTGGCGCTGGTATATGTATTGGAATGTTGTACTTTATATAGCATATAACGTTGAGCTCAATTATCTTAAAGCAAATGAACAGAACAAAGCGTTTGCAGTAGTAAGTTTATTACAAACGATATTTATGGCAGGACTTAATGTCCTCTTTTTGGTTGTTTTGCATTGGGGAATAAAGGGATATCTGCTTGCAACAAATATTTCCTACTTACTCTCTTTTGCTGTTTCTTTTATTCTTGGTAAAATCTGGATTGCGTTAAAAAGTGCAGAATTAGACAAAACTCTTTTTAAGGCAATGCTTGCTTATTCAGCCCCATTAGCCTTGAATACTTTAGCGTGGCATATTGTTTCTTCTACGGACAAAATAATGATTGAACGTATGGTAGACACTAATGCGCTTGGATTATATACACTCGCTGCCAAAATTCCTGCTTTAATCAATGTGTTTATTGCTGTATTTCAACAATCATGGGGTATTTCTAGCATCAAAGAGTATGAGTCTACAAATGATAGTGGTTTTTATAGCAATGTTTTTTCAGTATATTATATTGGAATTTACGCTATTTGCATCATCCTTTCTGCCTTTATGAAACCATTTATGTCGGTTTATGTAGGAGCAGCGTTTACTGAGTCCGCTAGGTATGTTCCATTATTGCTTGTTAGTTCATGCTTTTCTGCTTTAGCGGTTTATTATGCTGGTCTGTATGGGGCGTTAAAAAAATCTACAAATATAATGGTTACGGTTCTAATCTCAGGAATTATTAATGTGCTTCTCAATTACATTTTAATTCGGTCTGTAGGTTTATTAGGTGCAGTTATTGGTACATTGGTCGCATATATTGTAATGTTTGTGATTCGGGCTGTTGACGTTAACAGGATAATAAAGATTCAAATAGATTGGTTTCGGTTCGTTTTTAATAGCACAATCGTTATGTTGCAATCTATAATATGTACGATAGATTATCATGTACTCCCACTTAGCTTTGTGGCGATTACCATATTTGTCTTTGTTAATCAAAAAGACATAAGGCTTATAGCTTTAAAAATTTACAACAGTTTACATAGGTAACGAGAATATCTCGCAAGATCGTTACAAATGTTACGGAATGGTGGAGATGATGTGTTTGTCATAATAGCAATATCATTTATTGCCCTTGTTATTATTGTTTTGAGAAAGAGACCGAGCCTCAACTGGCTTTTAATGGCGATTTACGGGGTAGCAGTAATCTTTCTAACATTTATGATTCGGGCAAGTATCCGGTATCGTTGATAAACTGCTTTTATGTGTGAATAGCAAAAAAGAAGAAGGTATCAACAAGAAGGAGGATAGTAAGGATGGGTAAATACTTCGGGACCGACGGCTTCCGGGGCGAAGCGAATAAGGACCTGACCTTTGAACACGCCGTCAAGATCGGGCGTTTTCTCGGCTGGTATTACGGAGCCCGGCTGAACAAGAAGGCCAAGATCGTCATCGGCAAGGATACCCGGCGGAGCAGCTATATGTTCGAGTATGCTCTCTGCACCGGCCTGATGGCTTCCGGCGCCGACGCCTATATCATGCACGTCACCACCACCCCCTCCGTGGCCTACATCACCCGGGTGGACGATTTCGACTGCGGCATCATGATCTCCGCCTCCCACAACCCCTATTACGACAACGGGATCAAGCTCCTCAACGGCAGCGGGGAGAAGATGGACGAGGAGACCATCCTGAAGGTGGAGGACTATATCGACGGCAAGTGCGAGGTCCCCGTGGCCGACAGGGAAGCGATCGGCAGGACTGTGGATTATGTGGCGGGCCGGAACCGCTATATCGGCTTCCTGATTTCCCTGAGCAAATACAGCTTCAAAGACGTCAAGGTGGGTCTGGACGTGGCCAACGGCTCCGCCTGGCAGATCGCCAAGAGCGTGTTCGACGCCCTGGGAGCCAAGACTTACGTGATGAACGACCATCCGGACGGCTACAATATCAACACGGACTGCGGCTCTACCCATATCGAGCATCTGCAAAAGTTCGTGGTGGACAACGGCCTGGACGTGGGCTTTGCCTACGACGGGGACGCGGACCGCTGCCTCTGCGTGGATGAGAAAGGCAACGTGGTGACGGGGGACCATACCCTGTATATCTACGGCCTCTATATGAAGGAGCGGGGGAAGCTCCTGAACAACAAGGTGGTCACCACGGTGATGTCCAACTTCGGCCTCTACAAGGCCCTGGACAAGGTGGGCATCGAGTACGAGAAGACGAAGGTGGGCGACAAGTACGTCTATGAGAACATGGTGCAGACCGGCAACCGCATCGGCGGCGAGCAGAGCGGCCACACCATCTTCCTGAAGTATGAGACCACCGGAGACGGCATCGTGACCAGCCTGAAGCTGATGGAGGTCATGCTGGCGAAGGGCAAGCCCATGAGCGAGCTGGCGGCCCCCGTGGTGTTCTATCCCCAGGTGCTGAAGAACGTGCGGGTAAAGTCCAAACCCGACGCGCAGAACGATCCCGACGTGCAGGCCGCAGTGAAGAAGGTCTCCGACGAGTTGGGCGACACGGGACGCATCCTGGTGCGCGAAAGCGGTACGGAGCCGGTGATCCGCGTGATGGTGGAAGCGGAAAGCGACGAAGTGTGCGAAAAATATGTGGACGAGGTCATCAAGGTCATCGGCGAAAAGGGCCATTTCGCGTAATACCCGATGAGAGAGTAATGCACCTCCTGATAAGTGGATCATCTTGTCAGGAGGTGTATTGTTTAAATCCCTGTACTATCCTGTGCGTTGCTTATTGAGTTTTCATGCCCCCTATGATATATTGTTCATTATGCTTATCGAATAGTGATTGGTCGTGGCTAATTGAAGTATTGAAATCAGAACGCATTATCTGAAAAATAACCACCGCTCCGGAGCTTACCAGCCTGTTCCGGAATCGACGCCGCAGGAGAAAGGTAGAGGAGATGAAGTGAGAAATGAAATCAGGGGAAAGGACTCTCACCACTCTGTCAGGTTCCCACTGCCGGTCCCCCGCTGGATTCGCATCCTCCTCTGGATCCTTCTGCTGTTGAACCTGACGGTGATCTTCGCTATGTCCGGCAAAACGGGAGAGGAATCAACCGTGACCTCCGACGCCGTACTGGCGAAGCCCATGGAGGTCTATGATGCCATCCATCCGGAGACCGCCGGTGAGTATAAGGTCTACTGGTGGTTTCAGTTCATCATACGCAAGGCGGCCCATGTGGCGGAATACGCCTCCCTTTGCGTATGGGCGACGGGACTGCTCCTTGCTTACCATGCCCACTTTTCCTTTCCTCTGGGTGGCATTTTTACCATTCTGTATGCTGCCAGTGACGAGCTGCACCAGCTTCTGGTGCCGGGGCGGGAGGGCAAGATCACGGACTGGCCTTTCGACTGTCTTGGCGCGGTGCTCGGGCTGCTGGTCGTGTATCTCATTCTGAGACGGATCCGAAAACGGAGGTCAGCCTGAATTGCAAAAGAATTACGATTATCTCATCGTCGGCGCAGGGCTTTTCGGCGCGACCTTTGCCCATGAAGCTGTCCTAGCCGGGAAAAGCTGTCTGGTGATCGACCGGCGGAACCATATTGCCGGGAACGCCCATATGGAGACCGTGGAGGGCATCTCCGTCCACCGGTACGGCGCGCATATCTTCCACACCTCCGACCGGGAGGTATGGGATTTCGTCAACCGGTTTACTAGTTTCAATCATTTTGTGAACAGTCCTATCGCCATATACAAGGACGAGTTGTATAACCTGCCGTTCAATATGAATACTTTTGCCAGGCTGTGGGGCGTGCGGACTCCGGCAGAAGCTAAGGCGGAGCTAGACCGTCAGCGCGCGGAGTACGCCGCCATCGAGCCACGAAACTTGGAGGAACAGGCCCTCATACTGGTAGGCCGGGACATATACGAGAAGCTAGTAAAGGGATACACGGAAAAGCAGTGGGGCAAGAGCTGCTCGGAACTGCCCGCATTTCTGATCCGCCGTCTTCCTTTGCGCCTTACCTTCGACAATAACTATTTCTCCGATCCCTGGCAGGGCATCCCGGAGGAGGGCTACGATGCCCTGACGGAAAAGCTGCTGGAGGGGGCAGAGGTACGCCTGAATACGGAGTATTCGCCGGACCTGGGAGCGCTGGCAGAAAGGACCGTATATACCGGACCCATCGAC